>OQWI01001094.1_pt1 | contig 12025 bp, 10 predicted proteins | sample 1691551 | NCBI WGS metagenome assembly OQWI01 (sample SAMN03418259, study PRJEB22391) | human gut metagenome | biome: human-gut; feature: organic feature; material: feces | host: Homo sapiens | place: Tanzania | collected 2013-01
AATTTTTTCATAGTTATGTCCTGCCTTTCTAATTTAAGTATACTATATTATTTTAGTTATTGACTAGATATGTATAAGAGGAAAAATAATGCATAACATGATTTGATTACAATAGTATGGTAACACGGGAGTTTTTTATTATGAGTTACTGGAGAGCGTAAAATAATCTGTGTATTTCTCTCTTTACATCTCTGCAGATATATAAACCAATTTAAATAAGATTGTAAGTTTTCTACTTCTATTCCTATAAACCTCCAGATATATCTTTTCAACCAGCTGCACATATTATTGATCATTGCCATATTTTTTTTGGAATCAATAGCTACTACGATGCATATCTTTGCTTTCAACAATCCTCTTGGATGCTTTTCGTTATTAGATTCTAGCACTTGATAATCTTCTATATACTTTTCATCGATCCATACACGATTGTAGATTAGCCGATTGCTAATATAGAAAAAAAAGTAAATGAAAGCGCTTGACAAAAAGTACGCTATCGATATAATAGGTTATGTAAGGACACATAATGATATATAATCATTCAGGAGGGAAAATATGAGAAACTTACATGAATTACAAATTAAAACAGCTGTTGAAGCAGTAGCTTCTAGAAAGGAAGTTAACGAAGTTTATTTCGTGGCTTGCGGTGGTTCTCAGGCAGTGCTAATGGCAGGTCAGTATTTATTTGATAAGGAGTCTTCTGTTCCATCACATGTATACACTGCAAATGAGTTTGTATATGACACACCTAAAAATCTATGCGAAAAATCAGTGGTTATTTCATGCTCACATTCAGGTAATACTCCAGAAACAGTTGCTGCTACAAAACTTGCAAGATCTAAGGGCGCAATTACAATTTGTTTATCTAATTTAGAAGGTTCTCCATTATGGGAAGCTGCAGAATATCCAGTACATTATGACTGGGGTAAAGATGTCAGCGATTCTGATAAGAATAAAGGTATTCTTTACGGATTGCTATTCAAGCTACTTGGTGTTCTTGCAGCTGATGCAAAATGGGATATTTGCTTTAAAGAGTTGGAAAAGTTAACAGAGTTATCTACAAAAGCAAAAGAACAGTATGATGCTCAGGCTAAACAGTGGGCAAAAGATAATAAACGTAAAAAGACGATTTATACAATTGGTAGTGGTATTAACTATGGTGAAGTATATTCCACAGCAATGTGCTGGTTTATGGAAATGCAGTGGATTAATTCTGGTTGCATTCATTCCGGTGAATACTTCCATGGACCATTTGAAGTTACAGACTATGATGTTCCATTTATGCTTGTAAAGAGCATTGGCAAGACAAGATTCCTTGATGAACGTGTTGAAAATTTTGCTAAGAAATTTACAGAAGATTTGTTAGTTCTTGATCAGAAAGATCTTGATTTATCAAATGTTGCTGAGGAAGCTAGACAATACGTAGCTGCAATTCTTACAGGTGTTGTCATTCGTCACTTTGTGGAAGCCATTGCATTTGAACGCGGACATTCTTTAGACGTTCGTCGTTACATGTGGCAGATGGAATACTAAGAGGAAAAGATATGTCGCTGGAACTTGTCATTTTTGATGTAGATGGTTTATTATTAAATACCGAAAGGGTCTGGCAGGGTGTTTGGTGTGATGTAGCTGAATCCTATGGGATTTCAGAATGGACACAGGAATCATTTTTGCATGTAGTTGGGCGGACTGGAATTGCTGTAAGAGAATTTCTTAATAGTGTTTTACAAGGAAAATGCTCTACAGAGGAATTTCTTGAAACTGCACGACAAACAGGACTTAAAAGACTGGAAAGTCAGTTGGAAGTCAAAACGGGTGTCTATGAAATTCTGGACTACATTAAAATGACAGGTATTCGGTGTGCAGTAGCTACTTCTACCAGTAGAGTCTTGACAGAGGAACGTTTAAGAAAGTTACATCTGATACAGTATTTTGATTATATATGCTGCGGGGATGAGGTAAAACATACAAAGCCATCTCCGGATGTGTATCTGAATGTGATTGATACTATGAATGTTTGCAAAGATAATGCTCTCGTGTTTGAAGATTCTGCTGTAGGAGTACAGGCTGCATGGTCTGCAGGAATTCCTGTTGTGATGGTTCCGGATTTAATTCAGGCTACCGAAATACAGCAACGGCAGACAGTGAGAATTATATCCTCTTTGCATGAGGGTATTCTACTTTTAGATGAAATACAAAAGGATGGGATGAAATATGAAAGATGCATTTGATGTGTTAATGATTACGCATAGTAGTTTATGTAAAGGGTATGAAGGTGCACTGAAATTAATTTTGGATATCGATGATGATGATTTTGGGACATTGAGTTTTGAAAATGGTGAATCTTTGGAAGATTTTTCAGAGAAGATAAAAACTACGATAGATGGAGTCTATAAAGATAGAAATCTGGTAGTTCTGTTGGATATTCCGGGAGGATCACCTGCAAATGTATCTTTACCATTTATCAATTCATCCAGAAAATTTATTGCGGGTATCAATCTTCCGTTTGTTTTAGAACTTATGGCTATGAAGAAAAACGGCATTTCTTGGGAAGAACTGAATGTAGAAGAAATTTGTGAAAATGCATCCCGTAGTATGGTGTTTTATAACAAATTATTAGATGGAGGTAATGTATGATTAAATTAGTTAGAGTTGACCATCGTCTTCTGCATGGTCAGGTAATCTTTTCCTGGACAAAACAAATGTCAGTAAATTATATTATTGTGGCAGATGATAAAGTGCCTAATGATCCAATAAGTATGATGGCTCTTAGCATTGCTAAACCAGCAGATTGTGAATTAAGCATCATTCCATTTTCTAAAGTAAAGGAAGTTGTGGCAAAGAATGCAAATAAAAATATCATGATTATTGTTAAAGGACCTAAAGAAGCTGTACAGCTTGTTAAAGAATTGCCGGAAGTTACAGAAATCAATTATGGTGGTGTGGCAAAGAAGAATGGTTCTAAGGCATATGGTAAAGCTATCTTCTTGAATGAAGAGGAACTTGCTTCAACTAAAGAGTTGATTTCCATGGGTAAGAAGATCAATATCCAGATGGTGCCTACTTCACCGATTGAACACGCAAATTTTGAATAATAATAATATCATGATTAAGGAGAAAGATTATGTTAATTAAGGCTATATTATTAGGCTTGGTCTCAGTGGTTGCGGTTGTTGACTCCAGATTGATTGGACGCCAGAATATCGGAAGACCTCTTATTTTGAGTACATTGGCCGGCTTAGTTTTAGGCGATATGAAACAGGGAATTATCCTTGGCGCCTCATTAGAATTGATGTCCATGGGCTTTGTGGCTATTGGTGCTGCTGGTCCTCCAAACATGCAACTGGGAAGTGTCATTGCTACTGCGTTTGCTATCCTTTCGGGTGCTACTACAGAAGAAGCTCTGTCACTTGCTATTCCTGTAGCAGTTGCAGGTGAATTCATGAGTGTACTGATGCGTATGGTGATTGCACAGTTCTCACATGTTGCAGATAAGGCAATTGATGAAGGTAAATGTAAAAAGGCAGTTCATATTCATTTATGGTGGTCCTTTATCTTCAACTGTTTAGTATACTTTGTTCCTGTCTTTTTAGCCGTATATTTAGGAACAGATTTAGTAAGTAACTTTGTGGCTGCGATTCCTGAAGTTATTACAAAAGGTCTGACAGTATCCGGTAACTTGTTATCTGCGCTTGGCTTTGCAATGTTATTAAGTACTATGTTGTCTAAAAAGATGTTCCCTTACTTTTTGTTAGGCTTCCTGATTGTTGCTTACTCCGGATTGGATCTGGTTGGCGTAACACTGTTTGCTATCATTCTGGCATACATCTTAGATAAGGTACTATATGGAAAAGGAGCAAATGTATAATTATGGAACAGAAGAAATTAACAAAAGAAGATTTGCGTAAAGTTTTCTTAAGATCTTTGACAATCATGTGTTCCTGGAACTATGAACGCCAGATGCACATGGGATTCATGTGCGGAATGTCTCCGGTCTTAGATAAATTATATGCAGATGATGAAGAAAGAAAAAAAGATGCGTACAGACGTCATATGGAATTCTTTAACTGTACACCTCAGATGACACCATTTATTATGGGTCTTGTAGCTTCTATGGAAGAGCAGAATGCCAATTCTGAAGAAGGTGATTTCCAGACAGAATCCATTTCTATGATTAAAACAAGTTTGATGGGACCTTTTGCAGGTATTGGTGACAGTTTCTTCCAGGGAACTTTAAGAATTATCACATTTGGTATCGGTTTATCCTTTGCACAGCAAGGAAGTGTGTTAGGTCCAATCTTGGCTGTAGTATTGTTTGCAATTCCATCATTACTGTTTGCGTATTATACAACTTTCCTTGGATATGAATCTGGTAATAAATACCTTGCAAAACTCTATCAGGGAGGCTTTATGGATCGTGTCATGCATTTCGCTTCTATCGTAGGTCTTGCGGTTGTAGGTGGAATGGTTGCAGGTATGGTAAACATTACTACACCATTACAGTTCCAGGATGGTGGTACATCTCTTGTTCTGCAGGATATGTTAAATACTATCTTCCCTAAGTTATTACCACTTGTATTTACTATGAGTATTTACAAGCTTATTCAGAAGAAAGTGAATACTAACGCATTATTAATCGGAATCATTCTGTTTGGAATGGTTATGGGTGGCCTTGGAATTCTCTGATAACCTTTAATCTCTCTTTCAAATATACATAATTTCAGATTGGGAACCCAAAAACAGATGGCAATGCATATTCAGATATGCAAAATCATCTGTTTTTTTATATATTAAGAATTTCAATGCGTCGTATAAGACAAATCCCGGGGAGATTTTCCCCGGGATAATCATTAATAGTGTCCCGTAGGGACTTTTTTTATGTTATCTTGATTTGGTTTTTGTGTTCATCATGGTGGAGTTGTCTGTATGAACGACGTAAGTTGCTCTGTCGCATCTGACAATTGTTGATGAATAATGAATTGGCTTATCTTCAAAGCCATAACTGATTTTATTGATGGAAAACAATGGGTCTCCGATGTTACATTTCAAAAGATCCGCATGTTGATTCTGAGCAATGATGCCATCAATTTCATAAACGGCACGTTTAGGTTGGATATTATAGTCTTTTTCTAATATAGTGTAAAAGGAACAATCTTTGCTTAGCTTGGTGATGAAGCCAGGGAATTTTTCATCTTCGATATAAATTTTATCGATAGCCATAGGCTCGTTATCTTCCCATACAAGTCTTTCCAGATAGACGACTTTTGTATTTAAAGGAATGGACAGCTTTTCTGAGATGTCTTCATCCGCATTAAGAAAAGATGCTTGAATAATATCATTTTTAGAAGAATGACTTTTGCTGGAAAGTACTTCTTTAAATCCGAGAGGTTTATTTAAGTACACCTTTTCTTTTTTATAGGCGATAAAAGTGCCTTTTCCCTGTACCTTTTCTACGTAGCCTTCATCTGAAAGGTTCTGGATGGCTTTACGTATGGTAATTTTACTGACATTGTATTGTTCGCTGAGCTCATTTTCAGTAGGCATCTTTTCTCCGGCGACATATACTTTTGAAACTATTTTGCTTTTTATATCTGCTTCTACCTGCCTATATAGCGGTTTACTGCTATCTAAATTCATAGGTATTCTTCTCCTTATAATCTTTAACTATATGATTATAACACAATTTATAATCAATTTGGTTATAGAAAATTCTGAAATACACGATAAATACAGTATATTATTATATTTTTAAAAATTTTGATCTGGAGGAACGGTATGATCAAGTGCTCATCTGATTTTGTTTTGTGTATAATGAATGCAAAGTTCTTAAATGGTCACAAGTCGCTGCTTTCACTTTGTTCAAGCTATCGCTTTTGACTCTCGCTAGCACTCAGAGGGATTTTGATTTTTTGATTTTTTTTCTCTTTTGCCTTTTGCTTGTTTATATGCTAATTTTTCTGCTTTAGAAAATGGATTTGAGTACTCTTTTACACTAATTCTATCCATTGTTATATCGTGCATTTCCAGTCGATACATACTAGAACGCAAGACAAATTTATGAATATACACAAGATGCAGATGCAGCATGTGCAATCAGTAGAGCCATAAATGAAATCTATATAAGCATTAAGGATATAGTCGAATAAGAGAATATCCTTTTTAAGAGTAGAATGGTTTTCGCTTTCTGTTATATTTACTATATATTCTGATTGTAGTTTAAAATACAGTTAGAATTTGTGGAGAATCAGCCGTTCAACAACAAAGTTTAGATACAATAGAAAAAATTGTATTGGAAAACTTCAATCAGATATATTCGAATAATATAGCGATGTCTGTGGTTTTAAATGAGTATAAAAGTAAATTAGAAAATAAACACATAAAACTTTCGATGAATCTTCCAACAGATATTTTTTCAAATATTAAATATGATGAACAAATTAATTTGTATCTATGCTTATTTGATGTGATCTTTCATAAAATTAAAGATAATAGTGTTCTTAGTATCCAAGGTTGTTCAACTAAACTACAAGATGTGATCAAAGTTGTTTTTGAAACAGAAGAACAATGTGATGAGTTTGATACACTGTTTAAAGAATTTTCATATATTCAAACTTATTCATTCGAAGAAAATGGACATTTCAATGGTCTTATTATGGATAAGAAATAGAAAAGTATATACTTAAAATGGTGCCTACATCCTCGTAGGTACTTTTTTTCTTTTCATCTGCATTGAAAAAGAATAAAATATACAAAAAAAGGAGAATCCTTATGACAGAATTTTATGAACCAGTAAAAGAGAGATTGATGCGCTACGCAAGAATCAATACAGAATCCGATTCACATAGTACAAGTGTTCCTACTACATCTTGTCAACATGATTTAGCTAAGGTTATTTATGAAGAGCTTCAAGAAATTGGGGCTACCAATGTATATTATGATAAAGATACATGTGTGGTATATGGATCTTTAGAAGCCAATGTAAAAACGGGTAGAGCTATTGGCTTTGTGACACATATGGATACAGCTCCGGATGCGAGTGGTAAAGATGTAAAGCCTTGGGTGTTAGAAAATTATGATGGAAACGACATTGTTTTAAATGCCGAAAAAGATATTGTGATGTCACCTAGTGTATTTCCAAATCTGAAACAATATATTGGGCAGGATTTGATTTTAACCGATGGTACAACACTACTTGGAGGGGATGACAAGGCAAGTATTGCAGCTGTCATGACGTTGTTGGAGTATTTAGTCAAACATCCAGAAATCAAACATAACTTTATTTCTGTCGCATTTACTCCAGATGAAGAAGTGAGTGGACTCGCAAAAGATTTAGATTTAGAACGTTTTAAATCACCCATCGCATATACGTTAGATGGAGATCATTTGGGCTATTACATGGATGAAACATTTAATGCGAGTCTTTCAACGATTGAAATTCACGGTATTTCAGTACATACAGCTACCGCAAAGGGCATTATGAAAAATGCGGTGGATATTGGAAATGAATTCTTAAATAAATTACCGGCATTAGAAAAACCACAATATACTCAAGGAAGAGAAGGATTTTATCATGTGGTTAGTTTTCATGGGGATTGTGAATATGCCAAGATTGAAATCAATGTTCGTGATCATGACAGTTTACAGTTTGATATTCGAAATAACACACTAAAAATGATTGTGGACATGTTGAATAAAGAATATGGCGAAGGTACTGTGAATATTACGCAAAGAATTCAATATCGCAATTTAAAAGAAGTGATTGATCAAGTACCTTTTATGATTCCTTATTTGAAACAAGCCATTGAAAGTGTGGGATTAACCCCTCAAACCGAACCATTTAGAGGTGGAACCGATGGTTCAGCCTTATCTCATAGAGGCCTTCCTTGTCCTAACTTATCAGCAGGATATGAGAATGCGCATGGACGTTTTGAATATGTTCCCATTCAGTCGATGGAAAAGAATGTGGAAATCTTATTAAATCTAATTGATATATATGCGAAATGTGACTGTTAAAAAGGTCACATTTTTTGTTGCGTACTGTTTGAATTTTTAGTATAATACACTCAGTCGCAGAGATGGTGAAATGGCAGACACGCTGTCTTCAGGCGGCAGCGGAGCATGTACTGCTTGAGCTCACCGTTCCCGTCATCATACCACACCTTGATGTAGTTGTCGTCAGACTCGATATAGTAGAGATTGCGGCGGCGCACCGAAAAACGCAACGTTCCCCCGATATCGAAGAGGGTAATTTTCTGGTCATCGTCCTCAGGTTCCGGCTCGTCCGTGACGACGTTGCTGTAGTTCATCAGGCGTATAATCTTCTCCTTCTCGACGAGCACAAAATAGAGTGTCGAAATCACGTAAGGCACCGCCAGAGAGATGCTTCCATACAGCAGGGCCTTCAGAAACACCTCATAAACCGTCATATCGTCCGGCACTTCTGAAATCAGGACCGTAAAACCGGTGTATATCCCGCATATCAGCACAATCTCCGCAATACACCAGAGCACATAATGCCAGACCTTCATCTCGAAGAGATACTTCGTTTTGTACATCACCACCCGGCTGAGCACCAGCACAATGACGCAGAGGCAGAAGAAAAGCAGGGTGTAAAGAAAACGAGAGGAATAGCCAAGCTCGAACCATGCCGTCTTCGAGAACGGGACATACAGGTTCATGAACACCACGGCAAACAGCACCGAGAATGTCACCTGCCCAACGAGCTGGAATCTGTCCAAAAGATAACGCGGTAACTTTTTTTTCATATTATCGTCTCCTGCATTGGAGGGACAAAAGTATTAAATTCGCGGCAAATTGACAAATTTGGGCCACAGAAGAGGAAGCTATCGAAATTTGAGTATCTTTGCAGACTGACTTAAACATTTATGATTATGGACAAAAGAGTTGTTGTGACTGGAATGGGGATTGTCTCCCCGGTCGGAAATAATGTAGAAACGTATTGGGAAAACCTCAAGAAGGGAGTAAACGGAATAAAGAAGCTGACAAGATTTGACACCGAAGGGCTTGCAGCATCTGTAGCAGGCGAAATCACCGACTTCAACCCGGCGGATTTCGGCATTGAGCCGGCATTCACGAGAAAGCAGGACCTGTTCTCCATCTACGCCGTGGCTGCGGCGAAGCAGGCTATGGACCAGTCCGGACTCGTTTCCGGTGACAACATAGACCCATTCAGACTCGGAGTCTACGTCGGGTCAGGCATCGGAGGTTTCCCTTCGACCTACAGAGAAGTAGAGAAGATGATTACAAACGGACCACGCTGGATTTCACCGCTCTATGTGCCGACAATGATCCCGAACATCGCTTCAGGCAACATATCCATCCGCCACCATGCCAACGGCCCGTGCGTGCCCGTCGTGACAGCCTGTGCTACTGCGACCCACTCGCTCGGCGAAGCCTACAGGGCAATCCGGCACGGCTATGCGGACGCAATAATAAGCGGCGGCACGGAATCCCCTCTCATCCCGATGGCGGTGGCAGCATTCGCCAACGCGAAGGCGCTCACGGGATCTGATGACCCTGACTATGCCTGCCTCCCGTTCAACGCAAACAGAAGCGGATTCGTGCTCGCGGAAGGCGCCGGAGTGCTTGTGCTTGAAGAATATGAGCATGCGAAGGCGAGAGGAGCCGAAATTTTGGGAGAAATCTGCGGTTATGGCAACACCTGCGATGGCTATCACATCACAGCACCGCATCCTGACGGAATCACCCAGTCAAGAGCGATAGAAGATGCCCTTCAGGAGGCAAACTACAAGACTGGAAAGGACAATCTCTACATCAACGCCCACGGCACCGGCACTCAGATGAACGACAAGTGCGAAACCTGCGCGTTCAAACTGGCACTCGGCGAGGAGGAGGCCCGCAGGGCACACATATCATCGACAAAGTCCATGACCGGCCACCCACTCGGAGCCGCCGGCGGATTTGAGGCTATAGCCGCAGTGATGGCGCTGCGAGATGGAATCGTGCCTCCGACCATACACCTCGACACTCCGGATCCGGAATGTGACCTGAACTACACGCCGAACACGGCAGTGGAGACCCCGCTCACAATCGCGATCTCGGATTCGCTGGGGTTTGGGGGGCATAATGCTTGTATCGCCTTCAGACGGATATGACGGGGCGCCTAAAAGGCGGCCTGCCGCGTTGGACGGTTTGTCAAAATCCTCACAACCGACAGGTTGCTGCGGTATTTGACTTCACCGTCCGCCTTGCATCCCATCCTTTTATGCATCCCCGTCTCCAAGCAATTCGGTCTGCCGCGTTGGATTATCCTATGCAAAGAAGCTGAAATGTACGTTGCCGTACTTTCGTTCTTTGACAAAGTGCGGGTGCGAGGAGAATGAATATTCTGCCGGGTGCTCAAGAATGAAGTAACATTCCGGATTGAGGATTCCGCTGTTCAGGACTTTGTCGGGAATGGTGTCAAGACCGTCAATGGCGTATGGCGGATCGGCGAAGATGATGTCAAACTTTTCGCGGCAAAGAGGAAGAAAATCAAAGACATTGTGGCGTACGACGGTGAGATTGTCCAACTGGAACTTCGCTGCCTGCGAACGTATGAAGGATGCGTTCGCCGGAGCCATCTCCACCGTATAGACCATACCTGCACCGCGCGATGCGAACTCAAACGAGATTGAGCCGGCACCACCGAAGAGATCCAGCACCTTGCGGCCATTCTGGATGTAGATGCCCTTCTGCATCTTCATCACACGCTGGCCATTGAGGTTGTAGATGGCAGCGTTGCCGCTTGTGAAGCCGTTGCCAGCCACGGCATTGATGCCGTCAGCCAGTCCGATAAGTACGGGATAAGCACCCTCTTCCATGGTGCAAGACCAGCGCTTGCTGTCCCATCCTACCACTGTCTGCTGCAGTTCAGCAAAGTTGGTTCCGTCGTAATAGCTGATGCCATTGGTCACGTCATTGTCTGCCAGAGCGCCGAAAGTCTTGTCGGTATTGTTCCACACCACCACATTGGTGTAGGTGGCAACAGCATCATCGGCCTTTCCTGCTGTGGTGCCCACGAGACCCTTACCCTCTGGCACAATGCCTGCACCATAGAAGTTGGTCACGGTAAAGGGAGCTGTAACACGTGCTGCCAGTACACCGGTAGCATCCACAGTGCTGGTCATCTCGATGTTGGCATAGCAGTTCTTGACCACTGTAGGACCATATACACGACCGATGAGACCGCCTGTGTAAGACTTTGTACCCGTGATATCACCTGTCACCCACACGTTCTCGATGACGGTGGTACGCATGTTGCCGTCGGCATCGGTGAAGTTGGGATGTGAAGCGTGGCTGCAGAGCAAGCCTGTGCCAGTGCCTGTGCTGGTGACGCTGAAGTTCTCGAAGCCCACGTTGCGCACCGTTCCGCAGAGCACTCCGAAGAAGCTCGGGTAGGTATTGGCTGAGCTTGAGAAGTTCTTGATGACATGTCCGCGACCATCAAGATGAATGTAGTTGCGGTAAGCCAGACCTTCATAAACGTCACTGGCGCTATTCAGAATCTCCCAGTTCTGCACGCTGGACATATCGATATCCTGTGTCAGAACGAAATAGGTCATCTGTCCGGGAACCATGCACTTGCGCATAGCCTGCAGTTCTGATGCGTTGGACAGAGGATAGGGGTCGTCTGCAGTGCCCTTGTGCTTGGCCATCTCAGAGAGAACCTCATTGCTGTAGGTGCCGTCCTCGGCCTTTCCTACCACCTTGTGAGTGGGATCGAGCACGGGAGTAGCATCCTCCTTCAGAGTCTGGTACCACGAAGGATTCAGGTCGAGACCATTGTTGAGTGCGTAGCAAACCTCACCGCTGGCGAGCTGTTCCTGGCTCACCTTGCCGGCAGGAGCATCGCCATGAGCATTCAGATAGAAGCTGTTGGGGACAATCACAGCGCCCATGTTGCGGCTGAAAGTGCATCCGCCACTGGGGTCGGTCTCCATGGAGCCCACCTGCAGACAGTTGTCGATGCGGCAGGTAGCAGAACTCCAGCCCACCAGACCAC
>OQWI01001095.1_pt1 | contig 12010 bp, 17 predicted proteins | sample 1691551 | NCBI WGS metagenome assembly OQWI01 (sample SAMN03418259, study PRJEB22391) | human gut metagenome | biome: human-gut; feature: organic feature; material: feces | host: Homo sapiens | place: Tanzania | collected 2013-01
AGCCCATGCTTTTTCGAGCGTTCATACACAATGGTCGGGTCAATCCCACCAGTATCCCAGCAGATACGGGATATCGACATTTCTGCACCATTCCGGCGGGTATAGGTTTTATTGATGGCCTCATCCACACGCAGCAGCGTCTGTTCATCGTCGTGGCGGCCCATAATAATCTGCCGGTCAATCAGCCAGCTTTCCTCACCCGGCCCCCATCCCCATACGCGCATTTCGTAGCGGTCCAGTTGGGAGTCGATACCGGCGGTCAGGTAAGCCACACGGTCAGGAACGGGCGCTGAATAATGCTCTTTCCGCTCTGCCATCACTTCAGCATCCGGACGTTCGCCGATTTTCGCTTCCCATGTCTCACCGAGCGTGGTGTTCACGAAGGTTTTACGTTTTCCCGTATCCCCTTTCGTTTTCATCCAGTCTTTGACAATCTGCACCCAGGTGGTGAACGGGCTGTACGCTGTCCAGATGTGAAAGGTCACACTGTCAGGTGGCTCAATCTCTTCACCGGATGACGAAAACCAGAGAATGCCATCACGGGTCCAGATCCCGGTCTTTTCGCAGATATAACGGGCATCAGTAAAGTCCAGCTCCTGCTGGCGGATGACGCAGGCATTATGCTCGCAGAGATAAAACACGCTGGAGGGGTCATCCGGCGTCCATTTGAGGCCAAACGGCGTCTCTTTGTCGCCAAATTTAAGATACTGCTCCTCCCCGCAGTGCGGGCAGGCAACATGAAAACGCATAAAATGCGGGGATTCACTGGCTGCACGCTCAATCTGACAGGCGCCTCTCACTTTGGGCGTGGAGCCACGGATGGACTTTGGCCAGACCGAGCCTTCAATACGCTTGTCACCCAGGAACGTCGGAGAGCCTTCCTGTTCAATATCCTCATCAAAGGCAGCAAGTTCATCATAACCCGCCACATCCACCGACTTTTCACGGTAGTTTTTTGCCGCTTTACCGCCCAGGCACCAGAAGCCACGACCATTGGTGAAACGCTTCATGGTGAGCGTGTTATCCCGGTGCTTTTTGCCATACCACGGAGCCAGCGCCAGCAGCGACGGAATATCGCGGATGGTCGGCTCAACGTGGGTTTTCATAAAGTTCTCGGCATCACCATCCGTCGGCAACCAGATAAGGGTGTTGCGCTGCTTATGCTCTATAAAGTAGGCATAAACACCCAGCAGCATTTTGGAATAACCAACACGGGCAGACTTCACCACATTCACCTCACGGATGTAGTCGCTGCCCATCGCATTCATGATGGCCCGCTGAAAGGGCAGTGTTTCCCAGCGCCCTTCCTGGTATGCGGATTCTTTCGGGAGATAGTAATTGGCATCCGCCCATTCAACGGCGGTCTGTGGCTCCGGCCTGAACAGTGAGCGAAGCCCGGCGCGGACAAAATGCCGCAGCCTGTTAACCTGACTGTTCGATATATTCACTCAGCAACCCCGGTATCAGTTCATCCAGCGCGGCTGCTTTGTTCATGGCTTTGATGATATCCCGTTTCAGGAAATCAACATGTCGGTTTTCCAGTTCCGGAAAACGCCGCTGCACCGACAGGGGGATCCCGTCGAGAATACTGGCAATTTCACCTGCGATCCGCGACAGCACGAAAGTACAGAATGCGGTTTCCACCACTTCAGCGGAGTCTCTGGCATTTTTCAGCTCCTGTGCGTCGGCCTGCGCACGCGTAAGTCGATGGCGTTCGTACTCAATAGTCCCTGGCTGGAGATCTGTCTCGCTGGCCTGCCGCAGTTCTTCAACTTCCCGGCGCAGCTTTTCGTTCTCAATTTCAGCATCCCTTTCGGCATACCATTTTATGACGGCGGCAGAGTCATAAAGCACCTCATTACCCTTGCCACCGCCTCGCAGAACGGGCATTCCCTGTTCCTGCCAGTTCTGAATGGTACGGATACTCGCACCGAAAATGTCAGCCAGCTGCTTTTTGTTGACTTCCATTGTTCATTCCACGGACAAAAACAGAGAAAGGAAACGACAGAGGCCAAAAAGCCCGTTTTCAGCACCTGTCTTTTCCTTTCTTTTCAGGGGGTGTTTTAAATAAAAACATTAAGTTACGACGAAGAAGAACGGAAACGCCTTAAACCGGAAAATTTTCATAAATAGCGAAAACCCGCGAGGTCGCCGCCCCGTAACCTGTCGGATCGCCGGAAAGGACCCGCAAAATGATAATAATTATCATCTGCATGTCACAACGTGCATCTACGCCATCAAACCACGTCAAATAATCAATTATGACGCAGGTATCGTATTAATTGATCTGCATCAACTTAACGTAAAAACAACTTCAGACAATACAAATCAGCGACACTGAATACAGGGCAACCTCATGTCAACGAAGAACAGAACCCGCAGAACAACAACCCGCAACATCCGCTTTCCTAACCAAATGATTGAACAAATTAACATCGCTCTTGATCAAAAAGGGTCTGGGAATTTCTCAGCCTGGGTCATTGAAGCCTGCCGTCGGAGACTAACGTCAGAAAAGAGAGCATCTACATCAATCAAAAGTGATGAATAATGAATATCCCGGTTTCTTTACCTCCCCTCCCACCCCGCACAGGACTGGCGAACGTGTGGGACAAATATGTGAGTCATAAACGCCTTATCTTCAGAAATGCAGTTGGCATCCGAACAGGACGATATTGTAACTTCACCTAATTACGAGGCATTGCAGTAGTTGAATTGTAGTTCTGTATTAGCCTGACAGTGACAGAATGCGATATTGACTCTGTCACAGGTGAAATAGTTTGAATGGTTAGCAGTTATGGCGATCAGTCAACCACCAGGGAATAATCCTTCGAATTCTTATCGTGCTTCACCAACGCTGCCTCAATTGCCCTGAATGCTTCCAGAGACACTTGATGTTCTATACATGCAATTACAACATCCGGATAACTCATAGAAATGGTGCTAGTGAGCATAGTTTTTACACGGACCTGATCCAAGGATGAGTCATCAGTGTATTGATCTTTATGCATTTTGTCGCTCCATGCGTTTGCTCTTCACTTGCGGCTAAAAATATAACGTCAAATCACTCAGCATGAAAGTGTGAAAGTTTCAGCGCGTTTCCCTTACATAATCTGTCGTTTGTATTCTCTCCAGGCATACCGGAAAGACTAGGTATTGTCACACAACCAATACCACCGACTATCGAGATTTATATCTATTCGGTAATGTTTAAATATAACAAAACCCCGTAAAAACGAGGTTTATGGATAAATTGTATTGTTGAATAGCATCTGATAAGAAATTGATGCTAATACTATAAACACACTAGATTAAATCAATCTTGATATCATAGCTTTCAAGACCAGTCATTTTTTCCCGTGCAGTAAACTGGATACTGGTAACTTCTTTCCCGGTCTTTTTCTTAAGCTCAATAATTTTTTTTGTTATATATTCAGAAATATCTGCTTCTGTTTTTGTTTTTAACTCTTCAATGTTCATCATTTCCTCTTTTAGTCTGTTATGACTTTCCTGGTACACAGTAGTGTCAATTATATGGAGCAAACGTATAAAAGATAAGATGAAACATCGCAATAATCAACATACGACAGTCTAAATTTCGCACAAACAGATAAAGATGATTATCCTTTATTATCAAGGCATTAGAATGAAATCAATTCAAGAGTCTCATTGCTGCTTCCAGAATTTCTTCTGAAGTTACATGTCGATCCGCTGCTACATAAATGACTTTATGATCTCCGGTCAGAGATGGAAACCCTGCAGCCATTACAGTGAGATGTGTTGTTTCGCCATTTGGATATTCACGCATGATGGTGTTAACTCCGGTCATCACTGGCACTACCATTGCTGGTTCAGAGTTAAAAAAAACTATTATTTTTTTCATGATGTTCCCGTAATATGTGAGTATCCATCGACTAGACACTAAGCAAAAAAGCTCCCGAAGGAGCCTTCATTTTCACTTTCTTAAATCTAACGACAGACGGCTAACATTTAAGTATTGTGAAATATTATCAAATGTAATCATCATTGATTTACAAAAGATACATTTTGCCCCGAAAGGATTCATGTCAGAAACATCAAAAGATGATGTTCTATACTGGGAACCATGACAACACGGGCATCTAAAGTGAATATGGTTTGTAATATTTTCTACCTCAAAGTGCCACTACATGAACAGCCGCGGGGCCTTTAGGTCCGTTCTCAATACCAAATTCGACTTGCTGATTCTCAGTTAACGTTTTGAAATCGTTGCTCTGAATAGCTGAGAAATGGACAAACACATCTTTGCTACCATCTTTCGGCGTGATGAAACCAAAACCTTTTTCAGGGTTAAACCATTTCACTAAACCAGTCATTTTGTTAGACATCATTATTACCTTTTGAAGAAGTTAGCCCTTGGGCAGAATGGTCCGAAAAAAATATCAGAGAGAAAAACCAACAAGGAAATCTCAAGAGGTACAAATAATAAAATTATAACAATGACTGCTTCAGATAATTTTGTAACAAACCAGAACACCATTAACGCATGATTAACTAACCATAGCAAGGATTACTTTTGTAAAGAAAAACACACGAATGAAACAATAGCTTTATTTATTAATAAAACGTGTCATTCTGTCTAATGACCTTTTATCTTACCCTTAAGATTTCAAGGATTTTGACTCATGGAAGAGTCCTTTTTATTTAAATTTCACATTCAGCGCTAAAAATAATCCGATTTAATGTTAATCTACATCTAATATGTTTTATCTCTTAAAGATTCATAAATCCGTTGACAAGTCACTCCTGCGATGTAGCGTTTGTCAGCAATTGCAGCATAAAGCTGAGCTTCTGCTGCAATATCTCCGAGCATGTTGGTGAGCATTCCTTCGGCGGCTTTGGTTGTTTTGCCTCTGACGGCAGCGGCAAGATTTGCGGTATGCTGCGCTGCGTCAAGGCGTATGGCATATTTTGTTGCTTCGGCACGCAGCTGGTTAACACTATCAGACAGATCAGCAGCCCTGGCAGAAATTTCAGCGGCTTTCTGTTGTGCATCTTTAACAGCCTCATCACGGGATATAGTTCGCCCCTGTTCAATTATTCGAGCAGCAAATTGGACATTTACCTCTTGAGATAATTCGGCAGCATCACGCTCCGCCCATTTTTTTTGCCATCCTCTGTCGCTCCAGACATTACCTACGACAAATCCTACCAACACGAGCAAAATCACCGTGAATATCTGATTCACTGTTCTATCCCCCAGCAGGTTAATGCACTCTCCTGGTCACGACGAATAACCTGACCGTAACAGTTATTTGATCGAATGCGGCAATCGCGCCCCCTGTCCTTAATCCACCAGCGAATCGCCTCGCAGGCACCTTTACGATCACCTGCATTCAGCCGCTTATAAAACGTCGACGGGAAACACTTACCGGGGCCAATGTTATAGGGACAAAATGACGCCATACCCGCTTTCTGTGGTTCGGTCAATGGCACTTTAATATTGCGCTCCACCCATGCCAGCGCCTTATCCCGTTCAATGGCATTAACCTGATCGCATTTTTCCTTCGTCAGTTTCATGCCAGGAATAACAGGTTTACCATCCACCATCGTGGCCCCTCGACAGATGGTCCATATGCCGGAACCATCGCGGTATGCCGTAGTGTGGTTACCCTCTTTTTCATCCAGAAACTGGTCAAGTATCTCAGGAGCAGATGCGCCTGCTCCAATCAGCGCCAGAACGGCCGCTGACAGGCCGTATTTGATTTTTGCGTTCATGGATATTTATCAGGATTTATCGGTTTCTGAACCCTGGATATGTTTATCTGTCCCGGCCTGTTGAATCAGGCGGGGAAAAGGTAAAGACAATCAAGAGGATTATTTATGGACAATAACACCATTTCTCTACAGGAGTTGCTCGACTGCATTTCCAGGCTTCGGGATGATGTAAATGCCCTCACTGTTGCATTTTCATATCTGGCCTTATCAATTCCCAGAGAACAAATGCAACCAACACTGGCATCGCTCCTGCTTGAATCACGCAACCCCAAATGGTCCCAGGAACAACAAAATTCTTTCAAGTGGCTGGCGGCATTACTGGAAGAAAAATATGCTGGTAAAATTACCATTTCGGTGGAGTCTTCAGAGAACCAGTAATTCTTCCTGGTAGCTTTCCTTTGTAGGTTATCCACACATTCTGCGCCTCTAAAATTACGGGGCGCTTTTCCGGCGACTGCTCATCCCCTTCACATAACCCGGCAGCAACATCCAGGAAGACCTGTCTGATGCTCCTTCTGACTGCAGACTCATAAAACTCCAGCGCAGCACCTTCAACACGGTCCAGCGAGATGTCCAGGTCAAAAATTTCACCGTCAAAGCGTTTTTTGTCCCGTAAGGCTACAGTTACCGCCACTTTATTCTCAAAATTGCGGACTCCTTTCACAACCAGTTCATAGTCTTGTGTCATTGGATTACTCTCTTCTCGCAACCTTACGCCTGTCTTCTTTAATCTTGAAATAAAGGTTTGTCAGATACGTCAGCAGGCCAAAAACCAGACTACCCAGCACACCGATTGCAGCCCACTGTGACGGAGTTACTTTATCGAGTAACTGCAATGCCCAGAAACCAGCATTACCAGCCGATGTGCCATAGGCGATACCTGTTGTTAACTTATCCATTGATTTCATATCCTCACCCCGATGTACACAGATGGTGCAATATGTTTGAAAAGATCGGAGTCTATGGGTTAGTTTTTATAGCAAACGTTGTTCTCAACGGTGCTAAAAAAACAGACACATTAAAAATGTGGGTAATTATTTTAAAAGAAAATCATATATTAAATAATAATACGAGATATGTTTTCATATTTAGTGTACTGTATACGGCCATTTATACAGGAAAAGCCTATGTCAGAACGTAAAGACTCAAAATCACGCCGTAATTATCTCGTTAAATGTTCCTGCCCAAACTGCACCCAAGAGTCAGAACACAGTTTTTCAAGAGTACAAAAAGGTGCCCTTTTGATCTGCCCTCATTGCAACAAAGTATTCCAGACAAATCTTAAAGCTGTAGCTTGATTGATTTTATTCGTAACAAGTATTTTTTATATTTTAATAACATATTTAAAGCAGATAATAAAAAACCCGCCTGAGCGGGTTTAATATTGTGGTACTTTTTGTGGGAGTCATCCACTTACGCACTTTGTTTTGCTATGCCAGCAGTTAGCTTCTGCTGTAAAACTATTCATGCAGCAAACCTGCACTTCACCACAATGGTTAGCATACTTTTCCTGATTAAGTTATTGCCAAATATGCTGGCCATTGTTTCATGTATTGGACCTCCTTACTATTTATTAAAGAGATCCAATATTCACCACTCTGTCTGTATCTCCACTCAGGCATCAGCCTTCTTCGTTATCGTATACAGACAAACTATGAATTTTAATCAGTAATTATGACATTTGCTGCTGCAGGACCTTTAGCACCACTCTCTACAGAGAAGGTAACCTTTTGACCTTCAAATAAGGTTCGAAAATTATCATTCTGAATCGCAGAAAAATGCACAAACACATCTTTACTACCATCAACAGGAGAAATAAAGCCGAAACCTTTATCAGCGTTAAACCATTTTACTAAACCAGTCATTTTATTTGACATTCTACATTCCTTAACTTGAGCCTTTCGGCATAAATGGCTTGTATAACAGAAACGACTTCGTACTTAATTGGAGAGACTCAAAGAAGGAATAAGTGAATAACACCTGAAATGAGAACTGCTTTAGTAAACTACTTCGTATATCGTCTGTTCTTCAAACCGACGCAATCATTAACGCATAGTTGAACATATGAAGCAATGTTTATTTTAGACATCCAGCCATCTTCACCCCCATCAAAAAACTATAGCTTTCTTCAGGAACGTGTGTATAGTGCGCCCAGTTATCAGTATTAAGGAATTTTTTTGTCCCGTAAAATGACAGGAATTGTCAAAACCTTTGACGGCAAAAGCGGCAAGGGTCTTATCACCCCATCCGATGGTCGTATCGATGTCCAGCTTCATGTTTCAGCGCTCAATCTCCGCGATGCAGAAGAAATTACCACCGGATTACGCGTGGAATTTTGCCGGATAAATGGTCTGCGTGGCCCTTCAGCTGCCAATGTTTACCTTTCATGAGCTATATTAAAGCTTTAATTTCAGGCCCCATCGAATCAAACATGGAGAGTTTTCATGAATAACCCCGTCTGTCTTGATGACTGGTTGATTGGCTTTAAAAGCTTATGCTGTACTTTGACCGTAATAGCTCTGCTAATAATGTAATATGCAGACTCATTGTATCTAGGGACATAGTACTGGAAGAAAACATTTTAAACATCAGGCAAAGTCACCCGATAAATAATAAGTAAACAAACATGAATCCCGGAATGAGATTCAACATCTCTATTACCCTATTTAAAGCACAAAAACCCGCTCATCAGCGGGTTTTCTACTTTTTCTTAACGTCGGGTATATAAAGCCCATCTTTGAAAAAATTTTATCCATATTTTTTGAAAAATGCAAGCATTACGTCGCCATCTTCGGCGAAAATCATTTATCTCGTCACTTTTCTTAATTGCACCTCAGCATATGCTTCTTCCTGCCAGCACTTTGTAACCAGTTTATCAATGACATCTGCATATCCTTTGTACCACTGATAATCAGTCAGGTCTGGTACCAGCTTCTGGACATGACACCGCGCCAGTGTCGTTGGTAAACGACTAAACCGGTTTCCATTGCAACGCCCACAAATCTTATAAACAGGTGTGCCATGAAGCCGGGTCCTTTTTTCATCCAAGACAATACCTTTACCCTTACACCCTCTGCACGCTGTGCTGACTTCTCCCTTACCATGGCAATGCTGACATAGTTCCTTCACCCACTCTTCTTTGATAACAGATTCCCCGCTTCTGGAGTGTTTCACCACTTCGCGCAATACATTATGAAATCCAGTACCAGCACAATGCTCACAACGAGCCTTACTTGCCGCAGACCTGGAATAATCAGCAAAGGCAAAATTCACAAGGTAAGGAATAATCTGTAGCCGGGTTTCTTCACTCAATTTATTCAATGTCGGGTTATCCAGTGCCATCGCGTAATTGAGCAGACCTTCAATCGCAAACTGAGGATCCTGAACACCAACTTTTGCCAGGAATAAGGCAAACCCAAGCGGTGCTTTCGACTGCACCATCCCCTGCGCAGCCATCACATCCGTAATCGTTAAACCACCAGAGCCTGTCGCCGGTGCGTCATCACTCAATTTTGGAGATTTTGGGGAGTAATATTTTGGTAAGGCTTCAAGGTTCATGCTCGTTCTCCACTTACGCCAGTACGCCTATTGCCAGCGCACGATCGATAAAACGAAATATCAGCTCCAGCTCCCAACGAATGACTCTGACGGGTACTCCGTAGTGATCTTTGAACCAGCGGTTAACTTGTCGCAAAGGACTGTCTCCTTCTGCCGGTTGAAATCACCCACAGCCCACTCAGCAAAGCTGTGGGTTACAATTTCCCTGTCACCTGGTACATTTACTGCATAGCAATACTCCACCTTCGCTTTTCCACCCGGTACAGGAAGCGCAATCAGTTGCGAGCGACGGTAGTGTGTTGTTAAACTGTTCATGCGTTAGTTTCTCCACAGTCACGACACGCCACGGCGCCCGGAGCTGCACACTCGCGGGCGTCACTACTTTCTGAAACGCAAAAGATTTTGTAGACCAGTGCTGCATGCTCCTGCAGCTTCGAAATTGAGAGGTACAGCCCATCGTTAATTGCTGTCTTCTCATGCGGTTCCACTACACCGTCTTCAATTGCTGAACGAATCTGTTTTGAATAACTGCCGATCTGTTCAATGACCTCCAGCAGGCGTTGGTTGATATCGGCGTTGTCCACATCCTCGATGTCAGGAAGAGACACAAAGACGCCATTTGCAGACTGCGCCACAGCATCAGCAATGAAGTGAGTGCCACCAGCACGCTGTAAAACCATTGCCCATCCCAGCGGGAAAATCTGATCGCCATCTGCACGAAGACGGTTGAATAAAGCGTTTTCTGTTACATCGAGCCAGTCAGCCGCTTCAGCGTAACCACCCGGCAACGCCGCGATAGTTTTTCTGACAGCTTTCACGTACCACACAGGCTGTTTTTCTATTTTCCAGTGATGATTACCCACGGTTAGCCTCATCGTTCTGTGGTTTCTGTTAATCGATTTATCCATTAGATTTTTCATAAAGCTCAGGTTTAAATAGCAAGCGTCCGCAAGTTCTATATGCAGCTTCTGCTGCACGTCCTTTTGGAATTAACCGGCCCGGACGGTTTCGCCACTGATAAACGGCTTCAGTTGTTATGCCGAAAAAAGCAGCAACTTTCTCAATACTGCCGAAGTAGCTTTCGATATCGTCAGTTGTCATACGCTCTCCAAAACTAAGTTTTATTAGATGTTAATTATCAATCTATCTTAGGTCAATAAAAACTAAGATTACTTAGCAATTCAAGAAATGGTGCTCCTATGGAAACGGTTGGTCAGCGTATAAAAGCTCTGAGAAGGGTTACCAGAACGTCCCAGAAAGAATTGGGTAAATTTTGTGGGGTAAGTGACGTTGCTGTGGGGTACTGGGAAAAAGACATCAATGTCCCTGGCGGGGAAGCACTTTCGAAATTAGCGAAGTTCTTTAATACGTCAATAGATTACATTCTTTATGGTGCTGAGTTTGAAGGCAAACTCGTCACAAACATGCGCAGAGTTCCTGTAATTTCGTGGGTTCAGGCTGGGCAGTTTACTGAGTGCAGGGCAGCAGAAGTGTTTAGTGAAGTGGACAAGTGGGTAGATACATCTTTAAAGATTGGTGATAACTCATTTGCATTAGAAGTTAAAGGCGACTCCATGACTAACCCTAATGGCCTCCCAACAATACCAGAAGGTGCAACAGTGATTGTAGATCCTGATGCAGAACCTCGTCATGGAAAAATAGTCATTGCTCGACTTGATGGAACGAACGAAGCTACAGTAAAAAAATTAGTCATCGATGGTCCTCAAAAGTTTTTAGTACCATTGAATCCCCGGTATCCCAACATCCCGATCAATGGTAATTGCCTGATCATTGGTGTAGTCAAAGGAGTTCAATACGAACTCTAGTACCTCCCTTCTCTAACTAAGGCACCAAGCTAAGAAAAGTTTGGTGTTTTCTCTTGCCTTAAAAACTAAGTTAAGTTAGATTCTATGTCAAAGATAACGAACAGGCAGGACGCCCACGAAGTAGCCGCCTGAGGCATATGAAGTCCTAGATGATTCGTTAGCAACAAAAAAGCGCCCTAGTGCACGCTTCGCTCTTTAACAATCTGGATATCCACAACAGTAGCAATCTACAGATTGCCGTTAAGTTTTCTGGACAACTCCTCAATGGATGGAGGCGATACGTAATCTGGATTTTTATTCATCAGAAACTTATTTTCACAGTGGAGGCACCTGCTTTTATGAAAAAGCTCATCTTCGCTAACCGGGAATGGTTGAAGTATCGATACTATCTTTTGTCCAAAACATTTTGGGCAAAGATGCATGGTTATGCTGCCACCGTTCACGATTACCTCCTTCGAGTATACAAAAGTACCCGACTCAAGTTGGTTAAGGATATAGCCTTCCGTCTGAGCCTCAAAGTTTTCGAATTCTGCAATTTTAGCTTTGAGAGAAGCATTTATTTCTTGATAAGAGCCCACCAGTTCAACGAGAGACACGCATTCGCGCTGAATAGACGCAAGCTTTGAGTTCAGCTCACTAATAGCCGCATTTACTTCAGCTTGAGTTTTTGCCTCGTTCATTAGTTTTGCAATCTGGGCTGTTTCACGAATAGCCGTCATTGCTGCCGTTAATTCAGCGATCACATTGAATACTCTTATTGTTGTTGGGGATATCCAGATTAACCGAATCCTTGTTGTTGGGGAATAACCAGGTCCACCTCGCCTGATGTGGCTAAAAGCAGGCACATAACAGCTAAGTATTTTCAACCAGAG
>OQWI01001100.1_pt1 | contig 11983 bp, 5 predicted proteins | sample 1691551 | NCBI WGS metagenome assembly OQWI01 (sample SAMN03418259, study PRJEB22391) | human gut metagenome | biome: human-gut; feature: organic feature; material: feces | host: Homo sapiens | place: Tanzania | collected 2013-01
TTCCGCGTGATTCCCTCACCGTGATTACCGGACTCTCGGGTTCGGGCAAGAGTTCACTGGCATTCGACACCATCTTTGCCGAAGGTCAGCGCAGATATATCGAAACTTTCTCTGCCTATGCCCGCAACTTCCTGGGTAATATGGAACGCCCGGATGTTGATAAGATTACGGGATTGAGTCCGGTCATCAGCATAGAACAGAAGACAACAAACAAGAACCCACGCTCTACCGTGGGCACAACGACCGAGATATACGACTATCTGCGTCTGCTCTATGCTCGCGCCGGAACGGCTTACAGCTACGTTACGGGCGAGAAGATGGTGAAGTATACCGAGGAGCGCATCATCGAGATGATCAACTCCGACTATGCCGGCAAGCGCATATACATACTCGCGGCTCTCGTGAGACAGCGCAAGGGTCACTACCGCGAACTCTTCGAGACGCTTCGTCGCAAGGGCTATCTCTACGTGCGCATCGACGGCGAGATTACGGAGATAAGAAGCGGCATGAAGACCGATCGCTACAAGAACCATAACATTGAGGTGGTGATAGACAAGATGCAGATGCGCGACGGCTTCGACGACCGCCTGCGCAAGACTGTCGCTACGGCAATGCGCGAGGGCGACGGACAGATTATGATTCTCGACAAGGACACGGGCGTGGCAAAGAACTTCTCCAAGCGACTGATGTGCCCTACGTCGGGCATCTCTTACCGCGACCCTGCACCAAACATGTTCTCGTTCAACTCGCCCGAAGGCGCCTGCAGCAAGTGCAAGGGCTTGGGCTATGTCAACGAGATTGACATGAAGAAGGTCATACCCGACGACTCGCTGTCTATATACGAGGGCGCCATTGTTCCGCTGGGCAAGTATAAGAACCAGATGATATTCTGGCAGATTGGTGCCATTCTCGAAGCGGCTGAATGTACGCTGAAGACGCCGGTGAGCGAGATACCTGAGGACACGCTCAACGAGGTGTTGTACGGTTCGCTCGAAACGATACGCATCAGCAAGGACGTGGTGCGCACGTCGAGCGACTACTTCTGCACGTTCGATGGCGTCATCAAGTATCTGCGCACCGTCATGGAGAACGACGATTCGCAGGCTGGACAGAAATGGGCTGACCAGTTCCTCGCTATGGCTGAGTGTCCTGAGTGTCACGGCGCACGCCTTAACCGCGAAGCGCTGTCGTATCGCATCTGGGACAAGAACATTGCGGAGCTGTCTGCGATGGACATTCAGCAGCTCAAGCAGTGGATAGACGAGGCAGAAGCCCACCTCGACTCTCGTCAGAAGACTATCGCTACGGAGATATTGAAGGAGATAAAGACACGTATCAACTTCCTGCTCGACGTGGGTCTCGACTATCTGTCGCTCTCACGCCAGTCGGCAACGCTTTCCGGCGGCGAGAGCCAGCGCATTCGCCTTGCCACTCAGATCGGTTCGCAGCTCGTCAACGTGCTCTACATCCTCGACGAGCCGAGCATCGGTCTGCATCAGCGCGACAACGACCGTCTTATCCACTCGCTGAAGGAGCTGCGCGACATGGGCAACACCGTGGTTGTGGTAGAACACGACCGCGACATGATGCTCAACGCCGACTATATAGTCGACATCGGTCCGAAGGCGGGCATCCGTGGTGGCGAGGTGGTGTTCCAGGGAACGCCCGCTCAGATGCTGAAGGAGCACACCATCACCGCCGACTACCTTAACGGAGTGCGTAAGATAGAGATACCTGCCAAGCGACGCGAGGGCAACGGCAAGAGCATCGTGATACGCGGTGCGAAGGGCAACAACCTGAAGAATGTTGACGTAGAGTTTCCGCTGGGCAAGCTCATCGTGGTGACGGGCGTGAGCGGATCGGGCAAGTCGACGCTTATCAACGAGACGTTGCAGCCGATTCTCTCGCAGCACTTCTACCGCTCGCTGAAGAAGCCGATGCCCTACGATAGCATCGAGGGCATAGATAATATAGACAAGGTGGTGAACGTAGACCAGTCGCCGATTGGTCGCACGCCGCGCTCCAATCCGGCTACATATACCGGCGTGTTCAACGACATACGCGCCATGTTCGTCAATCTGCCCGAGGCGAAGATACGCGGCTACAAGCCGGGGCGCTTCTCGTTCAACGTGAAGGGTGGACGCTGCGAGACATGCAAGGGCGGCGGCTATCGCACTATCGAGATGAACTTTCTGCCGGATGTGCTCGTGCCGTGCGAGGAGTGTCACGGCAAGCGCTACAATCGTGAGACGCTTGAGGTGCGCTACAAGGGAAAGAGCATCGCCGACGTGCTCGATATGACGTTCAACCAGGCTGTAGAGTTCTTCGAGAACGTGCCAAACATTCTGCAGAAGATAAAGACCGTGAAGGAGGTGGGCTTGGGTTACATCAAGTTGGGTCAGCCTTCGACGACACTCTCGGGTGGCGAGTGTCAGCGTGTGAAGCTGTCTACCGAACTCAGCAAGCGCGACACTGGCAAGACGCTCTATATTCTCGACGAACCGACAACGGGTCTGCACTTCGAGGACATAAAGATTCTGATGGAGGTGATAGAGAAACTGGTCGACCGTGGCAACACGGTGATTATCATCGAGCATAACCTCGACGTGATAAAGCTCGCCGACTACATCATCGACATGGGACCTGAAGGTGGACGCGGTGGCGGACGCTTGCTCGCAAAGGGAACACCGGAGGAAGTGGCTGAATGCAAAGAAAGCTACACGGCGAAGTTCCTGAAGCAAGAGTTGGAATGTAAATAATTAGAAAGTATATGAAAATAGAACTCAGTAATCTTGAGAAACACTTCGGCACGAACACTGCCGTAGACATTGAAAGTTTCACCATCAACAACGGTGATATTCTTGGTCTTGTGGGCAACAACGGTGCCGGCAAGACTACGCTTTTCCGCCTTATGCTCGACCTTCTGAAGGCGGACGAGGGTGTTGTTACAATGCATCCGTCTGCGGATGACGTTGAACTTGTTCCAAGCAGCCTCAAGCTCTCCCCCGACGGGGGAGTTGGAGGGGGCTCTCCAATCAATCCGGCGCTGAGCGAGGACTGGAAAGCGTATACAGGTGCGTACATCGACGACGGTTTCCTCATCGACTTCCTCACGGCGGAGGAGTATTTCGACTTCATCGGTCGTGTGTCGGGCATGACGAAGGAGCAGATTGCGGAACGCCTTACCAGCTTCGAACCGCTGATGGGCGGCGAGATACTCAATCAGAAGAAGTATATACGCGACTTCTCTGCGGGCAATCGCCACAAGGTGGGCATCATCGCGGCGCTGCTCAACCGTCCCGAACTGGTTATCCTCGACGAACCGTTCAACTTCCTCGACCCGCGCAGCCAGAATATGCTGAAGAAGATTCTTGTTGAATACAATAAGGAGACGGGTGCAACGGTTATTGTGTCGAGCCACAACCTGCAGCACACCACGGAGATATCTACACGCATCGCGCTGCTTGAGCACGGCGTGATAATAAAAGACCTCGACAACCACGATGCTGAGGCTGTTGTCGAGTTGCAGGATTATTTTAAGGTTTAGACCTTAGGAGTCTAATATATAAACCAGTACGTGAAAAAATCTGCCATATCTTCCAGAAATGGCGTAATGGGTTGATGGTGAGAGTAATAAAGGCTGGAAGATAACTCTAAAAAGTGGGTTATCTTCCAGCCATCTTACATTATAATTGGTGTATCTTCCAGCGCCAGTAATAATGCCACAGTCTGAATATCGGCTCGCTCAGCGCCTCCGACGGATAGTATTTTAGCAGTCGCAGGTCGCGGTGGAGGCGTAGTAGGTTGTGGCCTAATGCGCCATGCTTGAATCCGTTGCCGTCGTAGGTGTCGCGGCCCCAGGCATGGCGTTCGTCGTGATGTCCGAAGTTGCCGCCGCATAGGATGTCGTTGAGCAGCATCTCTCCGCGTTTCTTGTCCATCGGCGCAATCATCTTCTCCTCTGGCAAGCCCAGAACCTCGTGCAGCACGTACATCATTGCGCCGGCGAAGTGCCATAAGCCGAGGCGCTTTAGAGAATTTTGAGTTTTGAGTTTTGAGTTTTGAATTGTCGGCTTTGCCGATTTTGAATTATTCAATTTTGAGTTTTGAGTTTCCAATTCACAATTCTTCAACTCCTCATCGCGTAAGCGACAATTCAAAACTCCTAATTCAAAATTCAAAATTACATAGTAATAGTCTACTACTTGTCTCAGTCCCACGCCCTCGTAGAAGTAATGGTGATAGAGATGGTAGAGCTGGTAGACAGCGTTGAAGTCGGCAGTAGGCGCAGCCACCTCGCCCGCCTCGTCGGGCAGTGCTATCATGTTGCGGCACTGTGCGTCGATGCTCTCGCGGAACCACTGCTGCAAGCGGCGGTTGTACGTGAAGTTTGCCATGAAGCCCGGCGTATAGTGCAGCTCTACGGATATGTCGTTCGTCGTGAGCGCAATGTGGTTGTAGCTCTCCTCGTCAATCCGTCCGTTCTCCTTAGCCAGCGTTTGCGCCAGTTGTCTTATCTCCTCGCGCGACGCGTCCACCCACATATCCACATCGCCCGGTGTGCGCGCCGCAGGGTTGGCGTACATAGCCGCGTTCGCCTGACCCTTCAGGATGCAGCAGTCGTAGCCCGCCGCCTTCACTCTATTATATACGCCGACCGTAGCCTCATTGAGCATAAGGTTCATGCGGCTTATATTCTGGCTCATCATGAACCAGTTCATAAGCAGACTCTGCTTGGGTGCTACCGCCTTCGGCAGTCGCGATATGCCCTCCATGATGATTCCTTCCAGCGTTTGTTTCTTGGCGAAGTCGTAGAAGCGCTGCCAGTCGAAGCCGTTCAGCGCCGACCCGTCCAGAAACTCCTTTCCCTCGTACGTGCCCAGGGCGAATTGTATGAATTTATAATAAATCTTCTCTGTCATTATCTCTTTTAATACACGTTTTGCCGATTGGCAAAGTTAGTCAAAATCTTTCGATTTTCGGCTTGTTTCATCAGAATATTGATTCTTCCGTTTCTGACGTGAATAGTTCCAGAGCCTTCATGCCCATGATAGAATTGCCCTTCGCGTTCAGCCTCGGACTCCACACCGCTATCGAGTAGCGCGACGGGTAGAGCGCCACGATGCCGCCGCCCACACCACTCTTGCCAGGCAGACCCACGAGGAACGCGAAGTCGCCCGCCTCGTCGTAGAAACCGCACGTCTGCATGATGGCGTTGATGCGCTTCACCCTCGAGATAGTAAGGTTTACACCAGCGTGCGAGAACGGCACGTTGCTGCGAGCGAACGCCATGAACGCGTGCGAGAGGTCCTCGCAGCTCATCTCCAGCGAGCAGATAGTGCTGTAGAACTGTAGCACATCGTTCACGTCGTTATGCAGATTGCCGTGATGCTTCAGCAGATAGGCGATGGAAGCGTTCAGATAGCTGCAGCTCAGCTCCGACTGCGCCACCTCCTCCGAGAAGTTGATGTCCTCGTTGCCGGCGATGGTGCGCACGAAGCGCAAGAAGAACTCCTTCGGGTTCTCCAGATGCGAGAGAATCACGTCAGCAGTCACCAAGGCGCCGGCGTTGATGAACGGGTTGCGCGGCTTGCCGTGCTCGTACTCCAGCTGCACCAGCGAGTTGAACGCCGATCCCGACGGCTCCTTTCCGATGCGCGTCCACAGATCCTTGCCTAAGATGCTCAGAGCGATGGCAAGCGAGAACACCTTCGCGATGCTCTGTATCGAGAACTTCACGTCCGAAGCCCCGATGCTGTACGTTCTGCCGTCGAGCATGTGCAGGCTCAGTCCGAACTGGTCTGGGTCTACATTCGCCAGCGCCGGAATATAGTCAGCCTGCTTGCCCTCTTTAGCGTATATCTCAATCTCTTCTCTTATGTGTTCCAGTAAAGGTTGATAGTCGGTAGTTTTCATTCTTTTGTAGCTTAAAAGTTAACGCTGCGAAAATACATGTTTTCTGAGAAACGAGGCGCAGAATTAGTGTTATATAAACTTAAAAAGACTCTCCCGATAGGCTCAGGCTTTTGCCTGCTACCTATCGGGAGAGTCTTTTTATGTATATCAAAAAATGTGTCTATTTCTTACTCTGTTGGAATATTAACCCTTTCTGCCGACTGTGGCTTGAAGCGCAGTGTGTATGTGTAGCTGCCCCATGACGGGCATACATAGTCGGAGAGGCAACCGTCGCCACCGCAAGAGTTGTTACCCAAGCCGCGCTGCATATAGTCGAAGTGAGCGTAAACCTGCGAGTTGCGTGTCAGGTCGTACCAGTGGAGTTTTGAGTTCCACATAGAGTCGCCTGATGTACACCACTTAGCCTCGTCGTAGTGAGAGAGCGAGAACGAAGCGCGTCCGCCCACCTTTACGCCGAGCTGCACGCCTGCGGTCTTGTTAGTGAGAATCAGCTCACGCAAGTCCTCGTGGTCGCCGAATGTCTGCGGGTGAATCATCTCGTCCACCATGTCGTCTACCGTCGTTGTGAAGCGTCCGAGGTAAGAACCCGTCTTGCGGTCGCTGTAGTTAGAGCGAGGACCGCGAGCATAGAACTCTACGTTCTCGAAGCCTGAAGCGAACTGCATACCTAAGCCGATACGGGCGAGTGAACTGCTTGATGAGAATGTCACCTTCATGTCTACAGTTCCGTCGGGGTAGAATGTGTAGACTGTGGTATATCTTGATCCTCCCTTGACAGTCATTGTAGCATTATTGCCACTCTTTGTAAGACTACTGCTAACGCTCATGCTTGTTGTATTTGTGAACGTTGTGCTGAAGTTGCGGTCGTTGTCCACCTTACGATAGCTGTTGAAGTCTGGACCTGCAGCGATAAGGTTCTTGCCGTCGTATGTCCATGAGGTCATCTTGCCAGACGAGTTGAATACGATAGAATAAGCCTTACCGTTGTTGTCGGTACCAGAAACGGTGTAGGTCTTATTTGTCCAAGAGCCAGCAGTAGTTACGCTCAACTGACCACCTGCAGAAGTGTAGCTTGGCAGCACTGGGAATTCCATTGTGCCGTCTGTACCCTTAGCTGTGCCGTTAGAGGTATTCTGCTCAGAGAGCGAGAACTGAGCGTCAGCGATGCTGTAGCCTTCCTCTGCCCATGTAGTCCAGTCGGCAGCGCCATTTGTTGGCTTCTTTACACGCAGTTCTATGTTTACAAGATACTCTGCGCTGTTGTCCACTGCTGTATTTATAGGCAGAGTTACGGTAGCAGAATAACCAGCGTTGATAGTTGTGAAGTTATCGAGCTTGCCGTTCTCCACCAAGTATCCGTCCTTCATCACGCGATAGCCGATTTCGAAGTTGTCAGACGAGATAGGCATAAACGCATACTTGTTCGCGATTTTTACAGACTTCGCAGAAGCGTTGAAGTCGCTGAACTTAACATACTGGTACACCTTCTTCACCTCAGAGAGCTTGCCAGTCCATGTGCGGTCTGGTGTGATGATACCGTTGTTGAGGAAGTTGCCCTGGAAGCCATAGTTTATACCGCTTGTTGAGTTGTAGTCGTAGCCAGAAACCCAATAGTTGAAGCCGTTCTCGCTCTTGCGTTCGCCCTTCACGAGTCGTGCAGGGTCGTAGAAACTCTGGTCAACCCAGTCCCAGATACAACCACCGATGATGCCGGTGCTGCCTTCAATCTGATCCCAGTATTCCTTCAAGTTACCTACAGCCTGACCCATTGCGTGAGCATACTCGCAGATGAAGTAAGGCTTGTTTGAGTAGCCGCTTTTGTTGCTACTTACGTCTGAAACTTTTGGATACATCGAAGAACCGAGATCTGAATATGACATGTTGCCCTCGTAGTGGATAAGGCGGTCGTCAAGATTCTGAGTCTTTTTGCGAGCCTCTGAGAAAGTGCTTGCAGAACCACTCTCGTTGCCCAATGACCAGAAGATAACGCTCGGGTGGTTGCGGTCGCGCAGCACCATACGTGTTATACGATCGTTCACTGCTGTCTGCCAGCTGCTGTTGCTTGCCAAGTCCTGGTTGAAGTGGCACTCTACGTCAGCCTCGTCCATCACGTAGAAGCCGAGAGCGTCCATCATGGCGTACATCTTCGGCTGACGCGGATAGTGCGATGTGCGCACGGTGTTCACGTTAGCCTTCTTCATCATTGTCAGGTCCTTCATCATGGTCTCCATGTCGATAGCACGACCATACTCAGGGTGAGTGTCCTGAGTGTTCACGCCTTTGAAGTAGACACGCTTGTTGTTGATGTAGATGAGGTTGCCGCTCTTTGTGATGTTGCGGAAACCGTACTTTGTAGAGAACGCCATTTCCTCAGCTCCGTTCTCGTTCTTCTGGCTTACAACCACTGTGTAGAGATACGGGTCTTCAGCGCTCCACGGATGCAGGTTGCTGAGACTGCTGAGTTTAATGGTCTTTTCTGCTGTTGCTTTTCCGCTGTAAGTCTCTGTTCCGGTAGCAATCTCCTTGCCGTCGCGGTCGAGCAGCGTTACCTGCAGCGTCTTGGTTGCAGAAACGATGTTGCGGTTGTCTACAGTCAGCTTCACCGACATGCTGCCGCTTGTAGCGTCGCTGTTGAGCGACGATGTGATGTAGTGGTCAGACACGAACACCTTCGGAGTAGCCACGAGATATACGTCGCGGTGGATACCAGAGAGGTGCCACATATCCTGACCTTCGAGATACGAGCCGTCGCACCAACGATATACACGTACCGAGAGCTGGTTGTCGCCGGTAGTTACGAAGTCGGTGATGTCGAACTCGGCGTCGGTGTTAGAACTCTGCGAGTAGCCTACGTACTTGCCGTTCACCCATACCACGGCAGCGCTGTATACGCCGTCGAAATGTACAAACACACGCTTGTCCTTCCATGTCTCAGGAATGTTGATGGTGCGGCGATAGAAACCCGTTGCGTTGTTGTCAGTTACACCATACTGTGACATGCCTGTGTTGGCGTTTGGCGGGGTGTTGCTGAACGGATAACCTACGTTGGTGTATACCGGTTTGCCGTAGTTAGCCATTTCCCAAGAGAGCGGCACGCGGATGTTGTCCCAACCGCTGTCGTTATAGTCCTTTGCATAGAAATCGCTTGAGCCAGGACCAGATGATGTACCTTTAACATACTTGAACTTCCAAGTTCCGTTGAGGTTGATATATTCAGCCTTGCTTTCGTCGGGCTGCTGCCAAGGCTCTGCGTAGTGCGCAGCGTCCGCCTTCATCTGCTCTACAGAAGCGTAAGGGATGAATGTAGCGTGTGCATCCTCTTTATGGTCGCTCACCTTGCTCTGATCCTTAATCCAGCTAACGCTGAACGAACGGGAAGATGTTCCGCCACCAGAAATGGTGCCACCACCAGCAGAACTGTTTGTGCTGATGAAGCCGAAGGCTGTAGCGCTTGATGAACTTGTTGTACGACCAAGCTTGCCGCCGTTTGTTCCGTCGTATGTGAGGTAATAAGTATTGTTCTGTGTATAAGCGTAAATCTTATATGTATGATTTGTAGCATCTACCTCCTCGAATTTCCACTCCTGATTGGCATTGGCTTGTCCACCGTTATAATCATTTTCTGATGTCCACTGAAGTGGCATTACTTTAGTGTTGTTTCCTGCCATGTCAAGAGCCTTAGAAGACATCACATTTACAATATGCCAAGGGTACATTGTAGAATAGTTGCCTTTCTTTGTTATCCACTGCTGTCCGGTGTTGCTGTCCGATTTAGTGGTCACAGTAATCTGCTCATCATTTTTAGATGTAGTAACGGTGAAGCATCTTGTCGGGTAGTCGGCTGGACAAATAAAATATGTAGAGCCGTATACGGGAGCTGTGAATGGTGTTGTCGAAGGCTTAGTGGTGCCACCAGTAGTTTCTGATGTCACAAGGTTGACGCTCGTATATGTAGCATAGCTACGATTGTCACCTTGCTGGCTACCTATAGAGATTGAATTTAAAGCCAAAAGGTTAGACAACGTAGAAGCGTTCTTCTGAACTACACCGTTAACGGCAAGACCTTCAGAAGAGAGTTTCAATTTCAAAGTTGTGCTTGACAGCGTTACCAATGTCTGCTCTCTGCCTCCGCCATTAGCCAAGTAGTCTATTTCAAGCTCCTTGCTTGATGCTGTGTAGTAAAGGTGGAGATTGTACTTCCCTGCTGTGCTCCACTGGGCAATATCATCGCCAAAGGAGATTATGTTCTGCAGTGAATATGATGTTCCGCAATTGCTAAGATCAATCTCCGCCTCAATGCTTTGCTTGCTGAAATCAATTGTCTGAGTTTTTGAGAACTTTTCACCATTAGGCGAGTATTTGTCCCACAGAACTGTCTTTGTCTCCGCTGCGAACGCTTGCGTCGCAGCGAGTACGAGCAGCGTTATTATCGCAGCAAAATGATGTTTTATATATGTCTTCATAGGGTCGTATATTTTTATTTAACTATGAGTTTAATGCCGTTCATGATATATACGCCCGGAGCCAGACCTGCAGCTGTAGAGTTGCGGCGCACGAGCTGACCGTTAACGGTGTATATGTTGCCAACCTTAGGAGCCTCAGGCGTTACGAAAGTGCCGTCGATGCCCGTTGTGTTGTCGTTAAAGCCCCAAGTGAGCTGAAGGCCGGTTTCGGTAATGTCCTTCAGATAGCAACGATAACCATTGGCCAGCATATCTATGTCAAGGTGATACAGCTGGTTGACGTCTCCAAAGGCGTATGAACCTTCTTTCACCCATGTAGGAGAGTAGAAACCAACGAACTTGATGCCTCCGACTATATATTCGGGGCTATCGCTTTCTGCCCACATGGTAGCGTCGATGCCTGCGAATTTGTAGACTTGTGTTTCTTCTACTCTTTCCGGCCAAATCAAGCATGGCTTTCCTGCCTCTATTTCGTTGCAATAGTCAAAGATAGCCCTTGTCTCCGACATGCTTACAAACTCTGCAAGCTGTGTGCCTTCGCCCCATGTCTCAGCAATCTGCTTTGCAGACAACGGGAATGGCAGACAGAGAGTGTTCCACTCGCCTGCATAGAATGTGCGCTTCAGAGTCACATCTACGTAACGAACAGTAGAAAAAACTGGATGAGAGTATTTCTCTTTCTCGTCAAGGACAACTTCTTGAGATAAAGGCTGGTTGGATACTGTCCACTGTCCAGGCTTAAATGTCGCAGCCGGCTCCTCGTACGAAGTGGCGATAGTGCCATTCTGTGTGTAGACAAAGGCAGTAGAGTAGGCGTCGCTATCCTGATAGCCCAATGTGTAAGAGCCGTCGGCAGACGATTTCAATATCCACTTGATGTCTTTGCCGTCAAAATTCCAGCGATTGGCGTCTTTAGATGGAGTCTCGTTTGCAGCGGTAACATCCATCGCAACCGGTTTGTCTGAAATCGCTGGCTTACCATCTGCGCCCACCGAGAGGTACTGTCCCAGTGAGTTGTAGATATACACGGAAGTCAGTGCCAATGTGTATAACAAATTCATATTAATAAAGTTTTAATAGAAAAATCAAATTAGAATGGTAAACACCAATAGGGTTCACCATGAAAAGAAATAGGTCTAAACTTTTTAATCATAAGATTTATAACCCATGTCATCGTTTTCAATCTCGGTATCGTCTTCCCATTGAGAATCACCTGAATTCGGATTTTTCTTGGATTTCAAAATACCATTATCAGGGTGTCCTGGTTTTATTTCAAAGTTAGGAGAGGCTTTCATCATGCCTCCGCTTGTCTCAAGCGTCAATACTTCGACAAAAGGTCGGTCGTACTTTTTTTTCTTCATAAATTATTGTTTTAGTTTATTTTTATTTGCATAACTTCAAACGTAAACCTGCAGTGCTTATCATTATTTTACTTCGTTTAGGCGCACACGATGTGCGATGCCTTTTATCCGTAAAAGCACCACATCAGTTTAACATTTGCTACAACTCTCTTTTGTTTATTTAATTATTTCGCTTGCAAAATTAGCCAACTCAAGTTTCGGATTTAGATTTCAAGCCGTTTGAGCATACTCTCTAATTGCAGC
>OQWI01001101.1_pt1 | contig 11982 bp, 11 predicted proteins | sample 1691551 | NCBI WGS metagenome assembly OQWI01 (sample SAMN03418259, study PRJEB22391) | human gut metagenome | biome: human-gut; feature: organic feature; material: feces | host: Homo sapiens | place: Tanzania | collected 2013-01
CTACGGATTCACGCGCCAGCGCCAGAGCCTGCCAATTGCGTTCCACCAGATCCTGGCCTTTGCTACTGTAACTTTTGGCAATCGCACCCTGCAATTCTGCGAGGGCGCTATCGCCAGGCAGAATTTGCGTCAGATGGAAAAAAGCCATCTGCATGACGGTATTAATACGGGCCGCCAGGCCACATTCGCGGGCGATTTTCGCCGCGTTAATCACATAGAAGCGTGCTTTTTTCTGGTTTAACACGGCCTGAACTTCTGGGCTTGGTGACGCCCTCCCCGTTTCGGCGCTGCCGCCAGACGGCACCTGGCCGATGGGCACTACGCGCTGGGAAAAACGTAATATTGCCGAAGAGATCCCCATCTGGAAAGAGGAACTCTGTACCCAATGTAACCACTGCGTTGCCGCTTGCCCACACTCAGCTATTCGCGCAAAAGTGGTGCCGCCTGAAGCGATGGAAAACGCCCCTGCCAGCCTGCATTCGCTGGATGTGAAATCGCGTGATATGCGCGGGCAGAAATATGTCTTGCAGGTGGCACCGGAAGATTGCACCGGTTGTAACCTGTGCGTCGAAGTTTGCCCGGCGAAAGACCGTCAGAATCCAGAGATTAAAGCCATCAATATGATGTCTCGCCTGGAACATGTCGAAGAAGAGAAAATCAATTACGATTTCTTCCTCAACCTGCCAGAAATCGACCGTAGCAAACTGGAACGTATTGATATTCGTACATCGCAGCTGATTACACCGCTGTTTGAATATTCAGGTGCTTGCTCCGGTTGTGGCGAGACGCCGTATATTAAATTACTGACTCAGCTCTATGGCGACCGGATGTTGATCGCTAACGCCACTGGCTGTTCTTCAATTTATGGCGGTAACCTGCCCTCTACACCGTATACCACCGATGCCAACGGTCGTGGGCCGGCATGGGCGAACTCTCTATTTGAAGATAATGCCGAATTTGGCCTTGGTTTCCGCCTGACGGTCGATCAACACCGTATCCGCGTGCTGCGTCTGCTGGATCAATTTGCCGATAAAATCCCGGCGGAATTACTGACGGCGTTGAAATCAGACGCCACGCCAGAGGTTCGTCGTGAACAGGTTGCAGCTTTACGCCAGCAACTCAACGATGTTGCCGAAGCACATGAACTGCTGCGTGACGCAGATGCACTGGTGGAAAAATCAATCTGGCTGATTGGTGGTGATGGCTGGGCTTACGATATCGGCTTTGGCGGTCTGGATCATGTATTGAGTTTGACGGAAAACGTCAACATTCTGGTGCTGGATACGCAATGCTATTCCAACACCGGTGGTCAGGCGTCGAAAGCGACACCGCTGGGTGCAGTAACTAAATTTGGCGAGCACGGCAAACGTAAAGCGCGTAAAGATCTTGGCGTCAGTATGATGATGTACGGTCATGTTTATGTGGCGCAGATTTCTCTCGGCGCGCAGCTGAACCAGACGGTGAAAGCGATTCAGGAAGCGGAAGCGTATCCGGGGCCATCGCTGATCATTGCTTATAGCCCGTGTGAAGAGCATGGTTACGATCTGGCACTCAGCCACGACCAGATGCGCCAACTCACAGCTACCGGCTTCTGGCCGCTATATCGCTTTGATCCGCGTCGTGCCGATGAAGGCAAACTGCCGCTGGCCTTGGATTCACGCCCGCCGTCAGAAGCACTGGAAGAAACGTTACTTCACGAGCAACGTTTCCGTCGTCTGAATTCGCAGCAGCCAGAAGTGGCAGAACAGTTATGGAAAGATGCTGCAGCTGATTTGCAAAAACGCTATGACTTCCTGGCACAAATGGCCGGAAAAGCGGAAAAAAGCAACACCGATTAAATGCTCTGGATAAGGATTATCCAATTCTAAAAAAAAGCCCGGACGACTGTTCGGGCTTGTCTTTTTATATGTTGGAAAATCAGTGGCAATGCAATGGCCCAACAGAAAATAAAATCTGTGACAATAAAGGCATATAACCCGCGCAGAATAACGTATAGAAAATTAAAAGTATAATTTTTATTTTGTATGTATTATCTTCGATACATTCACCAGACTTATTATCATTTCAGAAGAATTATTTGATTAAGGTTTTACTTAAGGCGTAACAAATGATATTTATCGGCTAACTGAACTTCTCCTTTAGGATGTTTTCACTCCCCGGAATGGGGATAAAAGGCAAATAAAATAACTAAAGGATTTATTCAATGAAAAGCAAAGTACTGGCACTTTTAATTCCTGCCCTGCTCGCCGCAGGTGCTGCACATGCAGCCGAAGTTTATTATAAAGACGGCAACAAATTAGATCTGTATGGCAAAGTTGATGGCCTGCATTATTTTTCTGATAATTCAGCGAAAGATGGCGATCAGAGCTATGCGCGTCTGGGTTTTAAAGGCGAAACCCAAATTAACGATCAACTCACTGGCTACGGTCAATGGGAATACAATATTCAGGCAAACAACACTGAATCTTCAAAAAACCAGTCATGGACCCGTCTGGCATTTGCCGGGCTGAAATTTGCAGATTACGGTTCTTTCGATTACGGACGTAATTATGGCGTAATGTACGACATCGAAAGCTGGACCGATATGCTGCCTGAATTTGGCGGTGACTCTTATACCAATGCAGACAACTTTATGACTGGTCGTGCCAACGGCGTCGCGACTTATCGTAATACTGATTTCTTCGGTCTGGTAAATGGTCTGAACTTCGCGGTGCAGTATCAAGGTAACAACGAAGGTGCCAGTAATGGTCAGGAAGGCACCAACAACGGACGTGATGTTCGCCATGAAAATGGTGACGGCTGGGGTCTTTCCACAACATATGATTTAGGCATGGGCTTTAGCGCTGGTGCGGCATACACCTCATCTGACCGCACCAATGACCAGGTTAACCATACTGCGGCGGGTGGTGATAAAGCAGACGCGTGGACTGCTGGGCTAAAATACGATGCTAACAATATTTACCTGGCAACCATGTATTCAGAAACGCGTAATATGACCCCGTTTGGCGACAGCGATTATGCTGTTGCAAACAAAACCCAGAACTTTGAAGTCACTGCACAGTACCAGTTTGATTTTGGTCTGCGTCCGGCAGTCTCTTTCCTGATGTCTAAAGGCCGTGACCTGCACGCTGCCGGTGGTGCAGACAACCCGGCAGGTGTTGATGATAAAGATCTTGTTAAATACGCCGATGTTGGCGCGACTTACTATTTCAATAAAAACATGTCCACTTATGTTGACTATAAAATCAACCTGTTGGATGAAGATGACAGTTTCTACGCTGCCAACGGCATCTCTACCGATGATATTGTCGCTTTAGGTCTGGTTTATCAGTTCTAAATCCTCCTGCCCGCTGTTATGGCGGGCTTTTTCTGCTTATTCTTCCTCCTTTGATCTAAATTAAAAATGTGAACTCCGTCATTACACAAAAAGTGTCATCTGGCGTTACACTTTATGCGGATACTAAAACAGGAGGTTTTATGAACAGAACGATTCTTGTCCCTATCGATATTTCCGATTCAGAATTAACTCAACGCGTGATTAGCCACGTTGAGGCAGAGGCAAAGATTGACGATGCAGAGGTTCATTTCCTGACGGTAATACCTTCACTGCCCTACTATGCCTCTCTGGGTTTAGCGTATTCCGCAGAATTACCGGCAATGGATGACCTGAAAGCGGAAGCCAAATCGCAACTGGAAGAGATCATTAAAAAATTTAAACTGCCAACCGACAGAGTGCATGTCCATGTTGAGGAAGGCTCGCCCAAAGACCGCATTCTGGAAATGGCGAAGAAGATCCCCGCTCATATGATCATCATTGCTTCCCATCGACCGGATATCACCACTTATCTGCTCGGTTCCAACGCCGCAGCTGTAGTGCGTCACGCAGAGTGCTCCGTGCTGGTTGTGCGCTGACACTAACGCCCGCACATTGCTGCGGGCTTTTTGATTCATTTCGCAAATGTGCTGACATTTTCCCCTCTAATCCGTACCATACACGCCACTGTTTTTATATCAGATTTCTTATGCTGGGCATTCCGGCATGACGCATACTCTTCTGATGCCATATAACGAATTGAGTCGCTTTTAAATGTCGCAAAATCAAGAAATTAGTAAGAAAGAACAATACAACCTGAACAAATTACAAAAACGTCTGCGTCGTAACGTGGGCGAAGCCATTGCTGACTTCAATATGATTGAAGAAGGCGATCGCATCATGGTTTGCCTCTCCGGGGGTAAAGACAGCTATACCATGCTGGAGATTCTGCGTAATTTGCAGCAAAGCGCGCCAATCAATTTTTCGCTGGTGGCTGTTAACCTCGATCAAAAGCAACCGGGCTTCCCGGAACACGTTCTGCCCGAGTATCTTGAAAAGCTGGGCGTTGAGTACAAGATTGTCGAAGAGAACACTTACGGTATCGTGAAAGAGAAGATTCCAGAGGGCAAAACCACTTGCTCACTGTGTTCTCGCCTTCGTCGCGGTATCCTTTATCGTACCGCAACGGAACTGGGGGCGACGAAGATCGCGCTGGGTCACCATCGTGACGATATCCTGCAGACGTTGTTCTTAAATATGTTCTACGGCGGCAAGATGAAAGGTATGCCTCCGAAACTGATGAGCGATGATGGCAAACATATCGTTATTCGTCCGCTGACCTACTGCCGCGAGAAAGATATTCAGCGATTTGCCGATGCAAAAGCGTTCCCGATTATTCCGTGCAACCTGTGCGGTTCACAGCCTAACCTGCAACGTCAGGTGATTGCTGACATGTTGCGTGACTGGGATAAACGTTATCCAGGGCGTATCGAGACGATGTTCAGCGCGATGCAGAATGTGGTGCCGTCGCATCTGTGCGATACTAACCTGTTCGATTTCAAAGGCATCACCCACGGTTCTGAAGTGGTTAACGGGGGTGATTTTGCGTTTGATCGCGAAGAGATCCCACTACAACCGGCGGGCTGGCAGCCAGAAGAAGATGAAAATCAGTTGGATGAGTTACGGCTGAATGTGGTTGAAGTGAAATAACCAAGATGGCGCCCGATGCGCAAGCGTATCGGGCTACTCTTATGGAGGCCGGATAAGACGCGGCCAGCGTCGCATCCGGCAATCCCGAATAAGATGTTTACTCTTGCACCCGGCAATTCAACATTTCATTATTTTAATAACCGCACCCGGCACGTTTTTCCTTTAATCTTCCCGCCCTGTAACTGTTTCCATGCTTTATGAGCAACAGCCTGACGGACCGCGACATAGACATGCGCCGGATGCACGGCGATTTTGCCAATATCTGCGCCATCAAGCCCGATATCTCCTGTCAGTGCACCTAATACATCACCCGGGCGCATTTTGGCTTTTTTCCCGCCATCGATACACAACGTTGCCATTTCTGCTTCCAGCGGCACAATGGAACTATTAGCTGGCGGCGTTTGCCAGTTAAGTTTTATCTGCAACATGTCAGAAATGATATTGGCCCGCTGTGCTTCTTCCGGAGCACAGAAACTGATCGCCAGACCGCTATTTCCTGCACGAGCTGTACGGCCGATGCGATGTACATGAACTTCAGGGTCCCACGCCAGCTCAAAGTTCACCACCAGCTCAAGCGATTTAATATCCAGACCACGCGCAGCAACATCAGTCGCAACCAGTACACGGGCGCTACCGTTAGCAAAACGTACCAGGGTCTGATCGCGATCGCGTTGCTCCAAATCGCCGTGTAATGACAATGCACTTTGCCCTACTTCATTCAGCGCGTCGCAGACAGCCTGGCAATCTTTTTTGGTATTGCAAAACACCACGCAAGAGGATGGCTGATGCAAGCTTAATAACCGTTGCAACAGAGGAATTTTGCCTTTGCTGGATGTCTCATAAAATTGTTGTTCAATGGGTGGCAAAGCATCTGTTGAGTCAATTTCAATCGCCAAAGGATCGCGTTGCACTCGTCCGCTGATTACGGCGATGGCTTCCGGCCAGGTTGCCGAAAACAGAAGCGTCTGTCGAGATGCAGGCGCAAAACGGATGACATCATCAATGGCATCGCTAAATCCCATATCCAGCATGCGGTCGGCCTCATCCATCACCAAAGTATTCAGCGCATCCAGTGATACCGTGCCTTTTTGCAAGTGATCCAGCAAACGACCCGGCGTTGCAACGATAATATGCGGCGCATGTTGCAACGAATCACGCTGCATACCGAACGGTTGACCACCGCACAACGTCAAAATTTTGGTATTTGGGAGAAAACGCGCCAGCCGACGCAATTCACCTGCCACCTGATCCGCCAGTTCACGCGTAGGACACAGCACTAAAGCCTGGGTTTGAAATAGCGACGCATCAATTTACTGCAACAAGCCGAGGCCAAAAGCCGCCGTTTTGCCGCTGCCGGTTTTCGCCTGCACGCGAACATCTTTTCCGGCAAGGATCGCCGGAAGCGCGGCGACCTGCACCGGCGTCATGGTTAAATAACCCAACTCATTAAGGTTCGTGAGTTGGGCGGGAGGCAAAACATGCAGGGTAGAAAAAGCGGTCACAATCTATTCTCGTGGTCATCGACGCAAAGTTAGCAGGCGCGTATCCTCGCAGATCTACGCTCACGATGCGACAATTTAATCGGTTCTTCATCAGGTGGTGGGTCAGGCATGGGTTGCGGGCGAGGGATCGGATCGGGCACTGGAACAGGATCGCCAGGAATCGGTTCAGGGACAGGAATTTGCAAATAAATAAGTGTCGTCATATTTCCCTCCGGTCATTGGGTGGACTCTTAAAGGGTAGACGCTGATAAATAACAGGCAAAAAAAAGCCGACTCATCAAAGTCGGCGTCGTACGAATCAATTGTGCTATGCAGTAATTCAAAAAAGGAAGTAAGACAATATGGAGCGCAACGCCCATCGCTTGACGTTGCATTCACCTGCAAGGGAGATATTGCCCTGAATGGGTAGAGAGTTTATTGACTTCGCTCAAACTTTGCGGCGTTTTTGTATACAGACAGCCGGAAAAATTGCTTTTGTTACAACCATTTACTACGATGCAACCATAAAGCAACACCACCAATAAGAACAACTAACAGAATACAAAAAATTGAAAATCCGAATTGCCACCCGCCGCCAGGGATCCCACCAAGGTTGACGCCAAATAACCCTGTCAGAAAGGTACTGGGTAAAAAGACCATTGCCATCAATGACATTGTATAGGTACGACGAGCTAAATTTTCCTGCATCACCTGAGCGATTTCATCCGCCATCACGCCAGTCCGTGCTATACAGGCGTCGATTTCGTCAAGACCGCGCCCAAGGCGATCGGCAATATCCTGCATCCGACGGCGTTGGTCATCGCTCATCCACGGCAAACGTTCACTGGCAAGACGAGCATAAACATCACGTTGCGGTGCCATATAGCGACGCATCACGATTAATTGTTTGCGCAGCAGAGCCAGGAATCCACGCGGTGGAATTTGCTGATCAAGGAGATTATCTTCAAGGTCGATAATTTTATCGTGCAGCTGCTCGATAAATTCGCTGGAATGATCGGTCAACGCATCGCACACATCCACCAGCCACCCTCCGCAATCGGTCGGACCCGTGCCCTCTTCCAGATCGCTCACCACATCGTCCAGCGCCAGCACTTTGCGTTGTCGGGTCGAAACAATTAACCGCCCGTCCATATATACACGCATGGCGACCAGTTGATCGGGGCGTTCATCGGTGCTGCCGTTTATACAGCGCAATGTAATCAGCGTGCCTTCACCGAGACGGCTGACTCGGGGCCGCGTGCTCTCGCCTGCCAGCGCATCACGTACGTTATTGGGAAGCAGCGGTGTTGTCGCCAGCCATTGGGCGCTATCATGGTGTACATAATTAAGGTGGAGCCAGCAGGGATGCGCTTCATCAATCACATCTGTATTTTCCAGCGGTTTAACGCCGCCTCTACCATCCAGCATCCAGGCAAATACTGCATCCGGGACATTAACGTCCGATCCCTTAATCGCTTCCACAGTGCCTCCATCATCAACGCATTATTTTGTAGTCTAGCCTTCTGGCCCTGTTACGCAACATCTCATCACCCCATTACCCTGAAATGATTAATAAAATTCTGTCTAAATTGAATACAAAAAGCAAAATGCTTTTCCGTATACAAACCGTGTGAAGTGTTAAATAGCGTCTATCATTATCAGAATTATCTGATCATATGACGTGGCTTTTTTGCGATCGGATAGCAACAAAAATTGATAAAAATAACGGGATCTCAATGATTACGCACAACTTCAATACCCTGGACTTACTCACCAGTCCTGTCTGGATCGTTTCGCCCTTTGAGGAACAGTTAATTTATGCCAATAGCGCGGCGCGACTGTTGATGCAAGACCTCACGTTTAGTCAGCTACGAACCGGTCCCTATTCCGTCTCCTCACAAAAAGAACTGCCGAAATACCTCTCCGATCTGCAAAACCAACACGATATTATCGAAATCCTCACTGTTCAGCGTAAAGAAGAGGAAACAGCATTAAGCTGTCGGCTTGTTTTGCGAAAGCTGACAGAAGCAGAACCGGTAATTATTTTCGAAGGTATCGAAGCGCCGGCAACGCTGGGTTTAAAAGCCAGTCGCTCGGCAAATTATCAGCGCAAAAAACAAGGTTTTTATGCGCGCTTTTTTCTGACTAACTCTGCACCAATGTTGTTGATTGACCCCTCACGAGATGGCCAAATCGTCGATGCTAACCTCGCCGCGCTCAATTTCTATGGTTATAACCATGAAACGATGTGCCAGAAACATACCTGGGAAATAAATATGCTCGGGCGTCGCGTCATGCCTATCATGCATGAAATTTCGCATTTACCCGGTGGTCATAAACCTTTGAATTTTGTTCATAAACTGGCGGATGGTTCGACTCGTCATGTGCAGACCTATGCCGGACCGATTGAAATTTATGGCGACAAGCTCATGTTATGTATTGTGCATGATATTACTGAGCAAAAACGGCTGGAGGAGCAGCTGGAACATGCTGCTCACCATGACGCGATGACCGGATTACTGAATCGGCGACAGTTTTATCACATTACGGAACCAGGCCAAATGCAGCATCTCGCCATCGCTCAGGATTACAGCTTGTTGCTCATCGACACCGATCGTTTTAAACACATTAACGATCTCTATGGGCATTCTAAAGGTGATGAGGTGTTATGCGCCCTCGCCCGCACCCTCGAAAGTTGCGCTCGCAAAGGCGATTTGGTGTTTCGTTGGGGAGGCGAAGAGTTTGTCTTATTGCTACCAAGAACCCCACTGGATACCGCGCTTTCGCTGGCTGAAACTATCCGCGTAAGCGTGGCAAAAGTGAGTATTTCGGGCTTACCACGCTTTACCGTCAGCATTGGTGTGGCGCATCACGAAGGAAATGAAAGCATCGATGAACTGTTTAAACGCGTTGATGATGCTTTGTATCGGGCGAAAAATGATGGACGCAACCGCGTGCTGGCGGCATAAGCCGCGGATGCGTCTCGTGATCAACGGCTGCGCTTAGCGTGGCGCTCCCGTGGGGTTCTTGGTAGCAATAAAACAAACTCGCCCCGCTGCCGCCATGATGCGGTAGCGCGGTGCAATATGCCTGAACATCATCAAATTCGGTCAGCCAGCGCGCCACATAGCTGCGGACAATATTGGCATGCGATTTATCATCCCGCCCTTTACCATGAATAATCAGCACGTTACGCAAACCATCCGCCAGGGCTTGTTGAATGAAACTGAACACCATTTTGCGGCACTCTTCCACCGGCTGGCGCAAAAGATTCAGGCTCGCCTGTTGCGGATATTTACCACTGCGCAGCTTATCCAGCACCCCATGTTGCAACCCTTCCCGCCGAAACTCCAGCGGCTGACTTAGTGGGATGATGTCGAGAAATCCGGTGGTGAGGAAATTATCAAGCTGCAGCGTGTCGATACGCTGCGGCGCACGTTGGTTACGCGTTGGATGCCAGTGGACATCGGTAGCACGTTTCAGCGGCTGGACATCTTCCATGGCGTCAAGAAACAGCGATTTGTCGTCAAGGTTCATGTTACATCCTCCCGCAATTAAGAGCGCGATATGATAACCAGACCGGGTCGGTCCAACAACGTATTACCCAAAATTCCAGTAATAAGTTCCAAATATTGCCGATATTTTAAGCAAAATGCTTATGCATGATTATTCATTCACGATATTAATAATGTAACTTATATTTTCGTGAAATCTGTCACTGAAGAAAATTGGCAACTAAAGGTTAAAACCGTTATAACACAGTCACCGGCGCAGAGGAGACAATGCCGGACTTAAGACGCGGATGCACTGCTGTGTGTACTGTAGAGTCTGGCGGATGTCGACAGACTCTATTTTTTTATGCAGTTTTAACTTTGCAGATAGCCGCATTCTCGCCGGAATTGCGTGATTAATGACGCGGTCAGTGGTGTCTGGCGACTATCACGCCGCTGAATCAAATAATAGGCCGCTTTCGGTAAAATTTCGCTAACCGGCAACATCACCAGCCCCTGTCCGTGCAAGGGATCGCAGCCCATTTCTTCAGGCAGTATGCTGAGAAAATCGCTTTTTGCCACCAGACTGATACAGGCTGAGAACGTCTCGCAGACTACACCGACCTGTGGCGTTTGCGCCTGATCGTCAAGCAATTCACTCAACTGTTTGTAGTAACTGCCGTGTGGCGTCGGCATTGTCCAGCTGTAATCCAGTAACTGTTTGATCGAACGGGCACCAATGGCGGGGTGTCCCGAGCGGCAAAAGATCGCGAATTGCTTTTCCAGTAATTTCTCAAAAGTAAATTCGTGGTCGTACGGTCCCTGATAATAGGTATTGATGGTGAAATCCAATTCTCCCTGACGCAATTCATTAATCATCGACACCAGTTGCCCTTCCATAATGCGTACTTTTACCTGCGGATGCTGCTGATGAAAACGAGATATGACAGCTGGCATCAGACTGCGGGAAATACTGGCCCCCATGCCGATATTAATCTGCCCTGCCAGTTGCCCTTGTCGTTGGCGAATATCCTCTTGGGCTGCGCGCAGCTCTTCAAGAATAAGACTGGCGTGCTGATAAAAACTTTCACCGGCATCAGTTAACGTCACGCCTTTACTACGGCGAAAAAAGAGTTGCGCCGCTAATCCTTCTTCCAGCTCCTGAATAGATTTACTCAGTGCCGGTTGCGATATATTCAACATTCGGCTCGCTCCGCGAATGCTGCCCTGACGAGCCACTTCAACAAAAGCCCGAATTTGATGAATTTTTACCTGAAAAGCCATGACGCCACCGATAACCGTTATTTATCAGACCAAAGAAACTGGCATCTACTTTAATGCAGATGATTGTGTCAGGGTAATTTATGAACGGTTAAAACTGTGAAAAATCAGTTAGTGATAAGTAAAAACTATCGCTACGTGAACCGGGTCACACTTTTTACTGATGACGGGAAAGGTTATGGAGTCTTTGAATCAATTTGTTAATTCGCTTGCCCCAAAATTATCGCACTGGCGACGTGATTTTCATCACTATGCAGAGTCTGGCTGGGTGGAATTCCGCACTGCCACCCTTGTTGCGGAAGAATTGCAGCAGCTCGGCTATTCACTGGCGCTGGGCCGCGAAGTAGTTAATGAAAGTAGCCGGATGGGACTACCTGATGAACTCACTCTACAACGCGAATTCGAGCGCGCTCGTCAACAGGGTGCGCTAGCACAATGGATTGCGGCTTTTGAAGGTGGTTTCACTGGTATCGTCGCCACCCTGGATACCGGTCGCCCCGGTCCGGTGATGGCTTTCCGTGTCGATATGGACGCGCTGGATCTCAGTGAAGAGCAGGATGTCAGCCATCGCCCCTACCGCGACGGTTTTGCGTCATGTAACGCCGGAATGATGCATGCCTGTGGTCATGATGGGCATACCGCCATTGGGCTTGGGCTGGCGCATACCCTTAAACAGTTCGAGTCCGGACTACATGGCGTCATCAAA
>OQWI01001104.1_pt1 | contig 11963 bp, 5 predicted proteins | sample 1691551 | NCBI WGS metagenome assembly OQWI01 (sample SAMN03418259, study PRJEB22391) | human gut metagenome | biome: human-gut; feature: organic feature; material: feces | host: Homo sapiens | place: Tanzania | collected 2013-01
GTGTGGACGTTGGAGCAGGGAGTAACCTTCCTGTCTTATCAGGCGAAGGGGGATGGCCGGACGCTCCTCTACAGAATTCATCGAATCAATGGTGATGCCTGTTCAATCCTTTATGAAGGAGAAAGCACACAGCAGCCGCGATTTTATTCCGGGAACTATCTGTTTCTGGCGGACTACAGCGTTGCTCCGCCAAGGGCAAGTGCCTATCCGCTTACCGGCAGAGATCACCTGAATCTGGGAAAACCTCTGCCTGTCATCCTTCCGGCAATGTGGACAAGCGGCCCGGTTGGAGCGAAAAAGCAAGTGCTTCCGAGAATATGCTGGGTGGATGAAGTTCAGGGAGTATTGGCTGCCTGTGACCAGCGAGACTGGGCCGGTGTGTATGATTTTCAAAATGGGAAAATGATTCTGGAAGCCCATTGCGCCGGGGCAACCTGTGCGGAATTGCTTGACGGAAGACTGCTGATTGGCACAACGGCGGGCCTTTTTGCGGAACAAAGGAACGAGATGGAATAAGCGTAGAGGGGGCTGTTTGAAATCTGGCTGCTGAACCAAAGCGGCGTTGGATTGAATTGTCCAGCAGTTGGAGCATTCCCCTCACATTATCACCAGGGTGGTTATCTGAGGGGAGATAGACACTTAAAGAAATTACATGGTATTTTGCGGTTTTATGGAATCAGCGTACTTATCAGAAGGGATTTAACCTTTCAGGTAAGTACGCTGACTTTTTTACATTCCCGGCGGCATCCGGGATAAATGCGGGGGCGCATTACAGTGTTCCTTGGATTTGGGAAGCCGGAACGTGTGATGCATACATTCGTTTTGGCTGATAGCTGGGGTATAGTCAGCTTGCAGCGTGTCTATTTACGGAATGACATACAATTCTGCACCTGCATCCAGAAATTCATCCGGGATTTCACCGATGCTCCAGCCACTGCCCGTGCTTTCAATGAACAGATAGCGATGACCATCAATTTCATAATAGGCTGTTGCATTATAGGTATCCGAGGTTCGTATGGCTACTGCTGCATGGCCAGGCAGGTGAAGCAGACCTACTTCATAACCCCACTCTTTCAGGAGCGCAGCCATGAGAATACTTGTGTCCTCACAATCGCCCTGCCTTTCGTACAGGGTTTCTATGGGATAACGGGGGTATTCCTCCTGCCCTGTGGAGACCGAATCGTACTCATATTCAATGACGTCCTGCACAAACTTTACAATTTCCCGGGCGACAGCAGCATCATCGTAGGAGAATTTCTTCGCGACATCCCGTATAGCATCTACAATGGTACGGATGATTTCACGGTTGTTTTCGTCATTGATGTAAAGGTACATATTCTCTACATTGTAGTAGCGCTGAAGACTGCGATAATACAGGTACATATTTTTGTCTACCTGGATATCCAGAGAAATAGGATTCCGCCCGTTCTGGGAGGTCCATTCAAAATGTATAGTCTCCCATTCCGGATTCTCGCCGGAGTATTCGGCCACTCGGTCATCGTAGACCAGAGGTGCTTTGGTTTCGGCGGTTGTCTCACCTTCCGTGGATTCTTCTTCAGTAGACTCCGACTCCGTGGGGACAGTAATCGTTTCGGGTGGTGCAGTGCTGGTTTCTGTGGGGGCGGAAGTGATTTCTATTGGCATGGGTATTTTTGCGTATTGATTCACCATGCAAAAAACAAGGATTGCAATACCTACCGTTAAAAACAAGACAATTAACAGAATTGGGAGAAGAACTTTCTTTTTTCTTATCTTCTCCTTTTTTACCAGAATTGCACCGCAGCCTTCACAAATGACACTGTCATCATCATTACGCAGACCGCATCTGGGACAATACTTCATCGTTTTTCACCCTTTTCTTTGTGTGTCGGCTTATTTCACGGCCAGCCCAATAAAATCTCCCTGTGGAACCATGGCGCAGGTTCCCGATTCTGTCGCTGCTGTTAATTCGGCAAGCAAATCAGGAGCGTTTTTACAGTCGTAAATATATACATATTGTCCGCTGCAGTCCAGATACAAGACAGGGGAGTGGGTGATGTTTCCAAGCGCTTTCGCGGGATTCTGCTCCTGCACATTCGTCGAGAAAACGTTCAATTGACGCCACCAATCAGAGTCATTCAGAAGTTCCACGACAAGACTGTTCAGATTCAACGTGCGCTGACCGCCCCATGTGACAGAAATTTGCGTTTCGTCCGGAATCAGAACATCGAAAACTTCAAAAGCTGCATGCTGCATATCTTCATCGCCGAAGACGAACAGAATATACTGCTCATCGGAAAGCGTCAAATCTGCGGAGAAGCTATCAGTACTGTCGGGAGTTCCCTCCGCATGGTTTTGCTGCACAAGCAGTGCATAGGAAAAACCGGCGGCATCCTCGGCATTCTCAGGCACTGATTCCGTGGTGGTCAGAAGCGCCAAAGGCTGATATGTGCCCTCCTGCGAGAGAGGTTCAGGAATCCAGGACTCCAGATCGTCTGTTATGACCGTTTTTATGGAGGAAACCTGATCCGGCAGCTGAGACAGGGCCGCGGTGTCTATGGGGGGATTCGTGGCCGGCTGCGTGGCCTCTGTGGTAGGAACTTGAGTTTCCTGCGTTGTTTCAACAGGTTTTGTTTCAACGGTGGTTTCCGGAATCTCTGTTGCCATTGTTGCCGGCACTGTGGCAGTAGTCGGGGCGGGGGATGGGGTAGAGTTTTTGCTGCTGCCAAACAGGGAGACGCATAGCCATACTCCGCCTACAATCAGCGCGCCGACGAGCAATCCCGCAATCCCGCCTGTGGCAATCAGCCGTGTATTGTATTTTCCACGCTTGTAGTTGTCCAGCTTTTCTTTCGCATCATCCGCTGCCGCCAAGGCAGACTGCTGCCTTTCGTACATAGCGTCCTTTTCTTTGTATGCCCGCTGTGCGGCATCTTCAGCCGCGGAGATTTTGGACTGGGCAGCGTCTCGCTCATGAATTGTCTTTGCCAGATTCTGGTTCAGAATTTCCGCGTTTTTGCGTTCCCGGGACAATGCTTGCTGGAGAGATTCCTTTTCGGCTCCCAGCGTCTGAGCCTTTTCATCTGCCTGACGGCGGAGCTGCTGTTCTTGCTGCAAGGCAATGCCCACTTCCGAATCATGTTTCTGCAGCTCTTTGTAAGCCGCAGATGCCTTAGCGTACAGCGCGTCTTTTTCCTGCTGAACAGCCGCAACAGCGGCTTCACCATCCTCTTTTGCCCTGATGGTATTGGCTTTCTCTGCCTCAAGAGCGGCTCGATAAGCTTCTCGTTCCTGTGCAAGTTCAATTGCTGCCTTAGTTTTGGCCGCTTCTACTGCCTTGCGGGTATTCTCCTGCTCGGCGGCTACTGCATCAGCGGCCCTTTGTCTCTCCGCCGCAACAGCGGCTTTGCCATACTCCTCGGCCTTGCGGGTGTTCTCTTTCTCAGCGGCTACCGCGGCATTCCTGGCTTCTTCGGCCTTGCGGGTGTTCTCCTGCTCGGCAGCCAAAGCAGCTGCGGCTTCTTTTTTATCCAAGGCCCGTTCGATATCGTCCTTCGATTTTTGATGCTCACTGACCAGATTACACAGAGTATTAATGTCTACCTTGCCGAATTTCTGACCGAACAGGTACACCTTTCGCATTTGCGGCTGTTCTTCTTTGACGGCAGTGCGTAGTTTTTCGGCTGCTTGCGCATTTAGATGGTCAAGCGTATTCGGTGCCTTGAGCAATGCGGTGATCCGATTTCGGAACATCTCGTCAAACCAGGGAACATATTGACTTTGATGGGCTTCATATTCCGCATAGAGTTCTTCGAGGCTGGAAATTGTGCCATTTTTGGAGGTATCGCGGCTCCATTGCTCCGCGGAGCGGATGGCATCAAAGCATGCCGTGCTTTTCTGAACGAATACTGTTTCGTCCTGATACTCCCGCTCATCCTTGAATAGCTCCTGCATGGCACTCTGACGCCGCTCCCAGGGAAATTGGACCCATTTGACCAGTGTTTCCATCAGGGGTGTTTTTTTAACTGGGGCGGGAGTTGTTGCCAGATCCAGAAGCAGAAAGCTATCCGGCAGCTGTCCTACGGATTCGCCAGCGGGAAGAACAAATATGCGAATGCTGTTTCTCTCCACGATTTTGGGAATATCTGCCGCACGCTGGTAGGTTGCATAGCCCACTTCCACAGCAAGCCGTGGGGGAAGCAAAGAATAAATTCCGGCCAGCAGCCGCAGAGCCCGATCGTTGAAGCTGAAATTTGGCTCCAATTGGATCACGACATTCTTTTTCTGGTAAATGGCCTCCACGGTTTTGAGAGTCACAATAAGGTCGTGGGCCTCGATTTTCGGAATAATCTTACGGAGCGGAGAATCGCATTCCAGAGAAGCCTGTTTATTTCTGTATAGCTCGAGCGTTTTCCAGGACAGCGGTTCTGTGCCCAGAAGCATATCCAGATAGTTATAGCCATCTGTTCCTCGCAGAGCTTGCTCATGGGAGAAAATAAAGGTCTGGGAATACTGGGAAATACGGTCCTCTCGGTTTTCCACACCACTGACGGATAATGCGCAGAAGGGACGGACTTTTTCCATACCCCGCATTTTATACAGATGCATGGGTGCGTAGCGGATTGCCACGGGCTTTTGATTCTGCTTCTCTGTTTCATAGCCTGTCAGTCGCTCAAAGCCGCGCAGCTGGCTGTCCACCACCTGCAGGACACTGTTGGCGTCCAGGGCGCCCAGGCTTTGCAGGAATGCAGACAGACCGTCAGATTCCGCCAGCCTCATTTCGGCACCGGATGCGATGGTGCCTCTGATTGTACTGTATCGATCCATTGATTTACCTGCCCCTTATTTACGCACTTTTTTGAAGAACAACCTGATTCGTTCCCCCAGCAGAACGGCCCGCTGGTCATAGTTTTCCAGAATGCTGATATCCGCGGCACTGGGGTTTTCAAACAAATGGCACCGCAGCAGTGCTTCCCGGATATCTCCGTCTTTTTCACCGCTGAAAGGAGGGAGTGCCCGGTACTGTGTCTTCTGGGAGAAGTTTCCGGGGTATGCACAATACCGATCCTCATTTGTAGGATCCGGGCAATATTTTGCATCAGCAGGGATGCAGCCGGTGGTTTCCAGAAGCCAATTCATAAGCTCTGCTACATGATGGGGCTTCGGCCGACGGACATTGCCGGAGTCGTCCAGATTCAGACTGGGATCCTCCTTGATTTTTAACTCATTGGGTGCCGCAAAACCGTAGGGAGAAACCCGCAGGCGGGCATGATAAGCATTGCTCAGCGCACCATATCGGCTGATTTGTTCTCCCACCCTCTTGTAGACTGCATTGGCGCCATTGGCGTCAATGCGAAGGCGTTCGTCATCAAAGACATAGGTGGTCAGAATGCTGTCAAACTGCGTTGTGGGGCGCACAGGAGGTGCCTGTTCTGGAATTTCCAAATCAGGGCACTTATTGAAAATCAACATGACAGGCGCAAACAGACCGCCGTTTTTCTTATTCACAGCGGCTGGAATCCGGCCGACATCCTGCGTCCATTTTTCACGCAGTGACTGGAATTCTTCTGCCCAGGAGCAGGCATTTCCGACCATAGTTAAAGCGTTTCCGCCGATGGCTGTACTGGAGTCAAAGCAGAGAATGAAAACATCACAGGCCAGCGCAATAGGAAATTCGTTCAGAATTTTATTGCCGTCAATCTTTCCGGTGTCATGATCGCATAGTTCACCGGGGAGATCTGTCAGTGTTAAAAGATAATGCCGATCCTGCTTCATGTTTTTTATGCGGAAGGTTACACTATAAGCGTCCAGTCGCTTTAGCGCGGCTGTTTTGTCGGGCGCAATGCCTTTTTCGTAATTTTCCAGATCTGCCAGCAGACGCGCACAGGGGCTGACGAGTTCAATGGTGGCCAGGGAGGAAATCTTTTGACTTCTACCCCAAATCTCGTCGTCAGCCATAGCACCGGTCGCCGCGTTTTTGGCATAGTGCGCCAGCGCCAGAATGGTGCTGGTTTTTCCGGCTTTCTGGTCGCCGATGAAGGTCACTGTCCTGTGTTCCGCTGTTCCGGCGTGTTCAAATACGCTTTCCCCACAATAGGGGCAGACACGACGGTTGACGATGGTATCGTGTTCGGGCTGGCCCGTTCGGACGGTATAGCCAATCAGGACATTGTTCCCTTCATTATCCTGTTCCCAGTTTGCCTTGATTTTGAAACTGTAGGCCTCATCGGAGGCGAACAGAGACTGAAGAATTTGCAGTTCGGAACGCAGATCATCCTGGGTAAACACAATATCCTCGATCTTCTGGGAGGCACGTTCCAGAGACTCAATAGCCTTGCATTTTGTTTCAGGGACGTCCGGCTCTTCAGATTTGTCTGCTTTCCTGTCAGATTCTTCTGCAGATTCCTCTTCAGCAAAAATATCCGCAAAAACGGATTGCTCTTTTTTCTGAGTCTCGACTACTTTTAGCGTGGTATATTCCTTGATATCGGCAATCGTAAGAGATTGGATATCGGGATTATTCAGATTGTTCCTGTTGCTGATATATTTCAGCAGTTCCTGCAGTGTCAGCTGGCATTGGTGGTAGCCCATATCCTGAACGGGACCGGCATTGATCAGCCCCTCCAGCTCCGCTTTGGTCATGCGAAAGGAGAGAATGCGGAATCGGCTCTCTTCACTGCCGGTCAGGACCGGCTGCATATCAAACAGCACAGTGTCCTGTGTAAGTTCTCTGCCGCAATAGGTGCAGAAGTAATTGTATGTCATCAATAAAAACCTCTCAACTCGTACACTGCTTCAAATCAACTCGTACACTGCTTCAAAATAGGGGTCACCGCACAAAAACATGCCGTTGGCGCCGTTCGGAACCCAGACGTATGCGTTCCCATCCTGCTCCAGCAGCTTCAGCGGAACCTTATAGCGGATACCGTTCATATCTCTCAGCCATAATCTGGCGCGGGGCAGGTACATCGGGAAATAGATCTTATCTACATCAAGGCCCACATGAACAACTTTTCGTGCCTGTCCGTATTCAATGTGCTTGCTGCCGTCCCGACACATTACTTCTATAACGCATCCTTCGGGATAATCCACATAATCGGACAGAAATTCTCCAAATTCCTCTTCTTCAAATAGATTCGCAGTGTTAATCCTGCGAAATTTAATATCTTCCGTTTTTTTATTATAGCGCATTATCAGAATTCCCTCATGGCAGTAATTGGCACATAACGTTTTCGGTTTCCGTTTCCGGACATTTCACAAAAGTTATCTGTACGCCCTTTAGCGGGGCGTTATCCGGCGCGGAGTTGGAAATGTAGAAAGCAGGGGTACCAGTTCCGGCAATGTGCTCATCCACGGTTTTTGCCAATGCGTTGGTACACAACAGGAATTTCCGGGAATTGCCTCTGAGACTTGCGGGAGAAAACTCCCCCTCAGGCAGCTCCTCGGTGCCGGCAAACTTCTGACAGAATGCCTTGGGCTGGTATATCTTTTCCAGGCGGGCTCTTGTTTTCTTCTGTTCCTTTTCCAGGGACAACTTCCGTTCTGCGAAGTCTCCTTCCGTCAAAGTCGGAATGGATTCCTTCAGAGCTTCATAGAAGCGCTGGATTTGCAGGGAACATTCGTGTTCTACAATCTTTTTCAGATAGCTTTCAATATCCCGACCGTACCCTTCCTCGCAGTACCCCAATGACAGCATCTGCGGCTTGGGTTCGCCGTCCGCGGGGGCCGCAAGCAGGCGGGCCATTTCATCAGCATTGGCCCGGAGTGAGAGGCCCAGAGCTGCTGCATCAGCTATTTCTTTCAACGTCTCCGCTGCATTTGCGATTTTTTCATCAAAAACACAGGCAATATCTTTTTCAAGCTGCTGCCCTGTCATCCGCAGGGCCTCTTCCGAGGCATCACGGGCCACGGCAAAACGCTGAAGCCGTTTGCTTCGACCCAGAATTCCGCCGGGCGCAATCGCCATATCCGGATGCAGCGGCTGATAGGAGCCATGTACGGGGAAACGCTGGAGAACCATTTGACGGAGCTTTCGCTCGTGTTCCTTCAAAAGTTCTTCAAATCTTTCGCCACCGCCGTCTTCGAGAAGGGCTGTCAGCTCATCATTCTTGGCATTCAAGGCTCTGTACGATGACTCATTGAATTCACCGTAGCGCAGATAGCCTACGACATCGCTGTCCGTGTCCGGAAACAGAGTGCTGGGTGTATTCTGTCTGGATAGCACATCCAGAAAAACGCAAACGGATTTCCAGCAGTCAGTGGCATTTCCGGCCAGGAAAGGGGATGCCACCAGACACAGTTTGTGGGGGGCAAACCTGGATTCCCGGTTGTATGCAACCAGTTTGCCTGCGTTTTCGCGCTGAAGGGCAGGACTTTCCAGGCCCAGCTTCCCGACATCGCCAAACAGAAGAACAAGCTGGATGTTCATTTGCAAAGCCCTTCGGACGCCTGCCTCAATTCCCTTCAGCCGCTCCGGATTCAGCCCCGCCTGCAGGTCTGCAAAAAAGACCAGAATACATGGCTCATTGGGATTTATCACAATTTCCTGCTCTTCGATTTGCGTGCGCAGAGCGGTGAGCACAGTCTCCTGATCATCCTCCGGTTCTGCTTCTACAAGAAATGCGTCACTCTCAGTTACGCGCGTGTGCCACTGCTGCAGCAACTGTTTCTTCCGCTCGTTCTGAAGATAGCAGATACCCAGAATTTTATTGAAAACGGTTGGTAATGCCTGCATCTATTGCTTCACTCCTTTTGCACTCCCCCCTATAAGAAGCTGAATGGTATTGACCTGACCCGTCTTTTTTGTAGACCTGCAGGCGGCAGGGGGAGTGCTTTGCTCTATTACACCTTATACCACAGTTGGGCATTGGCGTAGAACGCCAGCATAGCCTCTGCTTCCTTGGAATCAATCCGCAGTTCCTTCAGCCGATCCTGGAAGGTCTGCGTGACCTCGCCGCCGGGGATGCCGTCCAGATCTTCCAGTCTGGCGGTTTCCTCTGTCAGCATTTTGTCGGCCTTTTCCATGCTTTCAGCCAGAGGGCCGTCACCCTCCCAGCTGTCGATGGCGGCCTTTGCCTTATTCAGCGCACGGGTCAGGTCAATACCATTCAGCTTCTTATACAGGAAATACAGCGTAAAGCCGCCCTTCACAAGATTTGCCTCTCTGGGAGACTTCATGGACAGCATCTTCAGACCGGAGTCGGACAGATTTGCCACAGCAGTACCATCCAGTTTCCAAAGGCCCGATGCGTCTGCCTTCATGACGTTGCCCTGCATGATGCGAATCATCTTGGCAGCGTTCATCTGCTTTTCCACATCTTCATTGTATTTCTCAATGTCTACAGCCCATGCCCGGAACAGCGTGACAGTCTCCCGAACCTCTGCCAGCATGGGACGGTGGGCGTACAGCACGCGCTTGGCATAGTACCATGCCCACTCTTCGGTGCTGTGATGCTTGTTCATGAGACCGCCGTTCAGCAGCTCTACGGTCTTGGAGACCTGGCCCAGTTTCTTGCCGTTCTGCTCGAGAACGGCCTTCACCAAATCAAGCCCCATGGGCATTCTACCGGTCGCATCGTCTGCAGACAACAGTGTTTCGTCGAAATGCCAGCTGGCGGGGTTGAAGCAGAAGACGCGGTTGACATACCAGTCCCCGTTGCTGTCCTGCACGCTGTACAGCACACCGAGCTTCTTTGCTTCCTCCAACAGTTGGTCGATCTTTGCGCGTACCTCGCCTTCGTGGTAGAGGTACTGGCCAAGATTGTCCACACTGCTATAGTCATCACGATAGACAATGGAGGGGTAGTCATACCAGGTGGATTTTTCCTCATAATGCACGTTCCCCTGGGCATCCATAACCTTGGTCAAATCCGGAGAACGGCCGTGGAGTCCATTGGGATCCTTCCGCTTGACATCATAGTTTTTCTCCCACTGGCCCAGATCACGGAGATGATAAATCTCAAAGGGGACTGCCTGCTGATACATCATGATGCTGTCAGTATAGTCGCTGCAATAGAAGCCCATTCCGGGATCAATGGCCTGAGCGGCCTTCTGAATCGCGGTTACGATTTCCGGAGCGGTACTGTTCAGCGCGCTGGGATACATGATGTAGCGGTGATACAAATCGCCGGCCACATCGCCATTGAACAGGATTTCACTGGCGTGACTCAGCTTGGAGAGGATCTGCTGGGCAAAGGCGTCATAGCTGACAGTGGTCTGGATGCTTTCAAAAAGATTCTCGATGGAGACATTCACATTCATGGCGATGTTGCGCATCATGCATGCCTCAAACGTATTCCGGGCGTCAATGGGAATATCGGGATCGGCCAGGGTCACACCGGTGATCGTATCCGCAACCACATTGTCTCCAAAGGCCATCCAGGAATCAGGTGACTCAAAGAAACTCTTGATCAGAGCGTCCCGAATCTTCTTCCCCGCAATGGTCTGGGCAACCAGATCGGCCTGATTTTTCAGCCAGCTATGGGCATTTTGGTTGACTGCGGCAATATTGACCGAGGAGGGACTGTCGGTGACGGTTGCGAAGCTCTCATAACTGTTCAGTTTTTCGCCGAATCTCTGGTAGATCTCAGACAGTGCTACCAGAAGGTTGCCGAAGTAATCCAATTGCGTTGCCAGTATGGCAGCAGGCCGCAGGAAGAACTCATCCAGTGCCTTATGCTTGCCCAGGACCCGTTCTCTCTGCTTTTCATTGAACATCCGGTTGCCCCAGGTGTCCATGGCTTCCTTCCAACTCTGAGCCTGAAGATTACGCTTGCCATTGAAAGCATTGCCTACAGCCTTCCACAGGCCGCCATTTTGAGAGATTTCGGATCGAATCTCCTTGACCTTTTCCTTTGCCTCTGCCGGAGACTGCCAGTTGTTTCGCTTGCCGCTGATGGGGCTCTGCCCATCGACAGCACGGGCCAGCATGGCCTTGATGCCCACGCCGAAGTTGTCGCCTTCCTTGATAAAGCGGCCCTCATACAGATTTACGTAGGCAAAGGGGCCTTCCTGCTCAATGTACTCCTGAACGCCCTTCCGGAACTCCGCAAAGGCTTTCTTAATTCGGTCGTCCAGCTTTTCCAAATCGGAGGGCTGGGTCTTGGCGGCAACATGTCTGCGGATTTCATCGTCCAGCACACCGTCGTCGTATTCGCCTTTGTAGATGTCATCCCATTCCACAGGCTTGTTACCCAGACTGGCGACCATGTCAAAGTTGTTGGTCTGATAGCTGTTCAGAAATTCCGTCAGGGGTTTCAGCAGCTGGGCGGCGGTGGCTGTACCCTTGGATGCAGTCAGGTAATCCTGCTTCCCCAGGAAGGGAAGGAAGGAAACACCGTCGGTGATCAGAGCGGAACGGTCCGCGGCACTGACGGGCTGCAGTCCGGCCGCACGGCAGGCTTCGCCGATAGCGTAAGCCTGGAGAATTTCCCGGGGAGCGGAGGCGGAAGCAAAGCCGATGGTGCCAAAACTTTTGGGGAACTCATGGGCAGAGCCGGGGGCTTCCTTTTCCGAATTGGTGCCAGTGGCAACACTCTTGTCTCCGCAATGCTGCAATGCGTTGCTTACAAAGGATTCTGTCAGGAACGGAGCGTTGTCTGTTGTTGTGGACATCTTTCCAAGCAGGCTGATGAAGAACTCCGCAATGGTATCCATGGCTCTGTCGATGGAGTCGGCGGAAGCGCCCCCTCTGGTGCCGACCAGATAGGGAATCGCAAAAAAGTTCTTGGAAGAATCAATGGTGAGAACGCTGTTCGCGGGATCGTTACAGGTCCAGCTTTCCTGATAACCGTCACGCATATGGAGACCCTGGAAGTAGTTCAGTTCCTTCAGAGCGGCGTAACCGTTGGCTTCCAGTTCAGGTTTGCGCTTCGGATCCAGGGACGCAGCAGCATCCGGCAGGTACAGCATTGCGTAAATATTCACGTTATCTACAAGCAGGCCCTGCCGGATCAGGGCGGTTCTCTGCCCCCGGCGCCGGGCGT
>OQWI01001108.1_pt1 | contig 11940 bp, 13 predicted proteins | sample 1691551 | NCBI WGS metagenome assembly OQWI01 (sample SAMN03418259, study PRJEB22391) | human gut metagenome | biome: human-gut; feature: organic feature; material: feces | host: Homo sapiens | place: Tanzania | collected 2013-01
TCGGTGCCGGTGGCAGACCATTATTTGTATATGTGTTATACGGACTGTCCACGCGCAGATGACCGCGCAACAGTGGCGCGCCCTGCATATCACCCAATCCGTTTGTGATTGCATAAACAACGGTCGGGTCCGCCTGTAATCGCATATTTTTGTTCAGGCGGTTTAAATACACGCTGGCCACAATCGGCATTTCCGATTCGCGTGGGGTTTCTTTTTGAACGATTGACGCCAATGTTATAACTTGGTTCCAATTTTTCAGTGGCTTTGGCATAACGCGCCCTGCCTTGCCCCAGGCGTCCTGAATATCCGACATCTTTTTACGCGCCAGTTCCAACAACGCCAGACGTGACGTTCCACGCGCCACCCGGTAAGTATCAGGGAATATATCACCATCGCGCAAATTACATACCGGCGCATTGTTCCCAGTGGCACATTCCACATCACCCGTCAGTGCCACACTGGTCAATAATAATTGTTTGGTCTGTTTTATGGTCAGCCCTTCGGGAATAACAACCAGCGTTGTTGCAATATCGCCCCGTGCCAACATTCGCGCCACGCGCCACACACTGGCCCCACGCGGAATATCATACACCCCACTTTGAATTTTACCGCCGTGGACGCGCACCGCAAATTTAAACAAATCAGGCGATGAAATCAAATCCTGGGCCGTCAGCGCACCTGCGACCGACGCGACCGACGTGCCACGCGCCAGTGTGAACGTTGTGTCCTGGCGAACAGGCGACTGGATTCCAAACGTATATATCATACCGACCAGCCCCATTGCGATAACAGCACTGGCCAACTTTACTAATTTTTTATCATATAATTTTTTACGACGCATAATGATGTATTATTACAGATAAAACTCAATTTGCAACGTGTAATAAAAAACACCGCGTCAGCGGTGTTTTTCTTTATTGTGGTCGGAGTGACTGGGTTCGAACCAGCGACCTCTACGTCCCGAACGTAGCGCTCTACCAGGCTGAGCTACACTCCGAAAACTGGCGTTTTTCTCTATGCGCGTTGGATTATGCAACGCACCAAATAAAAAATCAACTGTTTTTATTTTTTCTTTATACTTGTAAATATCATTTTTTTTGCCATATTTATCAAAGCGACAACGAAAGGAATAAATATGTTTGCATTACGATTTTTACCAAAAGATAAATTTGACAGTTATGATGATTATCGCCAGAACGCCGTTGTTCACGTCCCTGATAACTTTAATTTCGCATACGATGTTATTGACGTCCTGGCCAACGAAGAACCTGACCACGTTGCCCTGTTGTGGACCAATGACAGTGGCGAGAAAAAAAGCTTTACATATCGCGACCTGTCGCTGATGTCTAATTCAGTGGCAAATTTCTTGGCCGCACGCGGATTAAAAAAAGGTGACACTGCCCTGTTATTTATGCGCCGTCGTTGGGAATATTGGATTTTGATGATGGCTATGCACAAACTGGGGGCGATTCCAATTCCGTCCACCAATCAATTAAAGGCCGAAGATATTAAATACCGTATTGATACGGCTGGCATTCAGGCAATCATCGCATTTGATGACGGCACTGTGATGAACGAAATCACGGCCGCCATTGGCGACAGTGCGATTCAACTGATTTCAAACACAGAAATTGCGCGCGCGATTGATGAAATGCCAACAACGTTTGAACGCGTCCCAAACCAGAATTCGGACACAATGGTGATTTATTTCACCAGTGGCACAACCGATTTGCCAAAAATGGTTGCGCACGATTTTACATATCCATTGGGACACATAAACACGGCCGTGTTTTGGCAACGTCTGCGTGATGGCGACATACATCTGACGGTATCAGAATCCGGGTGGGCAAAATGTTCGTGGGGAAAAATGTATGGCCAATGGATGGCAGGCGCGACTGTGTTTGTGTATGACTTTGCCGGAATTGCGACTGCGCACGATTTGTTGACCGCGATGTCTGAAAATCACGTGACATCGTTCTGTGCGCCACCAACCGCATACAAGATGTTGATACACGGCGACCTGTCTAAATATGATTTATCATCTTTGACCAAGGTTGACATCGCAGGCGAAGCATTAAATCCCGAAGTATATGACAGATTTTTGGCCCAGACCGGCATAAAACTGCGCGAAGGTTTTGGCCAAACAGAAACCTGTGTAATGTTGTTCACCAACGAATGGATTGAACCACGCCCCGGCAGTATGGGAATGCCTGCGGCCGGTTGGGACGTAGAATTGCTGGACGAACGTGGCCGCCCAGTTCCAGATGACACAGTTGGCGAAATTTGTATTTCATTAAAGAACGGTCGCCCGGTCGGTCTGTTCCAGGGATACCACAATGCCGAAAAAATGACCGCTGCCGCATTCCGGGACGGATACTATCACACTGGCGACGTTGCATATCGTGACGCCGACGGATATTACTGGTTTGTCGGCCGCAACGACGATTTGATTAAAACATCTGGATACCGCGTCAGCCCGTTTGAAGTGGAAAGTGTCTTGATTGAACACCCGGCTGTGCGCGAATGTGCCGTCACAGGTATTCCCGATGCGTCACGTGGTATGGCGGTCAAGGCGACGATTGTGCTAAACAAATATTTTCAATCAACTGAATTTTTAAAGGGCCAATTACAGCAGCACGTTCGCAATCGCACCGCACATTACAAATGTCCACGCGTGATTGAATTCGTTGACAGTCTGCCTATGACAATCAGCGGAAAAATTCGTCGCGCCTTGATACGCACGATTGACAGCACCAAAAGCACTATCATCACACCAATAAAAACCACCATTGGTTTTGGCAAAGATGATGACAAAGACAAAAAATAAAAAACGCCCGTTTGGGCGTTTTTTTATTTTCTTACTTTACACGTTTCAAGACCAACGATGCGTTTGTTCCGCCGAAACCGAAACTGTTGCTAATTGCAACGTCAACCTTGCGCTGTTTTGCGACGTTCGGCACCAGGTCAAAGTCGCCAACTGCATCTTCTGGATTTTCCAGATTTATTGTTGGTGGCACAACGCCGTCACGAATCGCCAGCGCACAGAATATCGCCTCTACCGCGCCAGCGGCACCCAACAGGTGTCCCGTCACAGACTTCGTTGATGACATTGATACCGGCGCGTCACCAAACAGGCTTTTAACCGCCATCAATTCGCCAATGTCGCCCAATCCCGTTGATGTGCCGTGCGCGTTTATATAATCAACGTCTGACGGGGTCAGTCCGGCGTCTTTTAATGCCGCACGCATTGCGCGCAGACCGCCCTCGCCCCCTTCGGCTGGCGCAGTTATGTGATATGCGTCACCCGACAGGCCGTATCCTGCAACCTCGGCATAAATTTTGGCACCACGTGCAACGGCGTGTTCGTATTCTTCCAGAATTAAAATACCAGCACCTTCGGACATAACGAAACCATCGCGGTCTTTGTCCCACGGACGTGACGCCGCCGTTGGGTTATCATTACGTGTTGACAACGCCTTCATCGCGTTAAAGCCTGCAATACCGATTACGTCAATCGCGCCTTCGGTTCCACCGGCAACCATAATGTCGGCATCGCCGTGTTCAATCAGACGCGCAGCCTCGCCAATGGAATGGGCGCCGGTTGCACACGCCGTCACCACCGCCAGGTTTGGCCCCTTTAATCCATATTTAATAGAAATGTGACCAGCCGTCATATTGATAATAGATTTTGGAATAAAGAACGGACTGATACGACGTGGGCCACCGTTATACAATTCAATACAATTTTCATAAATAGACGTCAGACCACCGATACCGGCCCCCACAGACACGCCAAAGCGTTCCTTGTCCCCGTCATAATCAATCAGTCCTGCGTCACGCAATGCCTCGTCCGCGGCAACAACGCCGTATGCAATAGACTTGTCCATCTTGCGTAATTCTTTTGGGTTCAGCACTGCCTCGGGATTATATTGGCCAGGTTCTGTTCCATAAATTGGCATACCTGCAATCTGGGTTGCCAGCATTGACGCATCAAACGTATCAATTTTACGAATCCCAGAATTTCCTGCGACAACGTTTTTCCATGCAACCTCAAGCCCTGTGCCACACGGCGATACAATACCCATACCGGTAATAACGACTCTTCTCATATAATTTTTCCTTTGTCATAATTTTACACACACTTATGATAAACTCTTTGTCCTGTAAAATACAGAAAAAAATCCGTCGCCCAGGGAACCCCAATGCGACGGATATTTTGTTGTGAAACGCCGGATTATTTCTGGTGCGCTTCTATATACTTGACAGCATCACCAACTGTATTCAGCTTTGCAGCTTCTTCGTCAGGAATTGTAATATCAAATTCTTTTTCAACTTCCATAACGAATTCTACAACATCCAAAGAATCAGCACCCAAATCGTTAACGAACGTGGAAGCCTCTGTAATTGTATCTTCCTTGACATTCAATTTTTCAGCTACGATTTTTTTTACTTTTTCAAAAGTTGTCATTTTTTATCCTTTGTTTCAGTTAAATTTGTGGCCCAACATGGGACGTCATTACCTAACGCTATCATTTTATGCCAATGGTGTCAAGAAATTATAACAAACGGTAACAAAGGCTTGACTTTTTACATATTATATGTTTAGGCCATAATTTCGTTCAGAACCGAATTCATATTTGCGCGAAAGTCTTCGCGGTCTGGCGCCCAAACCAATCTGCGCATTAAAAATTTATGCACGTCGTCCATTGTCAGATTTGGAATCCCAGCGGCAACTGCGACCGCACGCCACGCGTGACGCGGATCGGTCAAATGTCCACGACCACGCCCTGGAAAAACCCAGCGACCGTTTTGTGGCAAATCCTGCAACAACACAACCGCCAAATCTGACAACGGCATATCATTCCATATACAATGATTAAAATCCAAATCGCGCCACTGCATTGCAAACACGCGCGACTTTGGCGCGAACCCATAAACCAGCATTAAAAACGCTGCGCGCAGAACGGGTGATTTTTCCGAATTTATTGCCTGAATCAATTTATGAAATGCAAATCTGTTCAGTGGCCGCACGCGACGATTTTGCACAACCTTTGGCAAATCAGAAATTATATTTTCGGCGTATCCATTTTCAGCGGCGTATGCAAATACACTTTGTAATAATTCCTGCATACGGCCACGTATTGCCAATCCATCAATCCCAGATATTACATTGACGCAATCGGCGCGCGTGATTTCAGAAATATTTTTTTCAAACAGTCCACTTAAATGTCGCGTTATCGCACGACGCAATTTTTCGCGTGACGCCGGCGCACGCCGCACGCGATTCGTCATATATAAATCAATAAACTTTATAAATTTTATTTTACGACGACGGGCCGGCACTGGTGCATCGGCACGTGCCAAAATTTCCGCCACGGCACTGCGCGCGTCTTCTATGTCAATATCAGGATAATTTCCGATGATAAATCGTCTGTCGCGACCACGCACGCGATGACGAACAAAAAATGTTTTTACACCACGGCTGGTCACATACATGCGCAAACGCGGTTCTGATAAATCCTGGACCACATCAAAACCTGCACTGGGTGCCGGCAAGTTATCCAATATAAACGGATTAAAAAAGAACTGGTGCGCCATAATGTGCCCCCCTGATGATTAATTATTTTACATTTGCATATTTCTGGGCCCAAAAATTATCCAAACGATTACGCCAGAATTTGCATATTTCACGCTGGCGCGCATACCGCATATTTTTGTATTGGTTTTTGCAACCGGCAAATACGCACGTCCCATCAGCTGAGTCCAAAAAACAACATTTCTTGGCCAGCGTAATTGGCGCACCCGGCAACCCCACCAGCGCACCTGCAATCGGTGACGGTTGTGTATATTTAATAACGCAGGCGCATGTATCATAGGCCTCGGCCTTGTTTTTCACTGTCGCAGTAATTGCAGAGTATGCATCGTCCAGGTCTGCCATTGCATCGCTGTATTGATTCAGCACTGACATATATTCCAATTTATCGTGTGCGCGTTGGGCGCTTGATGTTTTTAAATAATATTTTAATTTCTGTATAAACATTTTTATTTTACCTTAGTGTATATCTTATTCCAAAAAGCCAATTTTTTATTCAGTGTCTGTTCACAGGCATTATGCAATTTTGCACATCTGTTATTTGCAGCCCACATTGCACATTTTTCCTGGTCACAGGCAACGCCATTGATAAAATACGGACACGCGTGCGTTGTTGTGTATTTTGAACCTGGGGCCTGTTCCAAAATCAAGAATTTCATACAACCGCACACAGATTCTGGATCTTCATAAAACCCCAGTCTAACACTGATATGCTTTAATGCGTGGGCATATTCGCTTCTCAGTGCATCATATTTTATTTCCAACGCACGATATTCGTCTTGGTTATGGCGTCTGACACTTGCCGGTGTTTTCAGCCAATATTTTATTTTTTTCATATTCATAATACTATTTTTCCTTTATTTGTTTTTTCCCTCTCGCAGAATTTGTGGCCAAAATGCGTCACGTGCTGCAACCGCTGCGTCATAGCGTTTTTTAGCAGCAATAAATTCAGCATGCTTTGCATAAAATTCGCATTTTTCATTACGGCACAACGAATCGCCACCAAAGAAAAACATACAATCTACTTCTTTGATAAACACAGACTTAGGATTACTAAAATCACGACCAAAGAAACCCTGTGGCGGATAACAGTTATACACGATGCACGCGTGGCGCATTTTATCAACATCCATCAGCCCATCGTTCATAACCAGTATTTTCTGACGCGCTTTTTCCACATCTTTTTCCGCTGTGACGCAACGTTGTTTCAGTTGCGAAAAGTCGGCTTTGTTTTTTGCCCGTGTTTCCGAATCGGTTTTCAGATAGTATTTCACTTTTGCAACAAAACTCATTGTCACGTCCTTTGGTTTATTTTGTTTTTTTCCATTTTCTGCCTGACAACGCGTAATACGCCGCGCATGCCGCATCATATTGCGCCAACAAATCTGCATAATGATTATTTTTTTGCCGATACGGGCAATCAAACGAACACGGCACCGCCAGACGTTTGCAATTTTCGTTCACAGTAAAACTGTGCGAAATGCCATCTGCGTCCAGAACCGCCCAGTCCGCCGAACTGTAATGCACCGATGTAAAACAGCCCTTGTTTTTCAACGGCGCGCTTTCTGGCACAGCCATCACATAATCCGTAATTTTGGATTTTGCGATCCGCAATTCGTTATCCAGTTTTTCGCATTTGGCGGCCGCCGCGGCAATTTTTTTATCCATCGCCTGGCGTTGCTGTTTGCCTGCCAGATAATACTTAACTACCACAAATAAATTCATATCCGAATCCTTTTGGTTATTTAGTTTTTGTCCATTTTTCCCCGGTCAACAGGCGATACGCTGCGCATGCGGCGTTGTACCGCGCCAAAACCGCGTTGTAATGTTTGTTTCTTTTGTGATACGGACAGTCCTGCGAACACGGCACGGCAAACGCCTCGCACTTTTTCTTTTTTCGCAGTCCCGCGGATTGTTCATCTTGCTCTAAATCTGGCCAGTCAGCCGGGACATAATACAACGACACAAAACAACCCTTTTTGACCAATGGGCCACAGTCCGGTTTTGCACACATAAAATTAGTTATCGTATTTTTTGCAGACGCCAATTCGTTTTCCAAATCTGCACATTGGGCATCAGTGTACGCAATCTGTTGCGCCAATTCCTGGCGTTCACGCACGGCCTGTTCAATGCGCAATTTACGACGTTCTGGCCAGAAATTTTTTTCTTTGGCCACGGCTTCGTCATACGCGCGCAACGCAGCAAAATATCTGTTGTTATCGGGCGAATGTGGGCATCTGGCGTCTGTGCAGGCCCAATGTGTTTTCGGACAAAACGCCGCGCAATGTCCCGTGATTTCATATCCTGTCAACGAATCGGTTGTGGCATTGTCCCCCTGGGTTTTAATTTCCGTTCTCAGGCAACCATCTGCGCTGATTAAACGCCGTTCCATTTCTGCAAGCTGTCTTGCCTTTTGCTTGACATCACAGGACAGAATTTCAAATTCTGCCTGGTCCTGAATTCGTTGTGACGGATTTGTCACCAAATGATATCGTATAGTTTTAAATAATAACATCTTAAACCTCTTTTACCGTTCTTTTGCTAGTTTCCATTCGCGTCCTGCAATCACCCGATATGCCACCAGTGCCGCTGCATACCGTGTTCGCACATCAAAATAATGCTGATTTTTCTTGGTGTACGGACAGCCCACCTTGGTACACGGCAAATGATACGTAGGACAACATTCGTTTTTTGTAATTATTGTGTCCGGACAGTCATCGTTAACATCAAATGATTTTGAACTGTATGCCGCCTCTATAAAGCAGCCATTTTGTGCCGGACGCACCGAACCAGGTTCAACAAAATCAATACCCGTTATTGCGACACGTGCCTTGTTGTATTCGTGATACAATTCTGTACACTGTGCGTCCAGGGTATCTATTGTTATCTGATTGGAATCATCTAATTTTTTTTCTGCCTTGATATGTTTTTTCAGATTCCAGAAATCGTTCACTTTGTCTTGCGCCCTGACATAGGCCAGATACGCATTGATACGCGATGTTTTTTGCATATCCCAGAAATTATTCATTTCGTCTTGCGCCCTGACATAGGCCAGATACGCATCACGATATAACACATATTCCGCATAATATTCACACTGTGTTTTGTTGCAGCCCTGTCCGTCAAAAATCCAAAAATTATCACAATATCTTTCTATGATTTTACCAGGGAACGCTTCTGCTAATATTTTCAAATAGCGGTGCATACAGCCCCCACGACGCGCCAAATCAGTTTTTATAGATTCCAGATTTTTACGTTTTTCTTGGACTGTGTTTTGCAAATCAGCGAACGATTCTTTATCACGTTGTCGCTGTGCAGAATTTGTCACCAGATAATATTTTACAGTTTTCCAAAACATTTTTTACCTTGTCCGAAACTATGACACTTTCAGTGCATTGATAAATGCGCTCTGCGGAATTTCAACATTGCCGAATGTCCGCATACGTTTTTTCCCCTCCTTCTGTTTCTCTAACAGTTTGCGTTTGCGTGTAATGTCCCCCCCATAACACTTTGCCGTCACATCTTTGCGATATGCAGCGATTGTTTCGCGCGCAATAATTTTTCCACCGATTGCCGCCTGCAATGGAATCTTGAACTGATGTCGTGGAATTAAATCTTTTAATTTCTCAACAATTTGACGACCACGTTTTTCTGCAAAACTGCGGTGGCACATAAACGACAGCGGTTCAACATTTTCATCGTTCACCAATATAGATACCTTGACCAAATCAGACGGCTGGTATCCATTTACCACATAGTCAAACGACGCGTATCCCGATGATATAGACTTTACCCGGTCATAGAAATCAAACACGATTTCCGCCAACGGCAACTGATACACCAACACCGCGCGATTTCCAACATAAGAAATATTTTCTTGGATTCCGCGACGTTCTGCACACAGCGACATAATTCCGCCCATATATTTATCAGGCATCATAATCGTTGCGCGTACCCACGGTTCTTCAATAGATTCAATTTTCGTCAAATCTGGCATATCGGCCGGATTTTCCAAATCAATCGTTGTGCCGTCACGCAAATGCACCTTGTACAGCACACTGGGGACCGTGTTTATCAGCGTTAAATTAAATTCCCGTGCCAGGCGTTCACTGATAATTTCCATATGCAGCAACCCCAAGAAACCACAGCGCAATCCAAACCCCAGCGCAGATGACTTTTCCGTTGTGAACATAAACGACGCATCGTTTAACGCCAGTTTTTCTGCACTGTCGCGCAGGTTTGGATAATCATCTGCCTCAACCGGAAAGAACGACGAAAACACCACCGGCACAGATGGCTTGAACCCTGGCAAAGGCTGGGCCACATCTGCGTATTTCGCATCAGCAATCGTATCACCAACACGACAATCGTGAATTGTTTTCATACCCGTGATGATAAATCCAACCTCGCCCGTTTCCAGCGCGGCCACATCAACCATTTTTGGTGTAAAGTATCCGATTTTATCAACCGTGTATTCTGCCCCTGTTGCCAAGAACCGTATTTTCTGACCACGTGACAATTTGCCGTCAACCACGCGCACCAGTATCACCACCCCCAGGTATGAATCATACCACGAATCCACCAACAACGCGCGCGTCGGCGCATTTTCATCACCGTGTGGTGCCGGCAACTTGTGAACAATTTCTTCCAGTAATTCCGGAACACCGGCCCCTGTTTTGCCAGATACGCATATTGCATTTTTTGCGTCCAGCCCAATAACGTCGGCAATTTGTTCGCGCGTACTGGCAACATCACTAGACGGCAGGTCAATCTTGTTCAACACCGGCAACATTTCCAAATCGTTATCCAACGCCAGATATGCGTTTGCCAGTGTCTGCGCCTGGACCCCCTGGGTTGCGTCAACCAACACCAACGCCCCTTCGCATGCGGCCAAACTGCGCGACACCTCGTAAGAAAAGTCCACGTGTCCCGGCGTATCCATTAAATTCAGTTGGTATGTCTGCCCGTCGCGCGCATGGTAATTCAAACGAACCGTCTGGGCCTTTATCGTGATGCCACGTTCACGTTCAATGTCCATAGAATCCAAGACCTGGGCCTTCATCTCGCGCGATTGCAAACCGCCTGTATATTCAATCAAGCGATCTGACAATGTTGACTTACCATGGTCAATATGTGCGACAATTGCAAAATTTCTGATGTTCTTTTGGCTCATACACGAATGCCCTATTTACTGCTACTCGCGGCAATGATACACCAGTATATTAAAACTTGCAACCTGTTTTTTAGCGGTTTTTCAATGTTTTTTGCATCAGCATATTATTAGGCCCGGCCAATTTAAATCCCTGCTTTAAATAGAAACTTTTGGCCTGGACGGTTGGCGCAGAATACAACTGAATTGATTCAAAATTGTTTTTACGGCAAAAATCTTCGTATGCCTGAATCAGCGCAGTGCCGATTCCAGTCCGTTGATAACGTTTATCAACGAACAAGTAATCAACTTGCATACAATTTTTATTAAACAACTTGTGCCCCTTGATAAAGCCAATCGGGTAATGCGTCCCTTCAAAAACGAACATCGGGTCTCCGGCATCTTCCACTTCTTTGGCCAGACTGTAATATAAATTCATCGCTTTGTCTGGACGCGCCTGATTCACGATGTAATAGCAATCACCCAACAGTGCGTTTGGGACCCTAAAAACCTGTCTTAATGCGTTCATCTTGCCTACTCCAATTCCAGATTTTCCAGCAACGCGTCAATTCGTTCGGCGCGTTCCAGCGTATCATCGTATTCAAATCTTATATCAGGGACATATTTCTGGTTCATACGCGCCGCCAGTTCATACCGCACAGTGCGCGTGATTTCGTCCAGACGTGCCTGAACCGCCGCCACATCAGAACTGCGCGAATAAAAGAACAATCGCACAAATTGCAATCCGCCGTGCGCGACCGCGCCAACCAACGACACGCCGCCCAACAATTTATCATCGCTGTAATTATCGCGCAGAATTTCCGCAACCAAGGTCTGAACCTTGGCCGCGACACGCGACGCACGATTAGAATTATTTGCAGCCTGTTTTTTTGGCATAATTACCCCTGTATTTGACATATCGTATTGTAAATTAGTAGAATTTCCGCTATAATCAAGAAAAAATTTACAATGGGGCAATAATAAATGAAACTTGTTGATTATATTTTGAAACAGTCTGAACGTCCAGCATATTCGTGGATTGTGTTTATTTTGACCGTGTGCGAGTCTATATTTTTATTCATCCCGCCCGAGGTTTTTATGACCCCACCCATTATTGCGAACAAACGGCGCGCTGTGCCGATTGTCGTTGCGGCAATGTTGGGGTCTATTGTTGGTGGCGCGATTGCGTATCTGATTG
>OQWI01001109.1_pt1 | contig 11929 bp, 9 predicted proteins | sample 1691551 | NCBI WGS metagenome assembly OQWI01 (sample SAMN03418259, study PRJEB22391) | human gut metagenome | biome: human-gut; feature: organic feature; material: feces | host: Homo sapiens | place: Tanzania | collected 2013-01
GAACTTATCACCAACGGGTTTGACCCTGATGATTTTCCTCCACAGCAGGGCAGCGGCAAGGATGACGGAAAGTTCAGAATCGTACATACGGGTCTGTTTGCCGCTGACGGAAACCCTCTGAACCTCTGGGATGTCCTGGCATCCAGATGTTCTTCCGATCCGGACTTCGCGTCCAGACTTGAAATCAGACTCGCAGGGAAGGCAGACGCGCAAATAACGGACGCAATCCGGGAAAGGGGGCTCGGGGAGAACCTTGTCAACCTCGGATATCTTCCTCACGAGAAAGTCGTGGAAGAGCAGCGCAATGCCAGCCTGCTGATATTGCCATTGAGGCAGGAGCCTGAATATGCCAAAGTGCTGCCGGGGAAAATTTTCGAATATCTCGCTTCCGGCAAGCCAATTCTTGGCATCGGTCAGGAAGACGGGGCGGCGGCGCTCATTCTGAAAGACGCCGGAGCCGGAAAGATGTTCAACTGGGACAAGCGGGACGAATTGCTGGAATTTATAGACGACAAACACAACTCGAAAAAGAATATAGAGAAGTACAACAGGCGGGTATTGACTGCCGGACTTGTGGAACTTCTGAATAAGACAACCAAGAAATGAAGAAGAAAATCTTGCTTTATATCCTGTGCCCGATCGTGTTCTTTCTGGCACTTTCATACGGATTCGTTCCGCAGGTTCTGGGAGGAAAAATTGTCAATCAGAGCGATATCTCCGGATGGCAGGGCATGTCACACGAAATGATGGAATGGAATGCGGCTCACCCTGACGACCAGACGGCATGGACAGAATCCATGTTCGGAGGCATGCCAACAACCACGATTCATGCTCCCACCAAAGGCGACTGGACGCAGTGGCTCTACAATCTTCTGATGACAGGCAAACGACCGGCCACATATCTTTTCATTTCTCTTCTGGGCGCGTGGCTTCTGATGCTCGCGTTCGGAGTACACCCGCTGATAGCGATAGGAGGTGCCATCGCCGTAACTTTCTGCTCTTATAACCTCCAGATTATACAAGTGGGGCACAACACCAAGATGCAGGCCATAGCCTTCTTCCCGTGGGTGCTTGCGGCAATTGCGTATGTGTGGAACATAGCCCTGAAGAAGAAAAGGTGGCTTCCGTACACAGCTCTCGGCGCGGCGGGATTCGGACTTTTCCTAAGTTTCCAGGTCAAGGCCAACCACCCGCAAATAACATATTACCTCGCACTGGTAATCCTGCTGTACTCCATAGGCATGCTGATTTGGTACCTCTGCGACAGGCAGAGGCGTTCCGGCATCGGAAAGTTCCTCGCTTCCTGCGGGCTGTTTCTGATTCTCGGATGCACCGGCATCGCCACCAACGCCATAAAACTTATTCCTACATACGAATATACACCTCATTCCATACGCGGTGGGAATCCGCAGGCCGAGGGTGGTGCATCCAAGGGTCTGGACATAGACTATGCGACCGCATGGTCTTACGGTTGGGAAGAACTTCCGAACCTTTTTATTCCCAATTTCAACGGAGGTTCGTCTTCAGGAGCAGTGAATCCGCGCAAATCGGAGACCTACGACCTGCTCAAACAGGCAGGACAGCCCAATCTCCGCGAGGTGTCGAAATCTCTTCCTCTCTACTGGGGTCCACAGCCGTTCACGGCGGGTCCTATGTATATGGGCGCGGTGACCGTGTTCCTGTTCCTGCTGGCGCTCATCTGCTACAGAGGAAAAGACAAATGGTGGATTATTGCGGCCTGCGTGCTTTCGGTCCTGCTTGCTTTGGGCAGTCACCTCATGTGGTTTACGAAGTTCTTTTATGATTTCGTCCCGTTGTACAACAAGTTCAGGACCGTATCAATGGCCCTGGTGATACTTCAGATATGTCTTCCACTGCTTGCTTTTGTTTTTCTGGACCGTATGGTGCGCAGCGCCGAATCGGCAGATCTGTTCAAAAGAAAAGGCTGGATTGCATTCGCGATTTCCGGAGGATTCTGCCTTCTGTGCATATTGGCTCCGGGACTTGCCGGCGATTTCAGGGGTGCGACTGATGCAAACCTTCCGGATGTATTGTCAGATTCTCTCGCCGCTGATAGGAAAAGCCTGCTGGTAGGAGATGCATGGAGATCGCTGCTGCTTATTGCCGGAGCATATCTTGTGCTGCTCTGGTCCTGCATCACACCAAAAGGTGCCGAAAAAACGTTCGAAACGCAGCCTCAAATGGGTGCTGCCCGCAGACGCACAGCCGCTTTGCTGGTATGCCTTCTGGTGCTTCTCGATCTGATTCCTCTGGATAAGAGATATCTCAACTCAGACCATTTCGTAACGCCAAAAACATTCTTCAGCCAATTCAACAAAAGGCCTGTAGATGAGATGATTCTTGAAGACAAAGATTTGTCATACAGGGTTTTGGATCTCACCGTGGATCCGTTCAACGACTCTCATCCTTCGTATTGGCACAAGAATATAGGAGGATATTCCCCGGCCAAGCTGCGCAACTATCAATCCTTTATAGAAAACACGCTTCAGAAAGAACTCGGAAGCGTAGCGGCAGCCATTTCGGGATGCAAGACTATCGATGAAGCGGAGGAGAAGATGCCTTATCTTGAAGGACTGGCATCTATGAATTGCCGCTATATAATAGTCGGTGAGGATATTGCACCGATAAAGTATAAATATGCCAGGGGCAATGCATGGTTCACGGACTCCGCAGAAGGAAATATAAAGATGACATCCTATGCCCCGAATAAACTCACTTATGAGTATGACTCTGCAACGGGCGGGCAGCTTGTGTTCAGCGAAGTCTATTATCCGGCAGGATGGTATTTGACTCTTGACGGAAAGGACAATCTGGATATCGCCCAATACGGAAATATCCTTCGCTGCGCGGATGTTCCGGCTGGAAAGCACTCTTTGGAGATGCGGTTCGATCCGCCGTCATACCGTATCGGGGAAAACGTGTCCCGTTGCACATCAATAATCATCCTTCTTGTGGTTCTGCTCTCAGTTATCGGAGTAGCCCTACCGGAAACCATCAAAAAGAAATAGATGCAAACGCTTGTTCATGACACATTTACTACTCTTTTCGGAGGGAAAGGTCGTACCTACTCGTCCGCTGGAAGAATCAATCTGATAGGAGAACACACCGACTACAACGGAGGATATGTGTTTCCCGGCGCCATCGACAAAGGCATTACTGCCGAAATTAAGCCCAACGGCACTGCTCAGGTGCAGTTGTATTCCATTGACTATAAAGCGTCCTGCTCTTTCGGGCTTGAAGAAAAAGATGCACCGCAGGAATTATGGGCCAGATACGTATTCGGCGTGTGCCGGGAAATTCTCAAAAGAGGAGGAGCCGTAAAGGGATTCGATGCGGTATTTGCCGGGGACGTGCCCTTGGGAGCCGGTCTTTCATCATCCGCCGCACTGGAAAGCTGCTTCGCATTCGGGCTGAACGATCTTTTTGAAAATGGATTCGACCTGTTCGAACTTGCCCGCATCGGCCAGAATACCGAACACAATTATTGCGGAGTCAAATGCGGTATAATGGATCAGTTCGCATCGTGCTTCGGCCGCAAGGGACAACTCATAAGGCTGGATTGTAAAACTCTGGAGCATAAATATTATCCGTTTGACCCTGTAGGGTATAAGGTCGTGCTGGCTGATTCCTGCGTAAAGCATTCACTTGCATCTTCGGCCTATAATTTCAGAAGGGAATCATGCGAAAGAGCGACAGCGGCCATCCAAAAGCGACATCCGGAAATAGAGTGCCTGAGCGATTGCAAGAGAGTCTGGCTGGAAGAAGTCCGCGGAAACATAAGTGAAGAGGATTTCATGCGCGCAGAATATGTCATAGGAGAAGTTCAGAGAGTTCTGGACGTGTGCGATGCCCTGGAAAGGCGCGACTACGAGACTGTGGGAGAAATGATGTACCAGACGCATTTCGGACTGAGCCGGCTTTACGAGGTGAGCTGCGAAGAGCTTGACTTTCTCAACCGGATTGCACGCAGAACGGATGTGACGGGCTCCCGCGTGATGGGAGGAGGCTTCGGAGGGTGCACCATCAACCTTGTGCGGGAAGAGCTGTATGAAGGTTTCGTCCGGAGGGCAACGGAAGAGTTCCTCGCGAAGTTCGGACACGCTCCGAAATTCTACGATGTCGTGGTAAGTGACGGAGCGCGCAGAATAGACTAAAGTATATGACTTTCGGTCACTTTTTCTTATCTTTGCCGGGTTTGATTATTTAATCATTAATATTATAATAAATGACACAGAAAAAACTCGATTGGTCAAAGCTCTGGAAGACAGAGGATTGGCTTGCAGTATGGATCGGTTTTATCGTTATCATCATCGCATGCATAGCGGTTCTTACCAAAGCTTTTGACTTCTCAGCGCTGAAATTCTCCACCTGGTCTTTAGGAGAAGCACAAGCTACCAGTGCCACGCCTTTGGGACAACAGCTCGCAAGCGGCGCTTTTTGGGGCAAACTGGCATTGACATTCGGTGTCCTCGGGCTGCTTTTTACAATAGGTGTCAAGTTCCTTGGAACGAGCGCCAAAAAGTATATTCCGGCGTTTATAGGACTTTTTGTATTGGCAGTGGTAGTCCGCCTGATCAGTGCGGAATTCACCCTCAACCGTTATCTTGAATGGGCATTCTGGGCTCTTATTATCGGACTTCTCGTGTCCAATACCGTGGGCGTCCCTCAGTGGCTGCGCCCTGCCATCAAGACCGAGTTCTATATCAAGACGGGACTTGTAATCATGGGATTTTCGGTGTTGTTCTCCAATATCGCCAAGTTCGGACTTTACGGTCTTGGAATAGCCTGGGTGGTAACTCCTATCGTAATTATATTCATGTGGTGGTTCGGCACCAAGGTCCTGAAGATTGACAACAAGCCGCTCGTCATAACCATGGCATCAGCAACCAGCGTCTGCGGAACTTCAGCTGCAATAGCTACCGGCGCCGCTTCCGGATGCAAGAAAGACGATCTTACAATGGCGGTATCCATCTCCATCATCTTCACTGTGCTTATGATGGTGTTTGAACCTGTTATAATCCGCGCCTGCGGAATGTCGCCGATTATGGGAGGAGCCCTCATCGGAGGCACCGTGGACAGCACAGGCGCCGTTGTCGTGGCCGGTACGGCTCTTGGAGAAGAAGCTCAGACAGCCGCAGTGCTCGTGAAGTCCATTCAGAATATTCTGATCGGATTCGTAGCATTCTTCGTGGCTCTGTTCTTCGCAACGAAGGTTGACAACAGCGGAATGCAGAAGGTAGGAGCATCGGAGATATGGACCCGCTTCCCTAAATTCATCATCGGATTTTTCGTAGCTTCTCTGGTAGCATCATTCATCATTCAGCCGGTATTTGGCTCAGATAGCGTATCCGCTATCAATAAGGTTCTCGACCAATACAAGAACTGGGCATTCGTTCTGGCATTCACAAGTATCGGTCTTGACACCAACTTCAAGGAAATCATCAAACAGATGCATGGAGGTAAAGTTCTCTGGCTCTATGTCGTGGGACAGCTCTTCAACATCGTCCTTACATTTGCCATGGTGTGGTTCCTTCTTTCCGGAGTTGTGTTCCCTATTCCTACATTGGACTAAATCGTGGGAAAGATTGCTTCAAAGATATTCAAATTGGTCACCCTCATTTTCGGGGTGGCCGTTTTGATTTGTGCCATCTACCTTATGGCGACCGGAGCGGGGCTGCAGGAAGGCCTTGACTTCGGAGCCGGTGCGTATTACTACGCGGACATTCCGGAATTCCAGAAATTTCTCGCATGGGACGCCTTCCAGGAATCTCTCCCGTATTGGATATATGTGGTGCTGTTTCTGGTATGGGGCGTACTTATGTATTTGTTGTGGAAATGGATTGACAGAAGAAAATGAGCAATTTGACGGAAAAATGCCGCGTATGCGGAGAACAGCACACTATTTCTTTTGACAATATAATCAATGCCGGCGAACACCCGGAACTTAAGGAGAAGGTGTCCAGCGGGGAATATTTCACATGGGAATGTCCTCACTGCGGAGCAAAGAACATCATCGGGGGTGTTCCCTGCCTGTACCATGACTCCAGCGAACATCTGATGGTGGTGCTTGCAGGCGGAGTGCTTAAAATCGATGATGTGCCGGAAGGATACACATGCCGAATAGTGGACAGCGTCGGAGAACTGATTGAAAAAGTGAAAATTTTCAACGCTGGGCTTGATGATGCGGTGATGGAGTTATGCAAATACATCACATGTCAGGAGCTCAAGAAAGATGTCGTCCTCAAGTTCGTAAAGATGGACGGAGCGGACGGAGAGATAACTTTCGCCTATCCGCAAAGCGGTGAAATGGAGATGATTGTCGTCGGATTCAATGTCTATGAAGACTGCGCCGGAATCATTTCCCGCAATCAGAATCTGCAGGCATCGGCAAAGTCGGAAAAGCGCATCGACCGCGTTTGGATATCACAGCATTTCGCGTAACTTTGCATCACACTACATAACATTAAAACAATGGAAAAGACTTGGAGATGGTTTGGCCGCAAGGACAAAATCACGCTTGAAATGCTGCGTCAGATAGGCGTAGAGGGGATAGTTACCGCGCTACACGAGGTTCCCAACGGAGAAATATGGACAGAAGAGGCTATTGCTGACCTTCGGGACTATATAGCTTCATACGGGATGCGCTGGTCCGTAGTGGAAAGCCTCCCGGTCTGCGAAGCCATAAAATATGCCGGACCGGAAAGGGATGAGCTCATTCGCAAATACATCATCAGCCTCGAGAATCTCGGCAAATGCGGCATCAAGACGGTATGTTATAACTTCATGCCGGTGCTTGACTGGGCGCGCACGGATCTCGGACATTTGATGCCTGACGGCACAAGAGCCCTGTACTTTGACTACGCTCGGTTCGCTTATTTCGATATTCGGATTCTCTGCCGGGAAGGTGCGGAAAAGGACTATCCGGAGCACATTCTGCACAAGGTGGAGGCTCTTGACAAGACCATGGACGACACTGCCAGACACGCTCTGGTGGATTCGCTGATTGTCAAAACGCAAGGATTTGTCAACGGTAACATCTCAGAGGACGATACCGCCCCGGTAGCACACTTCAAGCAACTTCTTGCCCTCTATGACGGAATAGACAAAGACGCTCTCCGCGCCAACCTCGTATATTTCCTGAAGGCAATAATGCCGGTATGCGACAAATACGGCATCAATATGTGCATTCACCCGGACGACCCTCCTATGCCTGTATTCGGGCTGCCACGCATAGCCGGAAGCGCGGAAGACATAAGATTCATTCTTGATTCCGTAGATAATTTCCACAACGGTCTTACATTCTGTGCTGGCTCATTGTCCGCCGGAGCCCACAACAATGTGGAAGCTATGGCAAAAGAGTTCGCTCCGCGGACACATTTCGTGCACTTGCGCACCTGCAAACTGCTTGAAGACGGTAATTTTGTGGAAGCGCCGCACTGCCATGGAAGAGTGAACCTCGTGGAACTCATCCGCATATTTGAAAAAGAGCCAAGGCTGCTTCCTATGCGCGTAGATCACGGCAGGGACATGCTCGGCGATGAGAACAAGGGCTATAACCCCGGATACGGGTTCCACGGACGCATGCTTGCACTGGGACAGGTGGAAGGAATGATGTGCGCCGTACAAGATGAAATGTCACACAAACAGTAACCGATATGAATGAAATGTATTCTATAGCCGGTAAGGTAGCCGTAATCAGCGGTGCCGCCGGTGTCTTGGGAGGTTCTCTCGCCAGACATTTTGCATCTCAGGGAGCCGATGTGGTAGCTCTCGTTCATAGAGCGGAGCAGGTGGAGTCAACCCTGGAGACGCTGCGCGCCTTTGGAGGCAGGCCCTCAGCCTACTCATGCAATGTGATGGATACGGCAGAAGTGAAGAAAATTGCCGATACCATTGTAAAGGACTACGGCAAGGTAGACATTCTGATCAATGTGGCCGGTGGAAACGTAGCCGGAGCAAACGTGATGCCGGACCAGAATTTCTGGGACATGAAGCTGGAAGACTGGGACAAGGTCCTGTCCCTTAATCTCAACGGAACAGTATATCCGTGCCATGTGTTCACGGAAGTGTTCGCAAGCCAAGGATATGGATGCATCCTCAACATATCTTCAATGGCAGCATACGATGCCCTCAGCCGAGTAGCCGGATATGGTGCCGCCAAGGAAGGAGTATCCAATTTTACCCGTTGGCTCGCAGCCGAAATGGCCATCAAATACGGAGAGAAAATCCGCGTCAACGCACTTGCACCGGGATTTTTCATCGGCAAGCAGAACAGAGCCGCCCTCCTCAACGAAGACGGTTCGCTCACGGATCGCTCGATAAAAGTAATAGCAAAGACGCCAATGCGCAGATTCGGAGATATAACTGAACTTAACGGAGCGGCGCAGTTCCTCTGCAGCGATGCCGCAAGTTTCGTCACCGGCGTTATCCTCCCTGTGGATGGCGGATTCAGCTCTTTCAGCGGAGTCTAAAGGTCCACTGAAAATATAACTGCTACACTATGCCGGCTCGCTGGATTGGGATCATCCCCTAATAGTGAGCCGGTATTGTAATCATACCTTACACCGACTCTGGTATCAAGCGGAACCCAGAAAAAGTTGCCGAGGCGAAGACAGAGTTCCGCTCCCGCACTCGTAAGATACTCCCGCCCGCGCTTGCCGCCGTAAAGTCCGCAATCAAAATGCGGTACTATCTCCAGATTTCTCAAATACGCCAGAGGCGAAAGACCACCCCAGTCCAAAGACGCAAACGGCAAGGCATAGTCGACACTCAGCAGCACTCTGTGCCGGTAGCCGGCAGCAATTCCCGCCATAAAAGAAGACAGTCCGCGAGGAAGCGTGTTGGCGTATGTTTCTGACATCACCGCATTTCCAAGGCTGCTCTCATATATTCCGCGCAGACGAAATCCGTCCCTCTCTCCAAGGCCAGGAAGATATCCGTATAAAGAAGCGTACGCTACCGGGCAGAACTCATTTACGACTGCAGGGCGAAGCGCTCCTCCGATTTCAGCTCCGATACCGAGCTTAGGGTAAATCCTTGACTTGGGAATACCTTGAACACAATAGGCCCTTACGCTCGAATGCATACGCGCCATACCGCCAATCTTTTTCACCGGATTCTTTTCCTCATCGGCAGAATACAGAGCACCGTTGGAAATGTTTGCACTGATACTCGGTATCAATCCGATATTCAAGCCTCCACGGGAAAAATTAAACGGGACATACGCGCGCAGATACAAATTCGTATTCAGTTTTTGTCCTTGTCCGGCGTAAAAGAACAGATGATTCTCCTTATCCGTACCCAAGGCATAGTAAATGGAAGGATGGGCATTGACCTTTAACTTGGCCTCAATCACCGGGAAAAGAGCCGTCGTCGTAAAATTAAACTCCCCGGCTACCTTCCATGCACCGGAACTGTCACAGAAAGGATGAATGGCGGCGCTGCCGTAGATGTTGCCAAGAGGATTCTGGTAGAACATCGTGGCTCCCAGAGCTGCATTGCTGCTTGGGGAGTATAAACTCATCGCATCTATCGAATCATAATTGACATAAAATGGCGCCCAGGAATGCGGGATAAACGGGAATCGCCTGTATCGGCGCGGCTCCGGCAAATCCTCCTCCGAAGCCATATCAAGCGATTTGACATCAGTTTCTTCCCGCCGGGAGGCAAGCGGATACTCCGAGAGAACGGAATAATCCACCCTGCGCCTTGACCGGTCGTCACTCAAAGCGAGCAGACGACCTTCAGGAAGAGGTGTTGACAACACCATCCGCCCATCGCCATCAATGCAAAAATCTGACGCCCCATATCGGCTGACGGTTCTCTGGAAGACTTCCCCGCCTGGGAGATTCAATTCATACAACTCGTTGACGCCCGTGCGGTCACAAGTAAATAGGATGTTCCCGTCAGAAGACCACAAATCCTTGATTTTCACCGGCTCTTCAGGAAGAACCTGCGTGAAATCCGGTACAGAATATATACTGAAACCTCCCTTTCCGAGAACGCTCGCATACAATTCGTCTCCCACCCAAACTGTCTGCACCACCTGCATGCCGGAAGGTAATTTATAGCTATTGAGGACATCCCCGCTCTCTGCATCAAGAACCACGACGCTGCTTGCAGCATCTTCCGCATAGCTTGATACGGAGAGCCTTCGGCCATCAGAGGTTACCGACGGGTTGTAATAACGCTGTCCAACAGTAAGACGCTGCTTATGCCCGAGACTGTCCAGACGGAATATGTCCGAGAATGACAGATAATTCCACCTAAGGTCCTGAACATTCTCGCTCCAGAAAATAAACTCTTCAGAAGCCGAAAGACGGCTATGGCTGGATGAAAGCAACTGTACATTCGAAACGGTGCCATCATCGTCAATGCGCACTATCGCTGGCAGAACCGTCTCTCCGCTACGTATCGCATAGAGTTGTCCCTGCCAACGTATCGGACTCGTATATTCCTGATAATACCGTGGAAGCGGCGTCAGAAGTTCAGGTTCCGCAAATGGCCCCCTCTTCTCTTCATCCTGACGCCAGTACGTGGAAAGAGTGTCAAGGTTACGACTGAAGCCTGCGGCGAACTTGCGTCCCGGAAGCCCGCGGAAACGATAATTGTCCCCGGACATGGCAATATATCCGGCTCGATAGTAATCCGGAGTATAGCGGGATATGGAGCCGTACCGCCACTGATAGAAATTTCTTCTCTGACCGCTGCCTGTGGCAACCCTGTAATACTCCAGGAAGTCAGCAGTGCGCCCGCGACCGGAAAGGGTTCCTTCCGTCTCGGCTATTACCGCCGAACCTTCAAGCAAGCTCAATTCGGTCGTAAAGATAAGTCCGGCTCCGTGTCCGAGGCCGCCAAAAAGCCATCCGAGAGGTTTCCACGGGAATTTCCACGACAGGTCCGTCATCCTTCTTAGATGGTCGCTTTCGTGAATTACAAGATGGTCACTCCACGGCGTGGCAAGCGGGTCATAAGCATCCGGAACGGTGTACAGCTCCATACGAAGAGGAGGGAGCGTGACCATTCCGTTCGAATATGACAGTCTGTTGCGCAGGAGCACCGGTACGCGCTTGGCGTGTGCCGGTGCTATGCTCTCAAGTTTGAGAGCATACACTCGCGCCAGCGAGTCCTGCCCGCAAGGATATATGACATCGAAATGCTCTGTCTTTATATGCATCCACTTGACACGCGGAGAATCGCTTCCTGTCGTATAGAATTGGGCCTTGGCACCGAATGCGCACAAAAGACCAAGTATTAGTATGCTAAAACATCGTTTCATATCGGCAAATATATAATTATCTAATGGTTTTTCGGCTTACGGACACAATTTTTGTGCAGTATCGGCGCCAGAAAGGGGCCTATTGCGGCACATCTATTTCATTTTTTGCATTTTTTGCCTATCTTTACGAGGTTTGAATTCATCGAGAGTGAAGGCATTTCATAAATACGGTTATCTTTTGGCAGGATTGTGCATTCTGGCATTCTCCTGCAATCAGCCGAGAAAGGCAGATAGCAGTAAGGACAGCGATATCCGGAGTTTTCCCCATACCGAGATTCCTTCCATGGTAAATTCCGATCCCGTGCTTCGAATCTCATATCTCGCGGAGCACTGGTGGGATAAGTTCTTTGCCGGAAGCGGCCGCACCGATTCCGCCCGTATAATGGGGGTATCCAAAGAGGAAGTGGAGCAGAACATGTCTGCTTATCTGGGAGCGTTGCATCTTCTTCCTGTAGATAAGGCTCAGAAATATGTGGCCGGGTTTTTCTCCTCCCTCGAGACAGCCTGCAGAAAAGACAGCCTTCATACAGAGGCAGCATACGAACAGCTCACAGACATTGCATGCAAGTATTTCTATGACCCTAACTCCCCGCTGCGCAGTGAGGATCTCTATCTTCCGTTCGTGGATGG
>OQWI01001110.1_pt1 | contig 11915 bp, 9 predicted proteins | sample 1691551 | NCBI WGS metagenome assembly OQWI01 (sample SAMN03418259, study PRJEB22391) | human gut metagenome | biome: human-gut; feature: organic feature; material: feces | host: Homo sapiens | place: Tanzania | collected 2013-01
GTTCGCCGCTGACCCATGTGAAGCTGCGGCTCCATTGCGTCTGCGAGGGTGTCGGTGATGGCGGCGCGGAAGAGGCTGCCGGCGGCTATGTCTGGCACGGCGCCGAAAAGTTGTAAATTTTTTGTGCTTTGCTTGAATCCATCCATATTGGGTGCTATAATCCTGTCAGGAAACAGAGCCGGGCAGTGAGCGGGGGAAGAGGAAGACCGCTCTTTTTTTGCATCGGCGGGAAAGAGAATGGATTGCCTATGAAATCTTCTTTTTGGCGCAGCTTTTCCGTGTTCGCCGGGATCCTTCTGGTGGCCCTGACCGTGCTGGGCGGGTCCTTTCAGATGATGGTGCAGGATTACCTGACCCAGACCTCCTTTCAGAGTCTGGAGCAGGACGCCCAGATCATTGCCGACCTGGCGACCTCCTGTCTGGATGAAAACAGCCTGAGCAGCCGGGAATTCCTTATGAATCTGGATGTGGCCGCCAAGGTCTCCGGGTCCGATACGGTGATCTGCAACACCCAGGGGAAGGTCATCATCTGTTCCGACAATCTGGCGGAATGCAGGCACAAGGGACTTTATGTAAACCAGGATTACCTGAATAAGGTCATTTCTCAGGGGCTGGACCGGGCCACGGGCCTGATCAAGGGCCTTTATGACGATGAGCGCTTTCTGGTGGCAAGCCCCATTCTCAGCGACGAGGGGAAGACTCTGGGCATCCTGATTGTCTCGTCCCCTCTGGCGGGGGTCAACGCGGTGCTGACCAGGATATCCAATATCTTCCTGACCATTGCCACTCTGGTGGTGCTGGCCTCGGTGCTGGCGGTGTCCCTCTTTGCCCGCCGGGAGAGCAAGCCCCTGCAGGAAATGGCGAGAGTGGCCAACGCCTTCGGCCACGGGGAGCTGGAAGCCCGGGTGAAGATCGAGGAAAACTATTCCGAGGAGGTGGAGGAGCTGGCTCTGGCCTTCAACAATATGGCCTCCAGTCTCCAGAAGAGCGAGTACCGCCGTCAGGAGTTCGTGGCCAATGTGTCCCATGAGCTGAAGACCCCCATGACCACCATTTCCGGCTATGTGGACGGTATGCTGGATAAGACCATCCCCGAGGAAAAATGGCCCCACTATCTGCAAATCGTCTCCGACGAGACCAAGCGGCTCAGCCGGCTGGTCCGCAGTATGCTGGATATCTCTCAGCTCCAGACCCAGGAGGGGATTCCGGACGAGAAAAAGATTCAATTCGATCTGGAGGACGCATGCAGTCAGGTGCTGCTGACCTTCGAGAAGAAGATCGACGACCGGCATATCAACGTTCAGGTGGATATGCCGGACCACCCGGTGTTCACCTTCGCCAACGAGGACTATATCACCCAGGTCATCTACAACCTGATCGACAACGCCGTGAAGTTCTGCCCGGAGGGGGGTACGCTGGGCCTGAAGATCAAGGAGGGCGGGGCGAAAGCCTATGTCTCCGTCTCCAACGATGGAGACACCATCCCGCCGGAGGAGCTGCCACTGGTCTTTGACCGGTTCCACAAGCTGGATAAGAGCCGCTCCAAGAACCGGGACGGCTGGGGTCTGGGGCTGTATATCGTAAAGACCATCGTCTGCGCCCACGGCGAAAACATCAGCGTCACCAGCCGGGACGGCAGAACGGAATTTACCTTCACCATGCCGCTGGTGAATTAAAAGAAAAAGCCTTCCCTTGGGGGAAGGTGGACTGCCGAAGGCAGGACGGATGAGGGGCGGGGTACAGAACCGATGCGGTGGAATCTCCGCATATATTCTATGGCGAACAGAATTTTTCTGCTTGAGCGTTACCGTATTTTACCTTGTGCCGCCCCTCATCAGTCACGGCCAAAAGGGCCGCGACAGCTTCTCCCAGGGTAAGCCAAAAGGAGATAATATTATGACCGATCATCTTTGCCCCATTCACCATATTGCCATCGATGTGGCGGATATGAACACCGCTCTGACCTTTTTTCAGGACGTTTTCGGCATGACCGTTACCCGCACCCAGGGACCGGAGGACGCCCCCGCCAGCATCTGGCTGGACGGCGGCGTGCAGCTGTGCCGGGTAAGCACCCAGGCGGCGGACACCGGCCGGGTAGGCCACATTGCCTTTTCCTCCAAAGATCTGGAGGGCCTTTTGGCACGGGCCGCCCGCTACGGCGCGGAAAGCGTCCCCGGCAAGCCCCGGCACTGGTTTTCCTGCCTGGGCCTGACCTTTGAAATCAAGTAACCCCCCTTCAAAGAACATTCCCCCGGCCGCTGGCCGGGGGAATCAACGTCTCAAAAAGCCTCGCAGAGTTTGCCGACAGAGGTCGGCAAAAAAGATTCAATCATTTTCTGTCGGGGCGTGTAGCTGGGACGAGATTTGTCAAGGGGATTTTCTGCTTTTTTCACGGATTACTATAAGAAATATCCGCACAAAGCGGCTGTGTCATTCAGGCATAGCCGCTTTGCTTTATATCAATTATGTTTGCTCACTATCTGCTACCCGTGTACAAGACTTTTCTGCCGCCGAAGGGAATCGAGTCGCCGTCGTGTAAGGGGCGAATTTTTCTCATCATATTAACAGCCAGAGGAATTCCCAAAACCAGGCCGGATAAAGCGTCTGATATGGCTTGGCAGCAGGCAAGACCTTCCGCGCCAAAAAAGTGAGGAATTGTCAGTAAGAGTGGGATAAGAAACAACAGCTGTCTGGACAAACTCAAAATCAGATTTCCCATTGGTCGGCCCAGAGATTGGTAGAGGTTGCTTGTAATCATAACGCACATATGCAGGGGAAAAGCCATGCACAGTGTGCGAAGTTTCAATACGCCAATAGAAAGCATTTGCTCGTCGTTTCCGGTACTGAACAGTGCCAAAATAGGTCTTGCGAACAGAAACATTCCCGTTCCCAATATTGTACAGCCGACAAGTCCGATTGCAAGTGTTGTTAAGAAAGAGGAACGGACTCGGGAATACTTTTTTGCGCCCCAGCAGAAGCCCGCCACTGGGCCAAAGCCTTGGGAGAAGCCCATAATCACAGCGCCGATAAAGCGATACAGTTTGTTGGCTACCGCGATTCCTGCCAGTACCGCAGTTCCGAAGTCTCTTGCCACATTGTTGGTCACAATGCCGCCCAGAGACAGCAGACTCATGCGCAGAAATGCCGGAATACCCATTCTGGCAACTTCCTTCACATTTTTCCAATCAATATACAGGTGTCTGGGGTGCAGCTCCAGCATGGCTTTACGGCGAATGTAGGGAATCGCCAGAACCACACAGGAGAATACTTTTGACAGCGCTGTGGCTCCCGCGGCGCCTGCCACAGCCCATCCGAATGTATGAATAAACAATGGGTCCAATACGCAATTCAGGATGCAGCCGGAACACATTCCCAGCATGGCATAGGTGGTACTGCCCTCACTTCGCAGGAGCTGATTCATAATCAGATTCGCCGTAGTGAAGGGGGCGGCCAACAAGATCCAGGTCGCGTAACCTACAGAGTAGCTGTGGGCTTCCTTTGTACTCCCAAGCATATCAACCAGCGGCTCCTTCAGCGCAAAGCATACCAGCGCAAACAGCAGCGAAAAGGCGCAGCCGATGGTCAGCGTCGTTGTGGCCACGTTGGATGCCTTTTTGTCCTCATCCGCTCCCATCAGTCTGGATATATAGCTGGCGGCACCCATGGCAAAGCCCATAGCGACTGCACGAAGAATATTCATCAACGAATCATTGACCGCAACGGCAGCTGTAGCCGTCTGGCCCAAGCCGCTGACAAAGAAGGTGTCTGCCAGATTGTACAGGGAGTCAATCACCGTTGAGACGATCATCGGAACAGCAATTTTGGGAATGACGCGGAGCATGGGCTCTTCCAGCATCATTTTCTGTCGCTTCTCACGAGACGCAGCATTTGTTTGATTCATAGGATGCCTCCATTTCTATTCCGTTCTGTTTCCGTTTTTGACCGTAACTACATCATGAATCCATTTTCCGCTGTTCAGACGGCCAATACACCAAACTGACTTAATTATATCATCAATTCGCAGAAATACGCTAGTAATAAAAATAGGCCATCCCATCACAATTCCAGAAATATATCCTAAAGGAATGCTTGCCAGCCACAGAAAGGCAACATCCGCCACCAGCAGAAAGCGTGTGTCTCCTCCTCCGCGGAGGACACCCTTTGTCATAACTGTACCCACGCACTGAAAAACGATCAACACAGAATACGTTATCATCAGCTTCTTTGTAACTACCAGAGTTGCCTCTGCTACATTATAGAGGCTCAGGGTTGCCGGACCGACAATCAGAAACAGCAACGCGCTGAGAATGCTGATACCAAAGGCAATCAAAAATAGACTTTCCCCCTGCTGCCGGGCCTTGTGTTTGTCTCCGGAACCGATGGTATGACCAATAACAATTCCGGCAGCGTTGGAAATTCCACCGGTAACAACCGTGAAAAGCCTGTCCACAACTTGTACCATGGAGTTTGCCGCAACGGCCACCGTGCCCATCTGACCAATAATCATGCTTGTAGCGGTTCGTCCGAAGCTAAGCATTGCATCCGAGCATAGGGCGGGCAGCCCGATTTTCAAGTAGCGCCTCAGCAGTTCCTTAGGTACGCGCTGGAAAAAGTCGCTCAATTTAAGGCGAATCTTTTTATCCATCTTCAGGACAAAAAAGCCGGTTGCCACAAGTTCTACGCTTCTGGCGATCAGTGTACCTACGGCAGCGCCCTGTATTTCCATTCTGGGGGCGCCAAACTTTCCAAAAATGAAAATCCAGTTTGCCGCTACGTTCACCACAAAGGAAATCAGGGAAACATAAAGCCCCAAAGCGGCCTGCCCCACAGAGCGCATCAGCTGGGCAATGACCAGTCCTATCCCGTGAATCAGATATACATATACTGTAACACGCAAATACCGAACGCCCGCGGCAATAACCTCCGGGTCTGAGGAAAACAGCTTCATAATCGTGTCAGGAAACAGCAGCGTAATAACAGCAAAGACTGCCCCAAAGAAAACGGTCAAACGCAGGGCCAGTGCAAAAGTTTGTTTCACTTGTTTCATCTGGCCCGCACCATAGTGCTGCGAAACAAGAATGCTGCATCCGGCGATGATGCCCATACAGAAAATCTGGAAAATACTGTAGAAGGAATTGGCGAGAGAAGAAGCGGACAGCTGTATCTCGCCGAAGGACCCCAACATAATCGTGTCCATCATATTGACGCCCATATTAATGGCCTGCTGCATGGCTACCGGCAGCATAATGGCCAGGACACGTTCATAAAAATGTCTATCTTTTATCAGTTCAATTTTTCTCATAATATCGCTCCATAAAACCAACGGCAGAGCGGCCATCTCACAAGAAATGGCCGCTCCGCTTGTGTAAAAACCGACACACAGGTGCGCAAAAATCATCGTTGCAGAAACAAGAGGAATACGTGACCAGCATGAAAGGAGGACTCATCAGCGCCCTGCGTTTGTCAGATTTTTCTCCCAGCGAATCTCCCGTTCTCCGATTACTTCACAAATACAGGCATGCCAAAGGCAGAATTCCATGCAATATCGGTTGCGAAAACTCTGGCCCATTTCATGCCCTTGGGGAAGGAGAATTCTACGGTTTCACGGCCGTAGGGTTTGGTTTCATTCATGGGAATACGGATAGAATGCACATTCTCACCGTCGGAGTACACACATTCCGCATAGGCCATAGGGAATGTCCAGCTAAAGGTGGCCGTCGCTTTGCCGTCCTCAATCACACAGTTTTCCAACAGGACTTCACCGGTGGAGTAAAAATGCTTACCGGCGCGCAGCGCATCCACCAGTTCGTCATATTTTTCCGAGGAAGGAATATGGTCCAGCTGCACATAGGTACAATTCGTCATGGGGTAAAGCTCCCAGTCCTCTTCACTTTCCTCAACCTTCGTATAGGTGTCCAGCTCACTCATAACATAGCGGGGTTTTTCAGCCCAGTTGTTGATGTCGTTCCACACCCGTTCAATGCGGCCCGCAAACATATGATCCACGGAGTTATCGGCGGGCAGCATCCGTGCGCCGAAGCCCATCCAGCGCTCATCTGTAAACCAGGGTTCGTTCTTGCAGTCGTAGGGCAGGCCATCATTTGCCTTTGTATCGGGATGGGGCATCTGAATAAAGGCGTTCTCCCGGCGGCACATTTCAACGACATCCATAGCGGACTTCAAATGATAATAAGTGCGGCCATCGGGCAGTTTCTCCGCAAACTCCTGGTCATCGTCTCTCCAACGGGAGTAAAGCATAGGCTTGGAGGGCCATATCATAAAGTGGAAAGGAATCAGCTGCTTGTCCTTGTCCTTGCCCATAATGGCAATTTCCTCGCCTGTAACCAGCAGAAAGTCCGGAGTGCTTACATAGTGGGATTCCAGCTGATAGCGTTCCAGGTCGGATTTGCGGCCTTCCTTATTGTCATCGCAGCGGCCTTCTGCCCAGAAGTCACAGGGAGAGAAAATATCAAAGCCGTTTTCCTTGACCAGCAATTCCCAGGGGCGCTGCTTGCGGTAATCTCTGGGGAATGCCGCCTGGCTGGCAATGTGCATATGGGAGCCAAGGCGCTTATAGCCGTCCAGAGGACGCAAATGATCAAAGTTGGTATACTGCATAGCCATGCTGCGGGTGGCATAAACCGTTCCGCTGTTGACAACCAGGAAGAAGGACATCCGCTGCATAGTACCGGGCTTGGCGTTGTAAAGCGGCCAGCGAACATTGTGATGTTCCTGTTCCTTATTATGGCGAACGCCGATAGAGAACTTGCCGCTCTTTTCCAGATTGTAGTAGTTGTAACCCACATTGTTCTCGGTCTGGCCGCCCCAGACAAAGCGATGCGGCGTAGGCATAACAGCCACAGCGCCATGGGGCTGCTGCAAAGTCAGCACACGACCTCTGGCATAGACCCGCTCCCTGTCACGGTCCGGTCCCGCATTCGTACGGTAGCCGGGGTTTTCCAGAACCTCGCGGTGTTTCGGGGTGACATAGTACAATTTATCCGGCTTAAAGCCATTGAGGCCGCCGTGATAAAGGTAGCAAACGCCGTCCTCCTGGGTAGAGGCAACGGCTTCAACACGAATCAGATTGCAACCGTTGTAGAAGTGAAGCTCAAATCTTCCGGAAAACTTGCCAATGGTCAGGCCGTTAAACGCAACAATCTGTTCGCCGCCATTCTGAGAAACCGTCATTTCCGTGGTATCCCAGTTATCCTTTGCTTCCTCCACTTCTTTCTTGCGGCTCATGGGATCATCGGAGTAGGTATCCCACTGGAAGTCCAGGGTCTCACCGGGAGCCAGCCCCTTCTCCCGTTGCGGATTGATCTTTGTACGTACACCGGTAATCACTTTGAATTCCGGGTGAAGGTTTCTGGCCAAATTTACCCATGCGCCATTGCTCTTGTAGCTTAAATCAGATATACACGGGACGGCATTGTCGATAAAGACTGTGGCACGCCAAGTCAGGCCGTCCTCACCCTGCCAGAAAATTTCTTGATTGTCCATCAAAAATCAACACCTTTCAAAAACATTTTGGATAGAAAATACGAATCACTTCATACCCTTGAAGAGGGGCGGAGCGGAGTTCTAGCCCGGAGTCAAAGGTAAGGACTTCTGCCCCGCCCATAGCAATGGCTTTTTGAATTAGCCGGGGTAAGCAGGGAACATAAACGCGATCCAAGCAATCTGGCATACGGACTTCAGCAGTGCGGGAGGTAAGCCCTGCTTCAGCATGGTTTTCAGGTCGTAACCACCGCCCTCCATCAGCATGGGAATCACCGCAGTCGCGGTAGGCATGAACCATGCTACCAGGGAAGCGTTCTGAATAATCATAATCAAGCCCTTGGCACTGCAGCCCAGCGTGTTACAGGTCATAATTGCGATAGGAATAAACAGGTTTGCGGTAGCTCCGTTGTTCATGAATTGTGTCAGGAACAGGACAATAAACCAGAAAACGGAATACAAAACCAGTGTGCTGGGTCTTCCTCCGAGCGCACCGGCTACCAGATTGCCGACCCACTCGCCGGTTCCGGTTTCCAGCAGAGCCTCGCTCATAACAAACGCGCCGATCAGCAGCATCATCAGATTGATGGGCATAGCGTTGATTGATTCTCTGACGTTGTTCGCGCCTACAGCGTACATGAGGATGGCACCGACAAAGGGAACGATCCACTGGGGGATTCCCATTTTATTGTAAAATACCAGGCACAGGCAGGTGCCGAGGAAGATGATATAGGCGGCAATTTCCTGGAACTTGGTCAGTTCGCGCTCTTCTTTTTTTGCCTTGACCTTCAATGTCTCAATGGCAAGAGCGGGCTTTTCGGGAGCAATCTTTACGCCGATGGTCATGAAGTAGATCAGCATAATGATACATACGGGAATTCTGGCGATGAAGGGGTCCATAACGGAGAAGGAATCGCCAAATGTATAGCCCGCATTCTCCAGAAATCCATTGTACTTTGCATAAGTGACAGCAGCTCCGCCAATGGGGAAGCCGGTCTGATCACACAGCATCATGCAGCCCACGGGGAACATGATTTTGGAAGGACTTCTGTCGTACCGGCGGCATACCTCCATCATAATGGGATAGGCGATTGCAATACGGCCAACGGCTCCGGGAAGCACGAAACCCATAGCGAACAGGACGACCATGAACATTCCGCAGCAGCGTTCAAAGCTGCCACCTGAAACCTTAAAGAGAAGATTGCCAATGCTCTTTACGGCCCTGGTCTTACTGAAGCCTGCCGCGCACATCATCATCGCGGCGATAATAATAACATTGGAGTCCGCAAATTTTGCCAAAGCTGTGTTTGGCTTGACACAGCCGGTAATCACCAGCAGAGCAACAACCAGCATTGCGATTCCGCCAAAGTCATACTTGGTAAATGCCAGCAGCAGGAGCATCAACAGCCATATACCAATTGTAATTGCGATTTGCGTTGTCATTTTGTTTCCTCGCTTTCGCTTCTTTTTTCCTGGTTTTCAGCGCACAGGCATTTGTTATGCCTTGGCAGAGTCCCTCGGCGGCCGTCCGACGCACCCCGGCAAGTGCTTTTCCGCAACCCGAATCGCTGTTTGACACCCAAATGATAGCACGCTTCTTCCTATTTACAAATTCGTAAAATTTATCATTCATACGAATCAGGAAAAAACATCGAAAAAAGGAGAACGGCCATAGTCAGATTGACCATGGCCGTCTATTTACAGGAAGGCATCCCTTCCCTTTTCCGAAAATTCCAGTGCGAATTGGGATAGCAGATCTGCCAGCGGATTCAATGGGCAGTCCCTCCACGCAAGGACCAATGACTGATTGATCTGCTCCTCCGTACACAGGGGAATCGCCCGCAGCCCACGGATGCTTTCCCGCAGCTGCCGCATTGTGTTGTAGCCCAGCGCAAGAACCTGGGAATTTGCCAGCACATCGATCTTACGGTTCAAGTCCTCACAGAGAATTTGAACCTTTGGGTGAAAGCCGTGCTGCCGGCAATAATCGTAGATCCAGTCTACTTTCCCGCCGTTGGCACAAATCACAAAGGGTTGATTTTGCAGGTCCTCCAGCGATATTCTTTCTCGGTTCGCCAGGGGGTGATCCTCCCGCATCAAAACATATAATGACGTCCGTCTGCCCAGCGCGATGCAGGGAAGCTCGCAGTTCTGTTCTGGCATGACAAACGCATCAAAATCCGTCATTAACGGCTGCTCCAGAAATGGTTTTCCACCGTAAACCTCCACCCGTATTTCCGGATAGCGTTTCTGAAAAGCGGACAAAAAAATAAAGAGCGTATCCGTCTCCACTGCCACGCCGATTTTCAAAACACCTCGTATACTTGAGGACTTCTGCAGCTTATCAATAATTTTTTCCGTAAAATCCTGGTTTTTTCGCACCCAATTCAAGAAATAGCGACCGCTCTCATTCAGCCGGATTCCCTTTGACGTTCTGGTGAAAAGCGGGTATCCCAGTTCTTTTTCCAGCTTGTGCAGGTTATTGGACAGGGCGGAGGGAGAAATGTTCAAAATATCCGATGCTTCCGTCAGATTTTCCTGCTCAGCCAGAACGGTAAAATCTCGGAGGAAATCAATATCCATAAGTCTACACCTCGCTGCGTACAAAATTCAGAAATGCGCGCCCTGCCGACGACAGCCGATCTTCCGCCCAGGAAAGGCCGACCCAATCCACATTTAACTGTGTTGTTACCGGAAGAATCCTCCAGCCGCTAATTTTGGGTGCAACGGAAAGCTCGTTATCGTAGGATAGACCAATTCCGCAGCCGCAGCGTATGGCCGCGTATTTGCTGGTATTGGAATCCGTAAAAATAGAGACTTTTGGTTGAAATCCCAGCTGAATGCAGGTTTGATAGGCTCCCTCCGGGATGGAATCATCAATGTTCTTCAAAAAGGCAACGAACTCTTCCCGCAGATCATCCAGGGTCAGATGATTTTTCACAGATAACGGGTTGCTCCTTGGAACCAGGGCATACAAAGCGGCCCGATGTTCCAGCGGCAGAAATTGCTTTTGAGGATTATGCTCTTTCTCCAAGGAAACGGTGAAATCCGCTTTTCGGAAGTTTTCCTGATGAGAAGCGCTGCCGCGCTGGAGAATCAGCCGAATATCGGGATTTGACATGGCAAACCTGCCAATCAGAGCATATAACGCATCACTGTTGCGGCAAATACGGAATACGAGTTCTTCTCTGGGATAGTCCTCCAGATACAGCCCTTCCCGGACATGAGAGAACTCTTCCAGAAATTTCCGTGCCGCGCGATAAAACAGCTTTCCCTGGGCGTTCAATGTCAACCATTTGCCTCTGCGCGCAAACAACGGATAGCCGAGTTCCTCCTCCAGCCGCTTCAAAATGCTGCTGACAGCAGGCTGCGTCATTTGGACATCCTCCGCTGCCCGGGTGATACTGTTGTAATCCGCTATTTTCAGAAATATCTGTAGATCTCGCGTATTCATATCGCCGTTCCGCCTTTCTTTGCGTTCTCTCTTTTCTTGTGTTTCATAAAATTCAAGTAACAGGAAAGTAAAAACTGTGAAAATACACAAACCTTATTTCTCACACCAAATCGAGGTGTTCCCTAATATTTTATTGTGCCCGACTCTGACTGTCAAGCTTTGAAAATACCGCCAACCGGCAGCCGATTCCTGCCAATTGGCGGCAAGTATATTCGAGCAGTCTACTGTGCCTGCCGCTTGTTGAGAATCAGGCAGGCTGCCATGGAGCATAGCATACATCCGACCACGGTCAGCAAAACCGGTGTAAAACTGCCAAAACCGTCTACCAGTACGCCGACCAGGAGAGACGCCCCCGCCATTACCACGCTGTTAATGCATGTATGGACACCCAGATAGCGCTTGCTCTCCTGTTGACCGTAAGCAGCGATGCAGCAGCGGGAAATGCCTACCACAGACAGTGCGTATACACAACCGTACAACAGCGACGCAGCAAACAGCACCACTGTTTGACCTGCCGCAAACAGATAACACAGCAACGCTGCCATTGCAACGACCAATGCGCCAACCGTGGCCTTCCACACCCCTACCTTGTCACAGAACAGACCGTACAGAAATTTGCTGCACACATTTCCAATCATGATCATTGTGGTCATAGAGGCACCTACTGTAAGAGAATAGCCAATGCTCTGGGCAAACATGCTGATATTTACCGCAAAAGTGACACCCAGGCTTCCGCCAATCAAAGCCACAGCCACCAGCACAACTGTCCCCACTTTTATGCGGCCGGAAGCACTTGGGATTTTTTCCCGTTCCAACGCATTTCCTTCAGGAGCGGGACGATGAAACATCAACAGCAGTCCGGGAATCGTCAGTGCCAATGTCACGGCACTCAATACGTAAATTGCGCTTCTCCACCCCACGCTATCGATAGAAATTCAGTGCCCAGCAAATTGCAGTCCTG
>OQWI01001112.1_pt1 | contig 11897 bp, 12 predicted proteins | sample 1691551 | NCBI WGS metagenome assembly OQWI01 (sample SAMN03418259, study PRJEB22391) | human gut metagenome | biome: human-gut; feature: organic feature; material: feces | host: Homo sapiens | place: Tanzania | collected 2013-01
TTGACCGCACCACCAAGCAGATCATCTCGTTCCTGTTCCTGCTCGGCTACATGCTGACCTACCTGCCGACCGTGCTGTACTCCGGCGCGCTGGCCTTCAACCAGATTTTCCATCTGGATCAGCTGTTCGGCATCACCACATACCAGAGCATTGCGATCCTGTTGATAATACCATAGGCACCAATGGCCATATCGCCACCGTATTTGCCCAGCTGCTGATTGATGAACATTGCCACCATGCAAGCCGCCGCATTCATAAGGAAAGGGCCGGTACCGATAGCAAGCGACTGCTTGGCAATCCTCCAGTCAATTTGGAAAACCGGCTTGGAGAAGTGCAGGACCTTGCTTTTGTCCGAGAAGAACCAGAGCACATACACAAGAGCCATCAACTGACATACCACAGTAGCTATTGCAGCGCCCTTGATTCCCATTCCGAATCCGAAAATCAGAATCGGATCAAGTATCGCATTGGAAAGCACGGTAAACAGCGTAAGCCCCATCGCCGTCTTGGGATGTCCGGAAGAACGCACAAGTCCGTTGAATCCGAAATACAAATGCGTAAACACATTTCCGACAAGGATGATTGTCATATAATCCCTGGCATACGGGAGAGTAACGTCGCTTGCTCCGAAAAACCTTAGAATAGGGGTCAGGAATCCAAGAGTCACAGCGGAAAAGAGCAGACCTATGATAATGTTCAGCGCAAGGACATTGGAAAGGACCTTACGTGCCACATCATAGTTTTTCTGTCCCAGAAGCACGGACACGAGTGTCATGGCACCTACACCAACAAGGGTACCCATGGCGGCGGACAAATTCATAAGAGGGAAGGTGACGGCAAGCCCGCTGATGGCGGCAGAACCCACTCCCGGAATATGTCCGATGTACACACTGTCAACGATATTATACAAAGAAGATGCAGTCTGGGCGATAATACCCGGCACTGCATACATCTTCAACAGCGTACTGATTCTTTCAGTACCAAGCTCCGTAGGAGCGACAGATGATGAAGACATTATGTATGAACCTCCCCTACGGCTTATCTACTATCTCGATATCAAAACGCAAAGCAGCGTACGGAGGGATAGTGTTCCCGGTACCGCTCGATGAATATCCGTATTCGGAAATGAATATGCCGGAGGCTTTCTCATAAGGCTTCATCTTATGAATAGTATAGGAGAAGCCGTCTATTACCTTATTGCCCGCAAGCGTAATCTGGTTATAATCATCTTTGTAATACTTCACTTCTTTCGGAGTGTACTTGTTCTTGGATGAATATATGCCATACATTACGGCAGTGTCCTTAATGGTGGTGTCAAACACTCTTCCATTCAGAAGCCTTCCGGTGTAATTGATGTATATGGTGGTATCGGAATCGAACGCCTTGCTGTCCTGAGGCACACCACGGGACAGGTAATAGAATCCGAGTTTTACGGAATCCTTGGCGGACAGACCCTCGCAATTGGCTTCCACATACCGTCCCAAGGAATCAATCTCCCATTTGCTGATGTCGTTTATCGCCTCCACTACCTCGAACTCATAAATGGCGTTTTTCCCTGTAACCTTGTCGAGATATTCCTGCTGGGTGGAATAGCGGTCTTTCGATGTCAGCCAGCCCGGAATAATCACCTTTCTCACGCCACCAACCTTCATCTGCGCCAGAGACTCCTCAAGTCCTGCATACACAGATGACCGCTTCCAGACAGACGGACCATAATAGTAGGTCTCGTTGTATTTGCCAATCCTTTTGGCAACATCCTCCCGGCTCGTGGAATTGATATTGCCCTTGAGGTCGGAAACGGTGAATTCAACCCGCACATACGAATAATCCTTTCCGTCACCGAGCGCGACTCCGGTACCTTCGGTATCGGATATCACATACGCGCCAAGCGGCGTAGGAGTCAAGTCAGGATAGTTGACATGAATCCACGCATCGAAATACTCTTTGGCCGAATCATTGGCTCCGGTCGTGGACTTCTTTTCACAACCGGCGCAAATGGCCACAATGCTAAAAAACAGTATAATCTTTTTGTTCATATTTCTAATTTTCAAGACTCCTTTTTATGCAGGAATCGTGCCGTTACTCTCTCTATATATTCTTCAGCCGCACTGCTGTCCGGTCTGTCTTCCGGTTAGCGATTCCTGCATAAAAAGGAGTCTTGAAAATTAGAAAGTCCGTTTTCCTCTCTTAAGAAAATGCTCATTCTGACTTTCTTTATCCCCAAAGGCATATTCACGAACCCCTCGGTCTCGCCGTCCATAAGATCGTACCGGTGCCAGTCTTCAGCGCGGAACACAGCATACGCCACCCCGTCATCGGTAATTTTCAGCTTCTCCTGCAGGAAAGCGCCCATGGCCCGGAAACGGTTCTCCCGGTATTCGTTGTACAGGTGAATCAATATATCGTCCCTGTCCACACCCGCATCGATGAGTTTTGAGGACATCTCAAAAGTGGAAGGGAATACCGAATTTGCAAAATTATTCGTATCGGTGGTCATCCCCGTCATAAGGGCATACGCACACTCAGATGGCAAATCGGCGGCGCACCCGCCGGAAACTGACAGCAGAACCCAGAAGAGCAGCTCGCATGTGGAAGACACTTCCGTAGTGCTGAACACCACATCGAAATCCTGTACTGCAGGATGAAGGTGATGGTCCACCAGAACCTTGGCACAGATGGAAGCCCGCAAACTCTGCTCCACCACTCCCGTCCTGTCAAAGGCATTGATATCCAGACAGAAAATCAAATCACTGCCGGATATCCACCGTGAAGAGTCTTCCGGTCTGTCAGAAGCCACGAGCAGAGCCTTCTCGTCAAAGAGAAAACTCAAATTCTGAGGGCACCTGTCCGGCACCACGATCATCACCTGTGCGCCGGTCCTGTGCATCAGGTAACTTCGCAGAGCGACGGCACTGCCAATCGCATCTCCGTCAGGATGGGTATGAACAACGATGCTCACCTGTCCGGCATTCCTGATATAAGAATCCAGACGAGAAAGCTCCGATGTGTCAAAAGTCAACATATACTATTAATTTACACGGCAAATTTAGCAAGAATATTGCAAATGATAAATCAATTTCCTAACTTTGTACGACTTTGATTGGAAAAATAAACACAGTATAAAATGAACAAAACAGTCAAGATTATCATCGAAATTGTGCTCCTTGCGGTAATCGCGTTCCTTACATACACGATTTACGCCAGCATCATGGAGCCGGTGAACTTCGACAAGCAGACCGCTTATCGAAAGAGCGTTGCAGTACAGAGACTTAAGGACATCCGCACACTGCAGGTTGCCTACAAGTCAGTCAACGGTAAGTTCGTTTCCACCGTGGATTCCCTCAAGGATTTCTACGAGAAGGGCGAGATGTCAGTGATGCTTCAGGTCGGTTCCAACGATGACTCTCTGGCAGTAATGCACACAGAGGCTGTCAAGAAGTCACGTCGCAGAGTTACCAACGAGGACCTCTACAAGATGTATCTTGCAGGAGATAAGAACCTCGTATTCCAGATCGAGAACAAGATTCCTGTAAGGGATACTCTCTTCAACGGACGCAAGGATTTCTGCATCGACTCTTTGAAGTACATTCCATTCTCAAGCAAAGAGCCTGTTCAGATGGAAGCTACAGTCAAGATGGTTTCAGGTGTTCCTGTTCCTCTCTTCGAGGCCAGAATGCCGTACAAATCCCTCCTTAAGGGCCTTGACAACCAGCTCCGCATCAATCTTGATGACGAATGCCGTACCCAGAACAGGTACGAAGGTCTTCAGGTGGGTTCTATCAGCGCCCCTAACAACAACGCAGGTAACTGGGAGTAGTCCCATCCATCGTGTGAGAACGGAATGTACTTGAGTGAATCAACGTTGAAGTCTGCTCTTGAGTGGAAGAGAGTATCCTTCACAGCAACTTTATTGGAGATGGAGAATACAAGTCTTTCGCCCTGTTTGTAGAGCTCGAACATCTGAGCCGGTGTAATTCCGCGGTGTGTCTTCTTAAGTTTCTCAGTGTTAACTACTGCAAGAGAGTCATCGTTTGAACCGATCTGCATAAGGACTTCCATCTGGCCGTTTTTATAGAAATCAGCGAGAGAATCAGCAGAAGAGGTAAAGTGTCCTGTAACTGACTTGAATGCCTCCTGAAGTGTACGGAGGTCCTTCATTCTCTGGATACCTACGGTTTCACGGTATTCCTTCTGCTTGTTGAAGTTAATAGGCTGCATGATGCTCTTGATATTGGCATACACGAGACCAGCAATGACAAAGAGCAGCAGAATGCTGACAATCTTTTTAACTATTCCGTTCATTATGTTTTGAGTTTTTTATAAATTCAAATCCGTTCCGACAAAGTTATAAAATTGATTTATGATATGCAATATAATTTGTAAATTTGCGCTGATGAACACATTATTGCAGGACTATTGATGAAGAAAATCGACACATCCGGAATAGAGGTTTTGGACCTCATGATAAGAAAGAACAAGAAAATTTCACTGGTTGCGCACATCCGTCCGGACGGAGATGCGATAGGCAGCACATTGGCCATGCGCGGATATCTGGCAGCCCGGGGCTGCGATGCCGCAGTCATATATTCCGATATGGTACCGGAGACCTTGGCCTTCCTAAGGGAAGGGACACCGGACGGGGGAATCATCGAATTCCCGGCAGACAACGACAAGGCTTTCAGAAGGATAGAAGTTTCCGACATGATTATATGTCAGGACTGCAACTCTTTCGCCAGGACGGGGGCCCTGGAGGAAAGCCTCAGGAACGCAAAGGCTGAAAAAGTCCTCATCGACCACCATCTGGCACCTGACACGACAGCATTCAACCTGATATTCTCTGAAACGGAAGTTTCTTCGGCATGCGAGCTGATTTTCAACATACTCATGTCAATGCCGGAAATCGGAGGAGATGCGACAAAACTCCCGGCCATAACAGCCAGGGCCCTCATGACAGGCATGACTACCGACACGAACAATTTCAAGAATTCCGTTTTCCCGAGCACTTTGGAAATGGCCTCTTCACTGCTCGCCGCCGGCGTTGACAGGGATGAAATCATTTCCAGACTGTACCAGAGCGGAAGAGAGAACAGCGTAAGACTCTGGGGCTACATGCTTTATGAAAACCTGAAGATAACTTCAGACGGAGTCGCCTACATGATTCTCAATGCCGAGACGGCAAGAAAATTCGACTTGAAGGAAGGGGAAACAGAAGGCCTTGTAAATGAGCCGCTCAAGATTGACAATGTCCGCATGAGCATCTTCCTGAAAGAGGACGGAGACGGATTCTACAGAGTTTCCATAAGGACCAAGAAAGGAGTTTCTGCAGTAAAATGCTCGGCTTCATATTTCCATGGCGGCGGACATGAGAATGCTTCAGGCGGAAGACTTTTCTTCAAGCCTGTTGACGGCAGACCGGCCGACATCAGTGCTCCGGAGGAGGCAGAGAAATATATCATTGACAAGACAAGTGTCTATTTTGCGGATGGCAGTTATGAAAGCAGGTAAGACATTGGCATTGACCTTGATCGCGGCAGCAGGTATCGCTTCGGCTCTGGCCGGATGCACGAAGGAGGATGTCAAGACGAAGTATTCGAGGCAGGAACAGAATATCGAATCTTTCGTGAAGTCCATCAAATCCAAGGTGGATACCAGTTATGCCGTTTACCAGAACGGCGTGACCAGGCTCGTCACGACTTACGGTGTGGGCACTGACAGCCTCTCATCACATGGAACCGTGTCGTTCTACTATGCGGGATACGTGCTGAACAATGCTTCACTGAACACCGGTGACATGTTCGCGACCAACAGCAAGGACGTTGCGGCTGCGGCAGGATGGAATCTGACCGACGAATCCGTTTTCGAAGTCAAGACATTGAAACTGGACGACAAGGATATCGTTCCGGGTTTGAGAAGGGGGCTTGCAGGAGGAAAGGAGGGCCAGGAATGTTTCATCCTGTTTTCGGGCAAATATGGTTTCGGAAAACATGAATTAGGCACGATTCCTGCAAATGCAGCCCTGGCTTACCATATAAAAGTGGAAAGTATTTCCAACTGAGAAAAGAATTTGACGGATTACCAAGTTTGACAATAAGATGAAAATGAACATATTACGCATTAAAAACTTAATTCTGGCCAGCGCAGCTCTGGCAGCATTGACTTTGGCGGGATGCGCGAAGTCCGAAAAGACAGAAGACAACGAGGCAGAACTCAGATACCTCGAAGCATGGGTCCAGGTGAATCATCCTGATGCACAGAAGACAGAACTGGGCGCATATATCATTGAGGATACCCCAGGCAAGGGCGAAACTTTCGAGGGCGACAAATTCGCGATTCTCCAGTATAACATCGAGTCCGTAGATGGAACCATTTCCGCGACGACCGACAAGAAAATCGCACAGCAAATCGGAAAATATGACAAGTCTTATTACTATGGCAATGTCGTGTGGGCCGCTTACAAGGGAGTCATCACCGAAGGTGTACTGGACGTTCTGAAAGGAATGAAAATCGGCGGCACCAGAAGGGCCCTGATTCCTTCATGGCTCTTCACATACAGTTCATACAAGAATGCCGGAGAATACTATAAGCATGCTGTGGACAAATCGTCTGCAGCCATCTACACCATAACACTGAACGGGCTCAGCAGCGACATCCTCAAGACTCAGGTGGACTCGATGGAAATCTACACCCACAAGTATCTTGATGGAGTGGATTCCACATCTTACGGATTCTATTACAAGCAGTTGGCTGCACCTTCAGACACATCGGCCTTCCCGTCTGACACATCCATCTACATCAATTATACAGGCAGACTCCTGAACGGACAGGTATTCGACACCACAATCGCCGATACCGCCAAGTTCTACAACGTCTATTCGAGCAGCAGCAAATATGAGCCTCGGAAAATATCCTGGGGTGAAAAAGACACAGACCTGAGGCTTTATTCAAGCAGTTCCAGCGACGGTTCCGAGGTCGTGACCGGATTCTCCAAGACACTTTGGCAGATGAGGGCCCACGAAAAGGGCGTAGGAGTATTCTTCTCATCTTACGGATACCAAGGAAGCGGCAGCGGAAGTGTAATTCCGGCTTATTCCCCACTTGTATTTGAAATAGAAATTGTTGACAAACCATAAAGTAAGGAGGAAGAATATGGCTACTGCAGGTACTGCACCGACAGAACTTGGAGACAAAAGAATACGAGACCTTCTCATGCAATATGCAGTCCCGGCTATCATAGCCATGACTGCATCTTCGCTTTATAATATGGTCGACAGCATCTATATCGGCCATATAAAAGATGTCGGGTCCTACGCAATTTCCGGACTCGCCGTCACCTTCCCGCTGATGAATCTGGCGACGGCTCTCGGCACACTCGTGGGAGTCGGAGCCTCCACGATTTTGTCAATGCTACTGGGGCAGAAGAATTATGCCGTCGCAAACAAAGTCCTTCTTAACGAAGTGATGCTCAATGTCATAATCGGAGGCCTGTTCTCCGTCATAACATTGATTTTCCTCGACCCGATACTGATGTTCTTCGGCGCCAGCCAGAACACATTGCCGTTCGCACGCGACTACATGGTCATCATCCTTCTGGGCAATGTGATAACGCATCTCTATTTCGGTCTGAACAACATGATCAGGGCTTCAGGAAACCCGAAACTGGCTATGGGGCTGACGATTTTCACCGTCGTTTCCAACACAATCATGGACCCGATCTTCATATTCGTCCTGGACATGGGCATCAAGGGCGCAGCGATTGCCACTGTACTTTGCCAATTGCTGGCTCTGTGCTACACCCTGAAATATTTCTTCAACCAGAAGAACTACCTGCATCTGCCGAAACATGTACGTGATTACAGGCTCGAGTGGAGAATTGCCAAGGATTCCCTGGCGATAGGCATGGGACCGTTCCTGATGAACTCGGCCGCCTGCATAGTGACTCTGTTCATAAACCAGCAGCTGCTTAAATATGGCGGAGACCTGGCCATCGGCGCATACGGAATTGTAAACCGCATCTCATTCTTTTTCATCATGATAAACATGGGATTCAACCAGGGAATGCAGCCTATTGCCGGTTACAATTTCGGTGCAAGAAAGTACACAAGAGTCAAGCGGGTATTCCGTCTTACGGTTATTTGTGCGACAATAGTAAGCTGCATCGGTTTCTTTGTATCCGAGTTCATTCCGGATATAGCGGTATCTCTCTTCACGAATGATACAGAGCTTAAAGAATTGGCAGACAAGGGATTGAGAATCATAAACCTGGCATTTCCCCTGGTCGGTTTCCAGATGGTCGCAACGAACTTTTTCCAGAGTCTGGGAATGGTCCAAAAATCCATCCTCCTGTCTCTCTCCAGACAGCTCCTGTTTCTGGTTCCTCTCATCTATTTCATGCCTCTGTTCTTCGGACATAAAGGCGTCTGGATGAGTTTCCCGATTGCAGACTCCATTTCCATCATTCTCACAACCGTTCTTCTGCTTGCGCTGTTCAGAAAGTTCCGCATGCTGAAAGACGGCGACGACCCATCAATTTTAGGAAGCAAAATCAAACAAGCATAAAGATATGAAACACAATAATCTGATAATAAACGTCGGACGCCAGTTCGGCAGTGGCGGAAAGCTTGTGGCATTGGAACTCAGCAAGAAACTCGGCATCCCGGTATATGATCAGGAACTGATTGCAAAGGCAGCCGAGGAAAGCGGATTCAGCAAAGACCTCTTCGCAAAAAGCGACGAGAAGCGCAATCTCATGGCATTGTCAAGTTTCATTGTAGATGTCGGGAGATTCGGTTCCGCAGACAACTATATGAGTGATAATCAGTTATTCGTAATCCAGAGCAAAGTCATAAGGTCCATCGCGGAAAAAGGTTCGGCAATCTTCATAGGGCGCTGTTCCGACTATATCCTCAGAGACCTTCCATGCCTCGACGTATTCATAACTGCGCCGGAAGAGGTCAGGATGAAGAGAATAGCCAGCAGGATGAATATCTCCGCAGAGCAGGCCGAGTCAATGATGAGAAAGAAGGACAGGACAAGGGAGACCTACTACAATTACTTCACGTTCGGCAACTGGGGCGTGGCTTCGAACTATGACCTCTGCATTGACTCTTCCATTCTTGGCATTGACGGGACTGCGGATATGATAATTGATTTCTGCAGAAGATCCGGTCTGCTCGCCGAAGATGCCGTTCTTCCGCTTTCTGATAATGGTCAGGAGGCAGGCAAATGAACAGAAGAGGATTCCGTATAATCTTAGTTTTAGGTCTTGCCGCAGCTGCGGTAGGACTCTGTATTTCATTGACTTCTTCCCACAAGGAGGAGGCAGTTCTGCCGGACGGCAGAGTCCAGCTCAGGCTCAATGAAGCATTGACAAATGAAATTTCCGACACTTCGGCATTGACAGGGCTGGATACGAAGATTCAGTCTTATATGAGACAGTGGGGGCTGCATGGGGCGTCTCTCGCCATCATGAGAAATGACTCACTGGTCTATGCAAAGGGCTACGGATGGGCAGATGAGGAAAAACAGGTGAAGATGCAGCCGTCCAACATACTCAGAGTAGCTTCGGTTTCCAAACTCCTGACTGCAGCGGGCATAATGCTGCTTCAGGACCAGGGCAAACTGAATATAAAGGATACAGTTTTCGGACCTCGGGGAATCCTTACCGATACGACGTACACCAGTGTCATGAAGGATCCGAATTACAAGAAGATTACTGTCGAGGACCTTCTGCGCCATAAAGGCGGGTTCACATCTTATGGAGGAGACCCGATGTTTTCCACAAGGACCATCATGCAGACAAACCACCTGGACACTCCGCCGGACAACACCGAACTGATGAGAATCATGCTCCGCAGGAGGCTGAGGTTCGTTCCAGGCACATCGCAGTATTATTCAAACTTCGGTTATCTCCTTCTGAGCAAGGTCATTGAGGAGGTTTCAGGTCAGCCGTACGAGGAATTCATGCAGAAGAATGTGCTGGAACCTGCCGGATGTTATGACATGCATATCGCAGAGAATTATTATAAGGACAAGCGCAAGAATGAGGTCCGATACTACAACGGAGCTGACACCTGCCTTGTAGATGAATTCAACAATAGCGGAAATATGGTGGAGCGCTGCTATGGCGGCAGTGACATCCATTCTCTCTCAGGTGCCGGCGCATGGGTTTGTTCAACGCCCGAACTCGCCAGATTCGTCGCATCCATCGACGGAAGGACAGAAATCCCTAATGTCATTTCCAAAGCCAGTGTCAATGCCATGACGGAGTGGTTCGATGAGCGCACCTATTCTCTCGGCTGGAATGACACCAAGCCGACTGGAGAGTGGACTCGTACCGGCACATTGTCAGGCACAAGCGCGCTCGTAAAGTATTATCCTGACGGCGAATGCTGGATAATGGTCACGAACACAAGCACTTGGAAAGGTCCAGGTTTCACCAGATATACAGCGGGACTTTTCCGCACTCTACGTGAAAAGTATTCGGACAAGCTGCCTTCAAGAGACTTGTTCTATAAATAAGAGATAGCAATCCTTAAAAACGCACCGGGCGCAGAGGAATGATCCAATGCGCCCGGTGCGAATTCTTTTACAACTATCTGCTACCAGCTTCCTGAAGCACCGCCTCCACCGAATGAGCCTCCACCGAAATCAAAAGAACTGCCGCTGGAAGAACTGCGGCTGGAACTGCTTGAACCTGAAGAATGGTAATAACCTCCTCCGGAACCTGAGCCGCCACCCCTGTGGTGATTGTTATTTTTGCCGCTCTTTTTCATACTGATTCTGGCCCAAAGCCAGATAAAGAGGAAAATCACCGCCATTATCAGCAATGCGCCATAACCGGAATCCTCATCCTCTCCTTCTGCACCCTTAACGTATGTAATCTCACCGCTGGCCAAAGCCATCAGGACATCAACTGCCTGAGCGACACCGCCGTAATAATCATTCTCGCGGAAATGAGGAATGACGTCATTTTCAATGATACGCTTGCAATATGCGTCAGGTATTGCACCCTCGAGTCCGTAACCTATCTGGATGGAAACTTCTCCACGTGCATCAGGAGTCTTGGGCTTCACGAGAATTACGATACCGTTATTGAAATCCTTGGAACCTATGCCCCATTCAATACCGATCTTGGTGGCATATTCAGCAGGCGCATATCCTTCCAGATCAGCAACGGTGATGACAGCAATCTGGTTGGAAGTAGTGTCACTGAACGTCTCCAGCTTCTGCTCAAGTTCATTGACCTGCTTCTCGGAGAAAATCGCCGCAAGGTCATTGACAAGTTTAGGCGGATCCGGACGGGACGGAACAGCAACTGCTGCTGCCGAAAGGACGGTCAGCAGCAGTGCAACTATAGCAAATCGTCTGATATTCATATGAATACGGACTAGAATTCAACCTTAGGAGCATTCTCAGCACCTTCAGAAGCCTTGAAATAACCCTTGGCATTGAAACTGAAGATAGATGCGATGATGTTCTGAGGGAAACGTCTGATCATAGTGTTGTATGACTGCGCTGACTCATTGTATTTCATGCGCTCTGTGGTAATCCTGTTCTCAGTGCCTTCGAGCTGAGCCTGAAGTTCAAGGAAATTCTGATTTGCCTTGAGGTCAGGATAAGCCTCCACTGACATGAGAAGACGTCCTACTGCGCTTCCGAGTTCGCCCTGGGCAGACTGGAACTTTGCGATGCTCTCCTCTGTAAGTTTGTCAGGATCCACAGTAACCTGGGTTGCTTTGGCCCTGGCCTCTACGACAGCCTCAAGTGTACCGCTCTCATGCTCAGCATAACCTTTCACGGTTGCAACAAGGTTAGGAATAAGGTCAGAACGGCGCTGATACACATTTTCAACCTGAGACCATGCAGCCTTCACACCCTCTTCTCCCTCGACCATGCCG
>OQWI01001115.1_pt1 | contig 11867 bp, 12 predicted proteins | sample 1691551 | NCBI WGS metagenome assembly OQWI01 (sample SAMN03418259, study PRJEB22391) | human gut metagenome | biome: human-gut; feature: organic feature; material: feces | host: Homo sapiens | place: Tanzania | collected 2013-01
ACGAATACCTTTCTAAAAAATACAGCGCCAGCACCGTTGAAAAAATCACCCATAAAAACGTGCTGAACCTGCTGCAAAAGGTACTGTAAGAATTTCTTCTCATCTTACCGTTTAAAAGCAACTAAAAAGCCATACCTAGCTAGGCAAAACGCTTAGCATGGTATGGCTTTATTTATTACTCAAATCCGCTTATTTCTTTTTAGCCTTAGCATCGTTGGCATTGGCTATCTGCGCCCAATCACGCAGCATATCAACGCAAGCTGCGGCATAAGCGCCGGAACTGCCAAAGGCACCTGCATCCTGAGTATACAGACGGAAAACCTGGATATCGTCATAATAGATATCTGCCGTACTGCCGTTGTCATAAACTACAAAATGGTTGGGATTTACAGGTCCGCGCTGACGCACGTTCCACAAGCCTCCGGCAAGCATATAAGCACGATATTTACCCTTCGTATTACCAATGCTCTGACTTACGTTAAAGCTCCAGTTGCCCTCGGTAACAGTCGCATGGTCATCGTCCTTAACTGTAACATCCGGATGAATGTTATATTCCTTCAGCTGCTTCATAACGCGTTTTACACGCTCTTCCGGCTCGGGATGGCTGCTAAACAGACCGTATTTCGCACCGCCGCCCTGCTTGGACAAATCATCCAGCTTCCACACAGTAATCAGCATGCTGTAAGGGTTATAGCCTGCTGCGATACTGTTTTTTACGCCTTCCTTGTCGGCACCGCGCTCGTCAGTACGGCTGTAGCCGGCAAACAACGCCTGCTGCGCTGCCTGTACAAGTCCCATGCCCTGTCCGCGGGTGGCAGCTATCAGAATCAGCGAGGTCCACATCTGCTTTTCAATCGCATTTACTGTATGCTTCTTGGCTACGTGTCCCACCTCATGACCAAGAACGCCGGCCAGCTCCATATCTGTCGGCATGTAGTCAATCAAACCTTTATACACATAAACAAAGCCGCCGGGGCAGGCCAATGCATTGACCTCATTATTATTGAGCACCTTGAAGGAAAAGGTAATATCATCACGTCCGCAAACTTTCGCCAGTCTTTGGCCGATGCGGTTAACTCTTTCCTGCAGCGCAGCATCCTGCGACACGCCATATTGAGCCTCCAGCTGCTGCGCTGTCTGCTGACCCATTTCAATTTCCTGCTCTCTGCTGATTAAACCTGCTTCTGCAGGATTAACGCCTACGAACAGGCAGCAGGCAAAAACAAACGTCATAAAAAGCTTTAATATTTTCCTCATATTGGCCTCCTGCTTCATAAACACACTACAATCAAAAAATCTTAGATTGCGCCCTCTTCATGCAAAGCGCTGATTTCATTATCATTATATCCCAGTTCCTGCAAAATATCCAGCGTATGTTCGCCGAGCTTAGGCGCTCTCATGCGGATGCTGCTTGTATCCTCACTGAACTTCACCGGTCCGCCGATATACTGCAATTTTCCCAGGTCACTGTCAGCCTCCTGCAGGATATGCTCCTGCGCCGTCAGCTCACTGTCCAGCGCTTCCTCCAGACTGCATACGGGCGTTACACAAAATTCTGAGCCGCCGATAAGCTCCAGCCACTGCTGCTGAGTTTTAGCGGCAATTTTAGCAGCCACCAGCTGCTGCAGCTCCTCCTCATGCGCAAAATCATATTGGCGTTTTTCCAGCTCCGGACATTCGATTAAATCGCAGAAGCGCTGCCAGAACTTAGGCTCGATAGTACCAACCGTCATATATCTGCCATCTGCGGTACGATAAATATTATAGTAATGCGCTATGCGGCCAAAGGGCTTTTCGCCTGTTTCCCTGCAGCCCCACAAAGCACTGATGCCCGTCACCTGCATAGACAGTGCCGTAGCATACAAATTAACATCAAGCCACTGTCCTTTGCCAGTACGTTCGCGCGCCAGCAGCGCCATAGAAATCGCACTTAAAGCATTCAAACCACTGCCAATTGCGCTCACCTGCACCTCAGATACGCAGGCTCTGCCAACATCATCAAGATTATTCAGGCCAGCCAGACCGACAACGTTCAGATCGTGTGCCGGCTTATGCGATTTCTGCCCGAAGCCGGTAATCGAGCAGTATACAAGCCGCGGATTGATTTTATGCACACTGTCATAATCGAGGCCATAACGCGCCAGATATCCCGGGCGGAAGCCCTCCAGAAAAACATCGGCCTCCTGCAGCAGCTTCAGCAACAAATCACGTCCGCCATCCTTTTTAAGATTCATGGCAACGCCTCGCTTATTGCGGTTCAGCATCAGATGCCAGTAGCTCATGCCTTTAGTTTTTTCAGGCCAGAAGCGACGCGTCGCATCACCCTGCAAATCCTCAATTTTGATAACATCTGCACCGTAATCGCCCAGCAGCATGCCGCAATACTGTCCCGGCAGCCACTTGGAAAAATCAATAACCTTAATACCTTCTAACAAAGCCAACTTTATCACTCCTGTTCTGCTTAATAAGTTTTTATATTCTGCAAGATTTTCTTCTAAATCCATTTAAATATGTTCACAAAACACCTATTTAAATGCTATAATATAGTTACATCATTGTTAGCCACACACAACTTTCCTATGGAGGTTTTTATATGCAAACCCGCAAACTGACATCCGCCGCGCTTTTAATTGCTATCGGCACATTGAGCGCTCATTTAATATATATCCCGGCAGGTGTCTCCAAATGCTTCCCTGTACAGCACGCCATCAACGTTATGGGTGCAGTCCTTTTAGGACCAGATTACGCCGTTGCAATTGGCTTTATCATTGCCTGTCTGCGCAACATGCTTGGCACAGGCTCACTTTTAGCCTTTCCCGGCAGTATGATTGGCGCGGCACTCGCAGGACTGGCCTATAGCCGTTACAAAACACTGACAGCAGCTACAGCCGGTGAAATTTTTGGTACCGGTATCATCGGCGGTTTCGTCGCCTGGATTATGGCCACCCTGCTTTTAGGCAGCAAGGCCGTAGCCTGGTTCTTCATCCCACCGTTTTTAGTAAGCACCATCGGCGGCAGTATTATTGCCTGCCTGTTGCTCAAGACCGGTTTTTTCAAACAGCTCAGCAGTAAAGAGGATAAGTAACATGAACTTCGGTGAAATTGTCAACTTCCTTCTCTATGCCTTCAGCGGCATCTGCTTCGGCGTTTTTGCTTCCCGCTACAGTGTCTTCAGTGCGTTGCACATCAAGGGCAAATGGCAAGAGGAAGGCATTAGCTGTCTTTTCAGTTGCTTACCGCAGCTGCTTTTCCTCAGCGTAAGCTTTTTCCTTTTCCCGACCTGGTTTATCAGCAAGACTCCAACCGGAGGCTTCTTTTACTACGCGGTACTCGCATTCTTTTTCAACAAAGGACTGCGTCTAAACAATAAAAAATAAAGTAGGTGATAAAATGACACACGTCCACAATCATACCTTGCCGCTTCCCGGCAATGATGACGAAAAATATATCCAGCCCATGGCTGATATTTTTAAAGTCCTCAGCGACCCCACCCGTATCCGCATTCTCTCCCTGTTAGCACACGAGGAAATGTGCGTTACCTGTATTGCCGATGCCCTCGGTATGACTCATTCCGCTATTTCGCATCAGCTGCGTCTGCTGCGTGCCACCAACCTGGTAAAATTTACCAAGGACGGCAAAGAGGTTATCTATTCTCTGGATGACAGCCACGTGCTCAGTCTTTTCGACCAGGCACTGGACCATGTAAAACATAAGGTTTTATAAAATTTATTGGCGCTGTAAAAGCGCCAATTTTTTTATGCTGTTAAAGCGCACTGCGCCACTGGCGGATAATCTCACTCTTATAAACCGAGGTCCAGCTCAAATCATCTACCGGCACGCGGACATTGCCTATAAGCTCCCGGCGGCCATCATTGTAGGGATATTTTTTTACATGCCACATATAGTGATAACCATTGGCAGGCAAAAGCTCTACACCCGCATCACTCATCAGAAAATCCAAAAAGGCGCGCGCCTCCTCCGAATGCTCTGCACTACGCATAATGGCTGCACCGGTAAGCATTGTACGATTGGCGGCCTTCACTACCGTTGCAAACAGATGACGATGACGTGCTTCCATCTGCAAAGCATAATCCAACGGCACTATAGCAACCGTCTTTTTGCCTATATAGACAAGGTCCACAGCCTCGCCAAAGCCTTTAGTATAAACCGGCTGCTGCGCATTAAATTTAGCCGCATAAGCCAATGCTTGGTCGCCGCCGCGCAACTGCCAGATACTGGTAATCATACCATAGCTGGCACCACCAAGATTAAAATCAGCAATAGCCAGCTCATCCTTAAGCTGCGGTGCCAAAAGCTCATCCCAGGTTTCCGGCGCATATAAGCCGTAAGCATGCAGATTGTTTTTGTTGCTCAGCAAAGCAATATAGCTCAGATAAAGACTCGTCCATTGACCGGTGCGATTGCGCAGCTCTGCCGGCACCTTGTAGGCTTCCTTGGCGATATAAGGCTGCAGGATATGCTGCTCATCTGCCATGAAATATTCTTCACTAGTACCACCCAGCCATACATCAAATTTGTGCTTGCGCAGGTAATCCAAACGCTCCTGCTGCGTGCCGCCCGGAAGATAGCTTATCTTTACTTTTACGCCCGTATTCTTACTATAGCTGTCGGCAATAACCTCCGTCAGCCTGGTGCCCATGCTGCTGCAGAGCTGCAGCTCCTTAGGCTGAGGCTGCTGGCTGCCGCAGCCTGCTGCGAGCAAAGCTAGCAGCATTAAAATGTATATCATAAATTTTCGCATTATCTTTTCCGCCTTTCGCTATGCTATTATTATAGCATGAACGCCAAGCTTTCTCCATATTTAGAAAGTACGCAGGTTGTCATAATGCACATGCTGCTTTATAATGAAATGCATCAGCATACAAAACTTAGCGTGAGGAGATTACCTATGAGCTTCGACAAAAATAGCATCTATGCTCTGCTTAACAACAAGTATATACATTTCACCTATACAGAACACCGGCCGGTTTATTCTATGGAAGAACTTGATGCACTGGAGATGCCTGCCGGCGCTGTTATCTGCAAAAATTTATTTTTGCGCAACAGCAGCGGCAAGCAGCACTTTCTGTTGACCGTTCCGGCAACTACGCCTATTGATCTTAAGCAGCTGGCCGCAAAGCTTGCAAGCTCCCGCCTCAGCTTCGCTTCGACAGAGCGTCTGGAAAAATATTTAGGACTGCAATCAGGCCTGGTTTCTCCCTTCGGCCTGTTGAACGATAAGAGCAAAAGCGTTATCTTCGTCAGCAGCAAAGATCTTCTGCCAGCGACCATCATCGGAATTCACCCTAATGATAACACTGCCACCGTCTGGCTTGCCTTTGGCGATTTGCTTTCATTGCTATCTGAACTGGAGGTAAAAGTGAAGCTGGTAGAAATTTAAGAAAAAGCATTCTTGCGTAAAATGAGCGTTAAGACTGCCCTCTCTGTGTCTAAAAAATTCTGGTCTTGTCACGTTTTTCGCATTTTATCATTGCTTTCTGTCACGTTTTTCCTAAATCAAAAACCGCACCAACGTTAAACGCTGATGCGGTAAAAACTATATTTTCATTTTATAGCCTGAGCAACAGACTGATTCATCTCAACACAGCCAACAGCAGCAACAGGATCAACCTCAGCCTTTACGCGCTCCCAGATAACGAACTTCGCCTTGCTGAAGCCGTTAAAGGTAGTTGCACTGGCAGAGGTATAGGCACCGCAGCTGGGAACCAGCAGCAAATCGCCAACCTGCAGCGGCACAGTCATGCGGCCTCGGAACATAATATCTAATGAATCACAGCTCGGTCCAGCGAACGTTGCTGCCACCTTTTCCTCACCCTCGCGAAAGCTGATGAGCTTGAAATCCCACTGGTCAAAGAGCACGCCGGAGAAGGTTCCGTACAGTCCCTCATCGAGGAAGTACCAGGGCTGACCGCCGCGCTCGGTAACACCGATGACGCTGGTAATCAGATTAACCGCCGTACCGCAAATATAACGGCCCGGTTCGGCCCAAATTTCGGCATCGGCAAAATCTTCATCCAAACGCGCGTTAATTTGGCGCAGCATTTCCGGCAGGTTGAATTTAACCTTCGGCTCAGGAATAGGGAAACCACCACCGATATCCAACACACGCAGCTTCAGGCCAGCCGCCTCAGCCTCCTCAAACAGCTCACGCGCAATATCCAGCGCATGCAGATAAGGGTCAGCGCTGACAGTCTGGCTGCCTACATGAAAGGCAATGCCGCCCATATCCAGGCCTGCTTCCTTAGCCTGCTGCATCAGTGTCAGCGCATTTTCACGCGCTGCACCGAATTTTTTATTCAGATCAACATGTGCTGAGGAATTGTCGATACGCAGTCTGAGCAGTACAGTCGCATCCGGGCACTGTTTTTTTATTTTATCTATTTCACTGGCGCTGTCAAATGTCATCTTGCGTACGCCACAGCTGCGGCAGGCCTCCAGGCCTACGCCTGTCTTTACCGGATTAGCGTAAATCAGACGGCCGCCATCCACACCCATATCATGCAGGGTGCGGATTTCTCCGTCGCTTGCTACATCAAAGCAGGAGCCCATATCTGCCATTACCCGCAAAATTTCCGGATGAGGATTAGCCTTAATCGCGTAATGAATTTTGACACGCGGCATATATTTTTTCAAAACCTTGTAGTTCTTCTTGATTTCATCTAAAGAAAGTACTAATAGCGGTGTACCGAAACGTACCGCTAATTTTTCTACAGCCTGTTGGCTTATTTGGAAATGTTTTTTATTACTCATAACACTCTCCCCTTGCTATTGCATTATTTTTTCTTCTATGATTGTACCACAATAATCTGAAAGTACAATAGGAAAACGGCAAAAAAATGATTTTTTTCGAGGAGAACGGGAAAATTTCCCGATAATCACGGATTGGCTCATTTTTGACTGCAAAATAGCGAAAATTTCGCCATAAAATATATAAAACAACAGAAACATATCTTAATACGGCAAGCAAAAACAAAAGCGCTGAAATGCCTGTTAAAGAACATTTCAACGCTTATTTTTATTCAGCTATATCTGTGCAGCTTATTTTTTCGGAGCGGGAATTACATCGCAGCCCATGTAAGGACGCAGAACCTCAGGAACAACTACGCTGCCATCAGCCTGCTGATAGTTTTCCAGAATAGCAGCAACGGTACGGCCAACAGCTACACCACTGCCGTTAAGGGTATGTACAAATTCCGGTTTGGATTTTGCATCACGACGGAAGCGGATGTTAGCACGGCGTGCCTGGAAGTCCAGGAAGTTGGAGCAGGAAGAAATTTCACGGTAGCAGTTTGCTGCCGGCAGCCATACTTCGAGGTCATAGGTGGTAGCAGAGCTGAAGCCCAGGTCACCGGTGCACAGACGTACAACATGGTACGGCAGGCCCAGTAATTGCAGGACTTCTTCAGCATCGTTGGTCAGCTTGTCCAGCTCAGCCCAAGATTCTTCCGGTTTGGTGAATTTAACCAGCTCAACCTTATTGAACTGATGCATACGGATCAGACCACGGGTATCACGGCCTGCAGCACCGGCTTCTGCACGGAAGCAAGCGCTGTATGCGGTATATTTCAGCGGCAGTTCGTCACCGGTCAGAATATCGTCACGATGATAGTTGGTTACAGGAACCTCTGCAGTCGGAATCAGGTACATATCACCGTTTTCCAGCTTGTACATATCCTCGGCAAATTTCGGCAGTTGGCCAGTGCCCTGCATGCTTGCGCCATTAACGATGAACGGCGGGAAGAATTCAGTATAACCATGCTTTCTGGTGTGTACATCCAGGAAGAAGTTGATAACGGCACGCTCCAGACGGGAGCCCATGCCGCGATAGAATACATAACGTGCACCGCTAACCTTAACGCCACGTTCGAAATCCAGAATGCCCAGGTTTTCACCGATATCCCAATGAGCCTTCGGTTCAAAATCAAATTTAGTCGGTTCGCCCCAGGTGCGGATAACCGGGTTGCAGGTGTCATCCTTGCCTACGGGAACATCTTCAGCAGGAACGTTAGGAATAGTCAGCAGAATGCTTTTGATTTTTTCTTCAATCTCTTTCAGTTCCTTGTCATCTGCAGCAATTTTATCGCCGAGAGCACGAACTGCAGCCATCTGCTCAGCAGCATCCTGACCGGCTTTTTTCAGCTTGCCGATCTCCTGAGATGCAGTGTTGCGTTCTTTTTTCAGTGCTTCTACCTGTTGGGTAATTTCACGACGTTGTTTATCCAGTTCCAGGAATTCAGTCAAATCAAGGCTGCCATTACGGCTTTTTACAGCCTCTTCGACCAGCTTAGGATTTTCGCGGACGAATTTTAAATCTAACATAATATAGCCTCCAAATAATTTATCATAACTTATATTGTAGCATAAATCACGCCGGGATAAAAGATTTTACTGCAATTTTTAATAGCCGATTCCCTCATCGCGACGTGCAAGATAGCGGATTGCCGAAAGAGCAGCCTTTTGTCCCTGTCCGGCAGCACGGTTTACCTGCCAAGGCTGACCTGTGCAGTCACCGCCGGCAAAAACGCCTTCAATATTTGTTTGCGCCTGATCATCAACATAAATGCTGCGGCCGCGGATTTCCAAGCCCGGCAGGAAGCTGTTTAGCGGATCGCTGGCACGGAAAACAAAGGCAGCCTTAACGCTGTAAAAATCATCGCCTGCACGCAGCCCGGTAACCTTGTCAGTACCGGTAATTTCTGTCGGCTTATCCAACACTACAGTAATATTTTTCTTTTTGGGCGGAACAAAACCGGAATACAGCGGGAAGAAGAATACATGCTCGCACTGGTCTGCCAGATATTCAACCTCTTCCAGAGCATCAGGTACTGTAGCAATAGCAGCCACGGACTTGCCCTTATATTTATCAGCATCAACAACAGCGCAGTAGCTTACGCCCTTGCCCAAAAACTCCTTTTCACCGGGGAAAAGGGTAGAGCGGGAAATACCGGTTGCCAATACTACGGAATCCGCAGAATATTCACCATGCGGCGTACCCAGCATAAAGCCTTCGCCTACCTCACGCAAAGAAATAATTTTGGCCTCAATAATATCTACTTCCATCTGCTTGAGATGATTTACAAAAATATCCATAAGCGCAGTACCGGAAATATCGGGTATACCCATATAATCTGTAATCTGCGCTACACTACGCAGACGGGGGCTGAAGCCATGGGCTTCAAACAGAACAACCTTACGTCCCTTGCTGGCAGCAGTAATCGCTGCAGATACACCAGCAGGACCACCACCAATAACGGCAATATCGTAATCCATAAGTCTATCCTCCGTACAAAAAATTTAGAACCTACTATAACACTTTAATTGTATGCTTTTCTAGATGTATAGTCAAATGTTTTTATGCTTCCGAAGATTTTTTAAGTTTTTTTGAAAAAAGTGCTTGACATTTTCTAGCAGATAGGGTATTATAAGCAAGTAACGTGACCACGGCCCATTAGCTCAGTTGGTAGAGCACCTGACTCTTAATCAGGGTGTCGTAGGTTCGAGGCCTACATGGGTCACCACATTTGGCCGGTTGGTCAAGCGGTTAAGACACCGCCCTTTCACGGCGGTATCGGGGGTTCGATTCCCCCACCGGTCACCAAATACGGGCGCTTAGCTCAGCTGGGAGAGCGTCTGCCTTACAAGCAGAATGTCAGCGGTTCGATCCCGTTAGCGCCCACCACGTAAATTCAGCACTTCATGCAAATGGAGTGCTTTTTTTCGTTATGTGGCATTTTTTATTTGTAGCTTTGCTGGTGGTCGCTGAGCAATTTTAAATTACAAAGCAAAACAGGATGTACAAGCTGATGAATATGCCTGCACATCCTGTTTTGCTTTGGAGCGTTTGTAGAGCTTGCCGGAGGGCTTAACCTTGGTGATTGGTTTAACTAAAAGCTACCACGCTTTGCATTATCAATTTCGCGGCGTTGTTTTTTGGAAAGTTTTTCGTAGACAGTGAATTTTGCGGTTTTAGCCATAATTTTTCGCACCTCACTATAATTTTTTCTAAAAATATTATATAATAAGAAGAATGCTGTTAAAAGGCATTTTTATCGCGCTGTATTGCAAAATATTTGCAAATTGTAGGCGTATATTTGCGTTAAGCGCTTGCATAGTGCGAGAAATAATTTTATAATAGGGTATGGAATTCATACTAGAAATGTGGGAATTAAAATTTTGAGAAGCAAATCTTCCTGATTGCTTCGATTGGAGGATAAATATGGCAGAGAATTTATTAGAGGTAAGGAATCTCGTAGTCAATGTAGAAGACAAAGAGATTCTGCACAATATTAATCTTGATATTAAGCCGGGTGAAACTCATGTGCTTATGGGACCTAACGGTGCAGGCAAATCCACCTTGGGTTATGCGCTGATGGGTAATCCTAAATATACCGTAAAGGGCGGCAGCATTAATTTTGCCGGCGAAGACATTACCAAACTTGCCGTAGATAAACGCGCTAAGGCAGGTCTGTTTCTTTCCTTCCAGAATCCGCTGGAGGTTCCCGGCATCAGCCTGAGCAGCTTTTTGAAAACTGCTTTGGAGCAGCAACGCGGTGTACGCATCAAGGCTTGGGATTTCCGTAAGGAACTGCGTCAGGCTATGGCTTTGCTGCAGATGGATAGCAAATATGCCGAGCGTGATCTGAACACCGGCTTCAGCGGCGGCGAAAAGAAGAAGGCAGAAATTCTGCAGCTTTTGATGCTGAATCCTAAGCTGGCAATTCTGGACGAAACAGACAGCGGTCTGGACGTTGATGCAGTGAAGATTGTTTCCCAAGGCATCAAAACCTTCCAGGAGCATCGTCAGGGCGCATTGCTGATTATTACTCACAATACTAAAATTCTGGATGCACTGCATGTTGACCACACTCATATTCTGGCTCAGGGACAAATTATCAAAAATGCCGGTCCGGAGCTGGTTGATGAAGTCAGCAAAAATGGCTTTGAAAAGTTTTTGCAGAATAAGGAATAACTGGTGGGAAAAATATGGAAGAAAAAACCTATGTTGATGATATAGACAGAAGTCTTTACGACTTCCGTAACGAGGATAAGGACGCTTATCGCATCAGCGAGGGCCTGACGCGTGAAATCGTTGAGCAGATTTCGCGTGAAAAGCACGACCCGGAGTGGATGCGCGAGTTCCGTCTGAAGTCCTTGGAGATTTATAACAGCATTCAGATGCCGCAATGGGGACCTTCTATTGAAGGTCTGAATATGGAAAACATCGTTACCTACGTGCGTCCGAATACCAAGATGCAGGGCAAGTGGGAGGATGTTCCTGAGGACATTAAGGACACCTTCGAGCGTCTGGGTATTCCGCAGGCAGAGCAGACGAGCCTTGCCGGTGTAGGTGCGCAGTATGATTCTGAGCTCGTCTATCACAATGTCAAGGATTCCGTGGCGGCCGAGGGCGTGGTTTACACCGATATTGAGAGCGCCCTCAACGGCCCCTATGCCGAAATGGTGCGTACCCACTTTATGAAGCTGGTGCCCCCTACTGACCACAAGTTTGCCGCCCTGCACGGCGCGGTCTGGAGCGGCGGCTCGTTCGTGTATGTCCCGGCGGGTGTCAGTGTGGAGATCCCGCTGCAGTCCTACTTCCGGCTCAACGCGCCGGGTGCCGGCCAGTTTGAGCACACCTTAATTATTGTGGACAAGGGCGCTTACCTCCACTTCATTGAGGGCTGCTCCGCTCCTAAATATAATGTAGCCAACCTTCACGCAGGCTGCGTGGAGATCTACGTTGGTGAGAACGCCCGGGTGCGCTACTCCACCATTGAGAACTGGTCCAAGAACATGTACAACCTGAATACCAAACGTGCACAGGTAGAAGAAGGCGGTGTTATTGA
>OQWI01001119.1_pt1 | contig 11852 bp, 10 predicted proteins | sample 1691551 | NCBI WGS metagenome assembly OQWI01 (sample SAMN03418259, study PRJEB22391) | human gut metagenome | biome: human-gut; feature: organic feature; material: feces | host: Homo sapiens | place: Tanzania | collected 2013-01
ATGAGGTAATACACCGCGATTCCCCCGATCGAAGCCAACCCGCTGGCCAGCTCACCGAGTCCAATCCACGACAAAGATAACACTAAAATCAGTAATATCACCAAAGGAAACACATAAGAAAGCAAGACTGCCTTAAGTCCCATCTTCCTCGCAAGGCAGACCTCGACCTCCTGACCTATTGAATATGTCTGGCCTCCATAAACCGGAACATCCACAATCTTCTTTTTGGATTCCGACGCACCGCAAAGACCGGCGGCGTGGCAGGCCGAACAGGCGGATTCGGACACAATCTGAACCGAGACCTTGCCCTTCCCGACCGACACAACCTTGCCTTTATGTGAGACTTCCCCGGCAGCCATGCTATTCCAGCATTGAAGAAAACGGATTCTTGAGTTCAGACCAATCTCTCAGACGCCCCTGAACCTGACCGACTTTCATAGGAGCCGAGAACCAGACCGGAATCCTGTTGTCATCGTCAGAGAACCATACGAAAAGATCCGAATCCCCGGAGAACACCTCACCGGAGACAACCTCGAAACTGAACTTAAGACAACGGACAGTCCCGATTTCCGGGATGCGTTTGTTTTCCCTGCCGAGATATTTGAAATGCAGGGTATAGACATCATCATCGACCGCGAATGTCATCGGATAATCCTCCCCTTCCCTAAGCCGGTCCACATCAACGTTGCGAAGGACATAGTACATCAACGGGATGTCATAGGTACACTTGTCAAGGGGCAATGTGGCCGAGAACTCCCCCTTTCTTGAATTGCTCAAGGAAGCGCTTATGTGCTCATTGCCGGGAGTGTGCACATAAGAGTAGAGGTTCGTGCATGTGTACTTTCCCTCTCTCGCGAACCGGGTGAACTTCATCGGACGCATGCCGTCACGGGTGAACCATGAGTCAAGATCCTCCTTGACGCGGAAAAACTTCTCATAGAACCTCTGCGTCTTGCCCGTCATGGACGCATGGAAGACTTTCCGCCCGTTCAGGATGACAGTGTCAACCTTAAGAGTGGCCTGGGCCACATCCGCGTTGATAAGTCCCCATTTATAATGGATGGTGAACACCAACTTCTCGCCACCTTTGAAAGCCAGATTCTCCTCCTTGAGTATCCTGACAGGGATGCACTTCCCCTCACCGGCAGCGAAAGCCGGCACGGAAGAAAGCATGAATATGGCGGCAAAGACGCCGGAAAGTTTCGATATGCTCATCAGAATTCAGTGTTATTGTCAAACTCATTGTTCATCGCCGAGTTCATGGCGGACTCGGTGCCACCCATCTCCTCAGCCCTGGCGACCAGAGTGTCTCCCGGCTCGACGAAGCGAACCTGCTCGGCCTTGAAGAGCATGTCGATGTCGCACACCTCACCGTTACGGTGCTTGGCGATGATGACCTGCGTGGTTTCCTTACCGTCAGGAGTCTCACCAAGCCCCACATAATCAGGACGATGGATAAATATCACCATGTCAGCGTCCTGCTCGATTGATCCAGACTCGCGAAGGTCGCTCAGCTGAGGTTTTCCGCTGCCGCCGGTCCTCTTTACGGCATCACGGGACAACTGTGACAAGGCTATGATCGGAACGTTCAGCTCCTTTGCCGTGGCCTTGAGGGTTCTGGAGATCGCCGCGACCTCCTGCTCACGCATTCCGCGCAGTTCCGCCGGCCCCTGCATCAACTGAAGGTAATCGACGATGACAAGACGGACATCCTTGGCCTTGACCAACCTCTTGATCTTGGTCCTGAACTCCATAAGAGGGATGCTCGGGGTGTCGTCAATGTACAGCGGAGCCTTTGAAAGGTTGGCCAGTCTGGTCTCAAGCTGCTGCCAGTCCCAAGGATCCAGTTTGGCTCCACCCTTGAGTTTGTCGGCAGACAGGCCTGACTCGGTCGTCATAAGCCTCATGACCAACTGCAAGGCTGACATTTCCAAGGAGAACACGGCCACAGGCATGTGGTAGTCAACAGCAGCGTTTCTGGCAAGGTTGAGCGCGAAGGCTGTCTTTCCGACAGAAGGACGGGCCGCAAGGATGATCAGGTCGGAAGCCTGCCATCCTCGCGTGACACGATCCAGAGACTGGAAACCGGATGGAACACCACTCAATCCCCCGGAAGCCTTCTGGTTCTTCTCCACCACTTTCATTGCCTCGTTGAGCACCGAGCCGATCTCCTGAATGTCGGTCTTGACACTGCTCTGGATAGCGTTGTAGATCCTTGACTGCGCCCCGTCGATCAGGTCATCGACCTTCACGGCTTCGTCGTAGGAATCCCTCAGAATCTCGTATGAGGCCGTGATCAACTCCCTCTGGATGTTCTTCTGCTTCAGAATCCTGACATAATACTCGATGTGGGCGGCCGCGCCCACCTTCTCGGACAACCCTGCAAGAGCGACAGGGCCACCTACCGCTTCCAGATTACCGTTCTCACGAAGTTTCGCGCTGACGGTCACTATGTCCACAGACACATGCTCGTTCACAAGCGATGTCATGGCCTCGAAGATCATCCGGTGCCGGGGATCATAGAAGCAAGAAGCAGTGAGCTCCTCAAGTGCCGTGTCAACGGATGAGGGCTCGATCAGCATGGCTCCAAGGACAGCCTCTTCGACTTCAAGAGCTTGAGGCGGTTTGTTTCCCATCTCAAGCCCAAGTGTGTCAAGATTGACTGGCCTCGCCTTCTTCTTGGTTGTCTTTCCGGGCTGGTCAGGCATATTTTTCGATGTTGAGCGCCGGTCTATTCAAAATCCGGATTGACAACAATCCTGCCGCAATGCTCACAGATGATCAGCTTCCTGTTCGACGCGATGTCAACAAGACGCTGAGGGGTGATCGTGTTGAAGCAGCCGCCACAGGCGTCTCCGTTATAGACAGAGACAACCGCAAGATGGTTGTGGACACTGGCGCGGATGCGGTCGTAGGCGCTCATGGTCCTTGGATCGATCTTCCTGGCGCATTCCTCACGCACGGCGCGGAGTCTCTTCTCCTCCTTCGACGTCGACTCAACGATCGTGGCGAGCTCTTCCTTCTTGGCCTTAAGGTCATCGGTCCTTACGGCGATGTAGTCCTTCAAGGATTCGATGTCCTCCTTCTTCTCAAGGATGGCCGCCTTGGTGTCGTTGATGTTCTTCTGGGCGATCTGACGAAGAAGCCCCTGATTCTCAACTTCCTTGTTGATCGAATCATACTCACGGCTGTTGGAGATGTCGTTCAACTGCTGCTGGTACTTGTCAATCTGGGCGTCGCAGTCAACCATGTTCTGCCTGTTTTCCGCGATGGTCTGGTTGTAAGCCTCGATGACAGCGGCATCCTGGGCCTGACGGGCCTTCAGATCCGCTATCTCATTCTCAAGGGCCTCGACCTCAGACGGAAGCTCACCACGCATCTGCATGATCTTGTCAATCGCAGAGTCAGCCTCCTGAAGCGCGTAGAGTGTCTTAAGCTTTTCCTCGACGCTGATCTCAGAGTCAGCGAAGTTCTTCTGAAGGGAAACGAACGTCTCCCTCTGGTCTATCGGGGTCTCGACTTTCTTGATTTTTTTAGTTGCCATATAGCTATCTGACTAATAATAATATACCGGATTACTTGTCTCCAGCCTCGCGCTGGTACAGATTGCAAAGTTAGGAAAATTTTTCCTTAACAGAGAAAATAATATCTCCACAATCTCCACTTCGCCTTCAAAATGGCCTATATCCATGACCATAAAATCCTTAGTGGTGAAGAAATGATGATAGGAGATGTCTCCGCAGAGGTAGGCCTGGGATCCCGCCTTTCGGGCATCCTCAATCAGCGAGCCTCCCGAGCCACCGCACATGGCCACACGGCGCACGGGAATATCCGGGACATGCGAGCAGCGGACAACTTTGAGGCCGAACCGTGACTTGACATATTCAATGAACTTTCCTCCCTCCATCGGCTGCGGGAGGTTGCCCACCGCACCAAGGCCATAGCCTCCGGGTTCTTCCACAAGTATCTGAATCTCCTCAAGTCCAAGTCTTCTTGCCATGGCTCCACTCACGCCGGCGAGCACCTTGTCGGCGGTGGTGTGAGCAGCATAGACCGCTATTCCCGCCGCGGCCGCCTTCAGGATCGCCAGTCCGACCGGATCCTCAGGAGAGATTCTCTTGATCCCCCCGAATATCAGAGGATGGTGCGTCACGATCATGTCCGCGCCACATCGCGCGGCCTCATCCACGAGTTCCGGCGTACAGTCAAATCCCAGAAGGACTCCGTGGACTTCCTGCTCCTGTGATCCGATGACAAGGCCGCTGTTGTCCCAACCCTCCTGAATGGAAAGCGGAGCGAACGACTCTATGACCGAGGTGATGTCCCTTACTTTCATATTCACAAGGATTTTTTGACCTCCACAAGCTGGCGGCGGATCTCCTTGAGGCTGTCAAGAACCTTCACACGCCCGTCCACGGTCTTCCTGTCGCCAGCCATCTTCCTCGCCGCCCCTTCGAGGGTCAAGCCTTGCTCCTTGACAAGCAAGTGAATCTGTTTCAGACAGTCCAGATCCTCCGCCGTGAACAACCTGTTGCCTTTGGCGTTTCTCTTAGGCTTGATGTACTTTGGAAACGAATTGGACCAGAACCTCACCAGAGACGTGCTCTCGCCCAGTATGTCAGCGGCCTCACCGATGGTATAATACAACTTTTCCATTGATATTCTTGTTGATTTGTTTGTTAATCCATTGACTGTCCTGTGTTGGCGGACATGAAAAGCATCCCCATGTAGTCATCCGGACTGACCGACGCGAAAAGATAGTTCAAAGGATCCATCCGCAATGTGTCCCGAAAGACCTCATAATGGAGGTGTGGGGCGAACGAGTTGCCGGACATCCCTACCTGACCTATTTTCTGTCCGCGGGTGACCTTCTGTCCCTTTGAGACCCGGGTGTTCTCAAGATGCGCGTAACGGGTCAGGTAGCCGTTGCCATGATCGATGGACACGACATTCCCGAGTCCTTTTGAGGAATGCGTCACCTCCTTGACGACTCCGTCCGCGGCGGCGTTCACAGCCTCACCCTGCTGGGAGATCAGGTCAAGCCCCCCATGGAACGTCCTGACCTTGTAGAAAGGGTTTATCCTCTCACCGACAGAGGCTCCGGTCCTCGCATAGGAGAACGTCTCAAGGGGATTCGTCATCGGGGGCAGAACGGATGATCTGTCCGAAACGACCTCCATTATTCTTCTGAAATTCGCCTCCACACGGTCCGCCTTCTTGTCCAGAGTGTCAAGTTTCACCTTTGAATAATTCACTATCAAGCCATTCTGGATGGAATCCACGTCAGACAGCAGGGCATACTTATAGACCCCGCCCAGATCCGGAGCATCGGAATTGAACAAACGGTGATAAATCTCGTTGTCCTTGGCCTTCAATCCGTCAAGGACATCCCCTACAAGTTCTTCCCTCTCCGACAGTTCCTTGTACATCTGGCGATACATCTGGTTCTGCCTCTTGAGTTTACGCTCGGAATCCGTACTGATCACAAACGAAAAGACAACATAATACACAACCGCCAGCGAAGCGGTGACAAGGAAATATTTCGCCGCCTTTCCAACAACCGTCCAGACCGAATGTGTGACCTTGCGGAATTCCATCCGCGTCTTGTCGAACTCGTACTTCACTCCCATTGCCTGTCCTCCTCATCTAACGGCTCCTGACACTGAAAGCACGTCGCCTGGCGGATGACGATGAGCCGGATTCATTCTCCCTCATCCTGACCATAGCTGAATACTCCGACACCGGCATTGACAGGTCCAGATAGTTGGCCGGATTCACCTTTTGCCCCTTGTAGACGACCTCATAGTGGAGATGAGGGCCGCTGGAGCGGCCGGACTTTCCACTCTCGGCGATGCAGTCGCCTCTCTTTACCTTCATGCCTTCGATCACCTTGACGGAATTGAGATGGGCGTAGATGGTCTTGTAACCGAACCCGTGGTCTATTGTCACGGAATTGCCGTACCCGAAGAACTCGAACTTCACCGACTCCACGACACCGTCACCCGTCGCATAGACCGGATTGCCGATCTTCATCGCGAAATCAAGTCCGGTGTGCATCCTGGCTGCACCAGTGAACGGATCAGACCTGTAGCCGAACTGGCTGGTAAGTCTGTACTTTGACTGATCCGGAACGACCGGAGGAATGGCAGGTATGCACGAGGCCATGTCACCGGCAGTCTTGGACACAGAGGCAACCTCATCAAAGGACTTGCTCTGGACGTAAGCCTTTCTCGTCAGCCTGTCCATCCTCAAAGCGGTGTTCTTAAGCCGGTTGTCAGATTCGAGTCCATCAAGGAACGAGTACCTGTCAACTCCTCCTATGCCCGCCTCGCGGACTCCGGACGGGATCTCATTCATTCCGAATATGGATCTGTAGATGTCGTCGTCCCTCACCCTCAAGGCTTCCAAGGTCTCGGCATAGCGGTCAAGTTTGGTGTTCATGAGGTCAATCCTCGCGTCCCATCTGGCATGTTCCGCCTTCAGGAACGCGGTCTTCGGCAAATCGTAGCCAAGAACCGACGTGAAGAGCCAGAGATAGAGCACTGCCATCGCCACACTGCCGGCAAACAGCAGCACCCCCTTGAAGACTTTCGACTTCAAGGACACCTCCTTTATCTCATATAATAAGGTCTCTGGATTGAGAATATACTTTCCCATAGCCTACAAATATACCCTTTTTTGCGATATATCCCGAAAAATGTTATAATTTTGCCAATTCCGTGCCTTTCCCGAAGAAATTTTCGGGACTATGCGGGAAAATATTCATGAATTAATTGATTTTTAGATATGTACACCGCCAAAGAGATTCGACAGCAATTTTTGGACTTCTTCGCATCCAAGGGACACACAATCGTGCCGTCCGCGCCGATGGTGATCAAGAACGACCCGACATTGATGTTCACCAACGCCGGAATGAACCAGTTCAAGGACATATTCCTCGGGAACTCAGTGCCTAAGATGAAAAGGGCGACCGACTCGCAGAAATGTCTGAGAGTCAGCGGAAAGCACAATGACCTTGAAGCCGTGGGACATGATGGAAGGCATCACACGATGTTCGAGATGCTTGGCAACTGGAGCTTCGGGGACTATTTCAAGGCCGAGGCGATCAGCTGGGCATGGGAACTGCTGACCGAGGTTTACAAGATCGACAAGTCAAAGCTCTATGCCACGGTGTTCGAGGGTTCCGCAGAGGACGGGACAGCCCTTGACGAGGAGGCGAGGCAGGCTTGGATGAAGCTCATGCCTGCGGACCACATCATCTTTGGCAACAAGCACGACAACTTCTGGGAGATGGGCGACACCGGCCCCTGCGGCCCCTGTAGCGAGATTCACGTAGACTCTCGCCCCCTGGACCAGCGTGGCGACGTGCCCGGCCGCGACCTTGTCAACAAGGACGACCCACAGGTCATCGAGATATGGAACATTGTGTTCATGCAGTTCAACCGCAAGGCCGACGGTTCGCTCGAGCCGCTGGCTATGAACGTCATCGATACTGGTATGGGCTTCGAGCGTCTGGTGCGCATGATGCAGGGCAAGCACTCCAACTACGATACCGACATCTTCCAGCCCATCATCAAGGAGGAAGAGCGCATCACTGGCAAGAAGTACGGTGAGAGCGAAGAAACCGATGTGGCTATGCGCGTAGTGGCCGACCACCTGCGTGCCGTGGCCTTCTCTATCGCCGACGGTCAGCTGCCGTCCAATGCCAAGGCTGGCTACGTCATCCGCCGCATCCTGCGCCGTGCCATCCGCTATGCCTATACCTTCCTCGGACAAAAAGAGGCATTCATCTATCGTCTGCTGCCCGTGCTCATCCAGGAGATGGGCGACGCCTTCCCCGAGCTGCCCGCACAGCGCGAGCTCATCGCCCGCGTGATGAAGGAAGAGGAAGACTCGTTCCTCCGCACACTCGAGAAGGGTATCAACATGCTCCAGAACGCTATGGACCAGCTCAAGGCTGAGGGCAAGAACCAGCTCGACGGCGTTCAGGCATTCCGACTCTTCGATACCTATGGTTTCCCCCTCGACCTCACCCAGCTCATCTGTCGTGAACACGGTTTCACCGTCGACGAAGAGCAGTTTGACGCCGAGATGCAGAAGCAGAAAGAGCGCGCCCGCAATGCCGCTGCCGTAGAGAATGGCGACTGGGTCGACGTGGCCGAAGGCAACCAGCAGTTTGTGGGTTACGACTACACCGAATACGAGTGTCACATTCTGCGCTACCGCAAGGTGACTCAGAAGAAGAACACCTTCTACGAGCTGGTGCTCGACTATACTCCCTTCTATGGAGAGATGGGTGGCCAGGTGGGCGACACCGGCGTGCTGGTAAGCGAGGACGAGACTGTAGAGGTAATCGACACCAAGCGCGAGAACAACCAGTCTATCCACATCGTCAAGGCTCTCCCCAAGAATATCAACGCACAGTTTATGGCATGTGTCGACACCGACAAACGTGCTGGCAGTGCTGCCAACCATACCGCTACCCACCTGCTCGACTATGCGCTCAAGCAGGTACTGGGCGACCACGTAGAGCAGAAGGGCTCGTATGTCAGTGCCAATACGCTGCGTTTCGACTTCTCTCACTTCCAGAAGGTTACTGATGACGAACTGCGTCAGGTTGAGCGTCTTGTCAACGACATGATACGCCAGGACATCCCTCTCGACGAGCATCGCGACACCCCCATGGAGGAAGCCAAGGAACTGGGAGCCATCGCCCTCTTCGGCGAGAAGTATGGCGACCGCGTGCGCGTGGTCCGCTTCGGCCCCTCATGCGAGTTCTGTGGTGGTATCCACGCCCAAAGCACCGGCCGCATCGGTATGTTCAAGATTGTCAGCGAAAGCTCGGTAGCCGCCGGCATCCGCCGTATCGAGGCACTTACTGGCAAGACTTGTGAAGAGGCTTACTACGCTCTCGAAGACAGCATGCGCCAGATTAAGGCTCTCTTCAACAACGCCAAAGACCTGCAGGGCGTCATCGCCAAGTATATCGAGGAGCACGACGCCATGAAGAAGGACATCGAGGCATTCCGTGCGCAGGCTGTAGAGCGCATGGCGAAGACTCTGGTAGAGAAGGCCAGCGTCGTCAATGGCGTCAACGTCATCAAGGCGGTCATCCCCTTCGAGCCATCGGCAGCCAAGGACCTGGTGTTCAAGATTCGCGAGGCTCTGCCCGAGAACCTGGTCTGCGTCATCGGCTCTACCGCCAACGAGAAGCCTATGCTCTCTGTGATGCTGAGCGACGACATGGTGAGCAGCCATGACCTCAACGCCGGCAAGATGGTACGCGAAGCCGCCCGCCTCATCCAGGGTGGTGGCGGTGGTCAGCCCCACTACGCCCAGGCTGGTGGCAAGAACCTCGACGGTATCTCTGCCGCTGTAGACAAGGTAATCGAGTTGGCTGGCTTGTAAGCCGCAACTCTCAGCCTATATACAAAAACCAACAGAGGCAACCCTCAAGGACGAGGGTTGCCTCTGCTGGTTCGTATAAGGGATTTTCATTCCTCGTAAACGTCGCAACGTTCCGTAACAACCTGTCCTACTGCATACGGAACACAACAATGGTTACTCGGACATACATAGGCGCAGCCCAGCTCCCTGGGGAGGATTACTACTGGGATCGTAGCAATCGCGACTAGACGGACAATAACCATAGGCATCGTTATTCCAAAAGCCTCCTCGGTTCACGCGATATCCTCCTTTAGCAGGCCCTGTAGGATTGGTCTGGGCGCTGCTGCTATAAAGGTCATACCAGTCGCTGCACCACTCCGACGCATTGCCCGACATGTCGTAGATGCCTAACTCATTGGGGTGCTTGGAGGCCACATCATGCGCGTTGTCTCCAGAGTTGCCTTTACACCAAGCCACATCGTCCAGCGTGTTGCTTCCGCTATATTTATACCCACGGCTCTTTGTGCCACCACGAGCGGCAAACTCCCATTCGGCCTCGGTGGGCAGACGGAAGTTTTGACCTGTCAAGGCGTTCAACTTGCTGATAAATGCTTGACAGTCGTTCCATGTTACAGTCACAACAGGCCGTTTATCGCCTTCTTGAAAGTAAGAGGGATTGTAGTTCATCACCTCCTTCCACAACTCTTGTGTCACCTCAGTACGCCCTATATAGTAACTGCTCAATGTAACCTTATGGGGCTTATAAATATAACTGGCATCCTGCTCCTTGGTAGTACCCATCGTGAAGGTTCCGCCTTGTACCTCAACCATCTCGAACGTTACATTACCTACTCGGAAACTGCGCACGTTGGGGGTGTAGTTGGAAGTGCCAAGCGTAGGCCGGGGCAGAGATGGTGCGGCGGATGACGTGGTGCCCGACTTGCTCCTTCTTGCTGGTGTCGTGCCATGCTTCTTCTGCGCCGTAGTTTTTCCTGGGGCCGGATGCGTGATGATGCCCTGTGCATTCGCCATGGCGGTGCACAACAACAATAATAAGGTAATGATTGTTCGTTTCATATACGTTGGTGATGGTTATTTCTGTTATTTCTGATGAGGACTTGTTGTATAGAGGGGGTGGATGGCTCTCGCCGCGAGCAACAATGGTTACTTGGAGAAACATAGGCGGAGACCTACGTCGATGCGACGTAAATCTGGCCCAGTGCTGAAACGGTTAGACACCCGACAGCCTCTGGCAATATTGGCAAAACAGCCACCTCGGAACACGCGGCCAGAGCCGACCTGCGATCCTTTTGGATTGGTCTGTGCAGATTTGCTATAGGAGCCCATCCTATCACTACACCACTCCCATACATTGCCCGACATATCATAGAGCCCCAACTCGTTGGGGAGTTTACTGCCCACATCGATGGTCTCATAATCTACATTCTCCGTGTACCATGCCACACTGCCCGGTGTGTTACTGCCACTATACATATAGCCTCGGCTCTTCACACCGCCCCGGGCGGCAAATTCCCACTCAGCCTCAGTAGGTAGGCGGAAGCGTTTGCCTGTCAAACTATTCAGTTTGCTTATAAATGTCTGGCAATCGTTCCACGATACTTGCTCTACAGGCCGCTTGTCGCCTTTACGGAGAGAAGGATTGCTCCCCATCACAGCCTGCCACAACTCTTGTGTCACCTCGGTACGGCCTATGTAGTAGCCGCTTAATGTAACCTGATGCACTGGTTTCTCATCGGGAAAAGCATATGAGGCCTGATCGCTGGTGGCGCCCATCATAAAGGTGCCACCTCGTACTTCCACCATCTCAAACTCCACATCGCCCACTCGGAAAGTGCGCACGTTGGGGGTGTAGTTAGATGTGCCAAGCGTAGGTCTGGGTATAGAACGTCTGGCCGATGACGTGGTGCCCGACTTGTCCTTTTTGGCTGGTGTCGTGCCTTGTTTCTTCTGCGTCGTAGTTTTGCCCGTAGCCGGATGGTTTATGATGCCTTGTGCATTCGCCATGGTGATACACAACAATAATAATAAGGTAGTGAATGTTCGTTTCATATACGTTGTAATCTTCTATGTAAGTACAAAGTTAGACATTATTATGAATAAATCAATACAAAAAGGAGAAAATAATGTGCTCAAGTTTCGGATTTCGCTACGCCTATCGCGCAGATTGCGCACGCTGCCATAGGTGTGCAGTTCGTTGAGCAGCGTCAGGCCGCAGTCTGCCACGAGTATCTGCTCCGTGCCCAGGCAGTAGAGCGCATGGCCAAGACTCTGGTAGAGAAGGCCAACGTGGTCAATGGCGTCAACGTCATCAAGGCGGTCATCCCCTTCGAGCCATCGGCAGCCAAGGATCTGGTGTTCAAGATCCGCGAGGCTCTGCCCGAAAATCAGCTCTGCGTCATCGGCTCTACCGCCAACGAGAAGCCTATGCTCTCTGTGATGCTGAG
>OQWI01001120.1_pt1 | contig 11841 bp, 10 predicted proteins | sample 1691551 | NCBI WGS metagenome assembly OQWI01 (sample SAMN03418259, study PRJEB22391) | human gut metagenome | biome: human-gut; feature: organic feature; material: feces | host: Homo sapiens | place: Tanzania | collected 2013-01
CGTTGGGAGTCAGATAAGTAATCTTATCCAGCAAAGCCTGCGGCACCGGAGCAACAGGCGCAGGATTCAGCAGCACCGGCACGCCGTGCGCTGCGCATTTTTCAATAACATAGGCATTAGTGGCAGCAGGAATTTCGTGCTGCAGCAGCACCATATCTGCCTTGCTGATATCTTCCCATGCTTCATCAATCAGCTCAGGGGATACCAGGTCATTCGCTGCCTTGATGACGATAATCGTGTTATCGTCCTCTGCAACAGTAATGTGAGCAGTACCGCTGTTTTCACCCGGCAGTACCTTCACATAGGTGGAATCAACATTGTTTTCCTTCAAAGCCTTCAACACCAGCTGACCATATACGTCATCACCGATGCAGCCAACCATCATAACATCTGCTCCCAGACGGGCAGCAGCAACAGCCTGGTTGGCACCCTTACCGCCGGGGGAAACGGTCAGGCGGTTGCCGAAAATAGTTTCTCCGGGGTGCACCCAGCGATCACATTCAACAGTAATATCAATATTACAGCTACCTACTACGACAATCTTTGACATATTTACAACCTCCTGTCTTCAGGATTATTACAGCAGTGTACTTTCTGCTATCGCAGTATGCAGCAACTGCTGTCTTTATTTAGATTATTTTTTGTAATAACAAAGCATATTCGCCGACAAGCAGATCAGGATGCAGCAAATCCTTGAGCAGCGCTATCTGCTTGCGGCTCGTTTTGGGCATGGTCTGCTGCCAATAGGTTATGGCGAGCTGCAGCAGTCGCAGCAGCTCTTCCCTGGCGCTCTTGTCTTCGGCAGTAAGCTGCCACCAAAAGCTGTACCATTGGCGGAAGATGTCAGCATCGTCCAGCATCGCTGAGCGCGATACGTTAGTCGTTACATCGCGCAGATGACGCAAAAGCAGCTGCAAAAGCACTGCCTGCTGCTCAGGCTGTGCCATGGGCACGCGCCGCAGCAGCAGGCGATACAGAAGCGTCAGCTCCCTGTACATTCTGCAGGCCTTGTCAAAGCCGTCCCAGCGTGCGTACACGACGAAATGCAGCTGCAGCTGCTGCAGACTCCACGGCAGCAGACTGCCGATGATAAGAGCGCTCGAGAGGAGCTGCTGCGACTGCTGCAGCTTGCCATCACCTATTGGCATCAGACCATGCCCAAAACCAGCCGTAAGCAGGCAGCCTTTCTCAAGGATTTGCTGCAGCCGAATCTGATTGACGGGCAATACGCACTGTTATTACAAAAAATTATATAAATCCTGGCGGCAACAGGCGTGCCACAAAGCAGCGCACGTCCGAAGCCGTAATAATCCTCAGGACAGGAGGTAGAAGATATGTCAAAAATTGTCGTAGTAGGTAGCTGTAATATTGATATCACCGTTGAATGTGACCGCTGGGTGCATCCCGGAGAAACTATTTTCGGCAACCGTCTGACCGTTTCTCCCGGTGGCAAGGGTGCCAACCAGGCTGTTGCTGCAGCCCGCCTGGGCGCAGATGTTATGATGGTCGGCTGCATCGGTGATGATGTGTACGGCCAGCTGGTATTGAAGGCTTTAAAGGAAAACAACATTGATTCCACCTATGTGAAGGTGCTGCCCGGTGAAAACAGCGGTACCGCACACATCACCGTAGCGGAGGACGATAACACGATTATCGTTATCAAGGCTGCCAATGACCTGGTATCCCCGGCGCTGATTGATGAAGCGTGGGATGATATCAGCAAGGCAGACATGGTGCTTTTGCAGCACGAAATCCCTGCTGCAACCAATGCCTATGTCATTGAAAAATGCGCAGCACACGGTGTACCTGTGCTGCTTAACCCCGCACCTGTTGCTCCGGTGCCGCAGGCTCTGCTGGATAAGATTACTTATCTGACTCCCAACGAGCATGAGGCAGCAACACTGTTTGCCGGTAAGGGCAAGGCGGATATCCTTGACCAGAACCAGGGCAAGGTAATCATGACGCTGGGCAGCAAGGGTGTTGCCTATGCGGAAAAGGGCCAGGTTATTACTGTTCCCGGCTTTAAGGTAAAGCCGGTTGACACTACGGGTGCAGGCGACACCTTTAACGGTGCCTTTGCCGTTGCCCGTGCAAATGGCAAATCCATGCAGGAAAGCATCAGCTTTGCCAATGCTGCCGCAGCTCTTTCGGTACAAAAGCTGGGAGCGCAGGGCGGTATGCCTTATTTACATGAAGTAGAGGAGATGCTTAAATAATGCAAAAGGGTGGAATGTTAAACAGCTCTATTGCGAAGGTGCTGGCTGATTTGGGCCACACCGACACTATCGTTATCGGTGACTGCGGTCTGCCTGTGCCTGCAGGCGTGCAGAAAATCGACCTGGCTCTGAAGCCGGGAACTCCCTCCTTCCTGGAGGTTGTTGAAGAAGTAGCCAAGAATATGGTTATCGAAAAGGTAGAAATTGCAGCGGAAATGGAAGGCAAAAATCCTGCTGTCTATGGCGCTATGAAGCAGCTCTTTACCGAAGAGCAGTGGATTATCGACGCAGACCACGAAGCCTTCAAGGAAGCAACCAAGCATGCCAAATGCATTATCCGCACTGGCGAAATTACTCCGTATGCCAATGTAATTTTGCACAGCAATGTTTTCTTTTAAAAATTAGCGTAAGGTAGGAATAAGGAAAAGTATGGAGATTGAATTAAGAAATATCCATAAGGCCTTTGGTTCCAATGAGGTGCTCAAGGGTGTTGACCTGAAGCTCAAAAGCGGTGAGGTACATGCTCTGATGGGTGAAAACGGTGCTGGCAAATCAACGCTGATGAATATCCTCACGGGTATTCACAAGCAGGATAAGGGACAGATTTTTGTCGATGGCAAGGAAATCAGCTTCAAAAATCCTCTGGAGGCAGAAGCTTACGGCATCGCCTTCATCCATCAGGAGCTGAATATCTGGCCGAACCTGAGCATTCTGGAAAACCTGTTTTTGATGCACAGCGTAACCAATGGCATGGGTATCCTGGACTTTAAGGCTATGCGTGCTCTGGCAGAGCAGAAATGCCGTGAAATTGAAATTGAGCTGCCGCTGGATATGGAAGCCGGCGAATGCTCGGTAGGACAGCAGCAGATGACGGAAATCGTCCGTAATCTTTTGCTGGACGCCAAGGTTGTTATTATGGACGAGCCTACGGCGGCACTGACCGAAAGAGAAACAGAAAAGCTCTTTGAGGTTATGCGCTCCCTGAAAAAACGCGGTGTAGCGATGGTTTATATTTCGCACCGTATGGAAGAGGTTACACAGAACTGCGATACCATCACCGTTATGCGTGACGGCGTATCTGTAGCAACCAAGCCTGTTAAGGAATACAGCATGGAGCAGATTGTCCGCGATATGGTAGGACGCTCCATTACGGAATTTTATCCCGACCGCCGCAATAAGCCGGGCGAGGTGCTGCTGGAGGTTAAGCACTTTGAGCAGCCGGGAGTTTTCCATGATATTAACTTTAAGTTGCGCAAGGGCGAGATTTTGGGTTTTGCCGGCCTTATGGGCAGCGGACGTACCGAAATCATGCGCGCTGTTTTTGGCGTAGATCCACATACAGCTGGCGAGCTTGTCTTCAAGGGAGCGCCTCTGAAGATTACCAAGCCTGAGGACGCGATTAACGCAGGATTGGGCTTCGTAACGGAAAACCGCAAAACTGAGGGTCTGATTCTGGATTTTTCCATTTTGCGCAACATTGCTCTGCCGAGTGTTGACAGCTTTGCCAAAAGCGGTGTTATCAATTTTAATGTGCTTAATGATTTTGCCGATAAAATGGCAGCGAAGCTGGGCGTAAAGACCAGCAGTCTGGACCTTGAGGCCGGTGCATTGTCCGGCGGTAACCAGCAGAAGGTGGTTATTGCCAAATGGGTTGGCATGCACCCGGAGGTCATTATTATGGATGAGCCTACCCGTGGTATCGACGTAGGTGCAAAACGCGATATATATGAGCTGATGAACGAGCTTACTGCAAGTGGCGTTTCGATTATTATGGTTTCTTCGGAGCTGCCGGAGGTATTGGGCATGAGCGACCGCATCGTCGTTGTCCACGAAGGCCGCATTGCCGGCGAGCTGCTGCACGATGAAGCAGATCAGGAAAAAATCATGACACTTGCAACGGGAGGGCAATAAAAATAATGGATGTAAAAGCAATCTTAAAAAAATCCGGTTCCATAATCGGACTCATCGTGTTGTTCGTGGTCATTTCCTGCCTCAACAGCAGCTTTATCGACCCCAGCAACCTGAAAAACCTGCTGCGTCAGGTTTCTATCAATGCCTTAATTTCCTTTGGCATGACCTTTGTTATCTTAACCGGCGGTATTGATTTGTCCGTCGGCAGTATTCTGGCGCTTTCCAGCGCACTCATGGGCAGCTTTATCAAGGGCGGTATGGATCCTGTATTCGGTATTGTGCTGGCCTGCCTCATCGGTGCTGTACTGGGCAGTGTCAACGGCCTGGTAATTACCTACGGCAAGGTGGCACCTTTTATCGCAACCCTGGCGACCATGACCATTTTCCGTGGCCTGACTCTGGTATATACCAACGGCAACCCTATCAGCAGCCTGTCAGAGGATGACCGCTTCCTGGAATTTGGGCAGGGCTACGTTGCCGGTCTACCGGTTCCTGCTATTATGATGCTGATTATGTTTTTCATTTTGTGGTTCATCCTGCACAAAACTCCGCTGGGACGCAAAACCTATGCTGTCGGCGGTAATGAGAAGGTTTCCTTCATCGCAGGTATCAAAATCAACCGCATTAAAATATTTGCCTATACCGTAACAGGCTTCCTCTGCGGTATGGCAGGCGCTATTCTTACCAGCCGTCTGAACAGTGCTCAGCCTACTGCCGGCACCGGCTATGAGCTGGATGCTATCGCAGCCGTAGTACTCGGCGGCACCAGTCTTTCCGGCGGCAAGGGCCGCATCTTCGGTACCATTATCGGTGCGCTGATTATCGGCACTCTGAACAATGGTCTGAACATCTTAAACGTATCCAGCTTTTACCAACAAGTTGTCAAAGGTATTGTAATTTTGCTGGCTGTGCTGATGGACAGAAAGAAAAACTAAGCGTGATGCGGACGTAAAGTACCATCCGGTGCTTTTCAGCCGCAGCCTGCTTAATTCAAGTTTTTGTCCGCATAGTAATTTCTAATTCCGGGAGGTATTTTCTCACATGAAAAAAATTTTATTGGTATTAACCTGCATTGTAGCAATGGCTATGATGATTGTTGGCTGCGGTGGCAGCGACAAAAAAGATGCTGCTAAGGGCAACGATAAGAAAATCACCGTTGGCTTTTCCGTATCCACTCAAAACAATCCGTTCTTCGTTTCCCTGGCTAAAGGCGTAGAAGCTAAGGCTAAGGAGCTGGGCGTAACCGTAAAGGTTGTTGACGCTCAGAACGATCCTGCAAAGCAGGCTAATGATATTGCTGACCTGCTGCAGCAAAACATCAGCGTTCTGCTGGTTAACCCTGTTGACTCTGATGCAATTTCTACATCCGTAAAGGCTGCCAACAAGGCTAACATCCCTGTTATCTGCCTGGACCGCAGTGCTAACCAGGGTACTGTAGCTTGCCTGGTTGCTTCTGATAACGTAAAAGGCGGCGAAATGGCTGCTGATTACATCGTTAAGAAGCTGGGCGAAAAGGTTAAGGTTGCTGAGCTGGAAGGTATCCCGGGTGCCAGCGCTTCTCGTGAGCGTGGCGAAGGCTTCCACAAAATTGCTGACAGCAAGCTGACCGTTGTTGCTAAACAGACTGCTGAATTTGACCGCAGCAAGGGCCTGACTGTAGCAGAAAACATGCTGCAGGCTAACCCGGATATCAAAGCTATTTTCGCTCAGAACGACGAAATGGCTTTGGGTGCAATCGAAGCTGCTAAGAGTGCCGGCAAGCAAATCTTCATCGTTGGCTTTGACGGTACTGCTGACGGCGTAAAGGCTGTAGAAAGCGGCGCTATGAGCGCTACTATCGCTCAACAGCCCGAAGTTATGGGCCAGCAAGGTCTGGAAGTAGCTGTTAAGGCTGCTAAAGGCGAAAAGGTAGATGCAAAGATTTCTGCTCCGCTGAAGCTCATCGAAAAGAAATAATAGCCGCTTAATTTATATTAACCTGACAACTTGAAGCAATAATGCCTCTGCGCGTTCGCGTGGGGGCATTTTGTTATGGTGAAAGCTGATACATTTTTGTGAGCGGTATTTACAAAATTATTTGCCGCACTTGACAAACAGCGCTGCATTTTATATACTAACAGTTAAGCTAAGAAGAAGAGTAGTAGTCTGCAAACTCAGCGAGCCGTGACAGTGCAAGGCGGCAAAGGCGGATGAAGGCACTTTGGAGCTGCAAAAGAAAATTGATTGAGGCGGGCTGCAGATAATTGCAGTCAAGCAGGGTGGAACCGCGGAGTTTGAGCTGTATGCACTCCGTCCCTGTAACATTTAAGTTACGGGGACGCGGGTGCTTTTTGTTTTTCGGACCAAGCTGCTGCTATTGCCGTCTTTGTAACAAATATAGGAGGTAAAACATGGATTTTCAGACAATTATTTTGAAGCTGCAAAAATTCTGGGCAGGCCAAAACTGCATTATGGCACAGCCCTATGACATCGAAAAAGGCGCAGGCACAATGAACCCGTCTACCTTTTTACGCGTACTCGGACCTGAACCCTGGCGTGTGGCTTACGTAGAGCCTTCCCGCCGCCCGGCAGACGGCCGTTACGGTGATAACCCGAACCGTCTGTTTCAGCATCATCAGTTCCAGGTTATCGTAAAGCCCTCTCCGGAAAACATTCAGGAGCTGTATCTGCAGAGCCTGGCTGAGCTCGGCATTCATCAGGAGGAGCATGATATCCGCTTTGTAGAGGATAACTGGGAATCTCCGACTCTGGGCGCTTGGGGCCTTGGCTGGGAGGTTTGGCTGGATGGTATGGAAATCACCCAGTTTACCTACTTCCAACAGGTAGGCAGCATTGACGTTAAGCCTGTAACCGTTGAAATTACGTACGGTCTGGAGCGTCTGGCTATGTACATCCAGGGCGTAGAAAACGTATTCGATATCCAATGGGTTGGCGACATCACCTACGGTGACGTTTTCCACACCAACGAGGTAGAGCAATCCTTCTACAACTTCCAGGTAGCAGACACTGCGCTGCTGTTTGACCTGTTCGACAAATATGAAGCAGAAGCTAAGCGCGTTATCGAGCTTGGTTATATCCGTCCTGCTTATGATTACGTTCTGAAATGCTCCCATGCATTCAACCTGTTGGATTCCCGCGGAGCAATCAGCGTAAGTGAACGTACTGCCTACATCGGCCGTGTACGTGCGATGGCCCGCCTGTGTGCAAAGGCTTATGTAGCACAACGTGAAGAAATGGGCTTCCCGCTGCTCAAGAAAGGGGAGAATAAATAATGGAAAAATTACTTTTTGAAATCGGTACAGAAGAGATTCCTGCGAAATTTATGCCTGCCATTCTGGCACAATTAAAGGATTTGGCAGAAAAGAAAATGACTGAGCTGCGCATTACCTTCGAAGCAGTTAAAACCTATGGCACTCCCCGTCGTATGACCTTCATTGCCAGCGGCGTTGCCGAGGCTCAGGAGGACAGCACTGTTGAGGCTAAAGGTCCTTCCGCAAAAATCGCTTTCGTAAGCGGCGCTCCTTCCAAAGCAGCTATCGGCTTTGCTCGCGGCCAGGGTGTTGACGTAAAAGAGCTCGTTGTTCGCGACGAATATGTATATGCTGTTAAGCATCTGGCAGGCCAACCGGTTAAGGATTTGCTGTCTGGCTTATTAATGGATATCCTGACCAGCCTGAACTTCCCGAAAAACATGCGTTGGGCAGATCATGAATTCAAATTCGTCCGTCCTATCCGCTGGCTGGTTGCACTGTTCGGCGATGAAGTTATCCCTGTTGAAATCACCGGCGTAAAATCCGGCAAATTCAGCCGCGGTCATCGCTTCCTGCGTCCTTCCGCACTGGATAATGCTAAAGCTCATGAGTCCATCGGTGATGCTGCCAAAGCTCTGTTCGACACCGTAAAGAGCAAGGCTAAGAACGCTGTAGCTTCCGCTGCTATCGGCACCATCGGCGCTGTAGAAATTCCCGATGCAGATTCCTATGAAAAGGTTATGTATGACAACTACGTAATGGTTGACCAGGACGCTCGCCGTGAGCTGATTCGTCAGCAGGTTACCGACCTGGCAATTGCCGAAGGCGGTCATGCAGAAATCAACGAGGACCTGCTGGAGGAAGTAAACTATCTGGTAGAATGGCCGACTGCTCTGTGCGGCAAATTCGAAGAAAAATTCCTTGCTCTGCCGAAGGAATGCATCATCACCCCGATGCGTGAGCATCAACGTTACTTCCCGGTACTGGCAGAGGATGGCTCCCTGTTGAACAAGTTCATCACCGTCCGCAATGGTGGCAAGGAGCATCTGGAAATTGTTGCTCACGGTAACGAACGCGTACTGCGTGCACGTCTGAGCGACGCTGAATTCTTCTTCAACGAAGACAGAAAACAAACTCTGGCTGACCGTCTGGAAAAACTCAAAACCGTTTCCTTCCAGGAAGGTCTGGGCAATATGAACGATAAGAGCAAACGTCTGGTACAGGCTGTTGATATGCTGGCTATGGCTATCAATGCCAAGGTTGATAAAGAAAAGCTGGAGCGCACCGCTCTGCTTTGCAAATGCGACCTGGTAACCGGCATGGTTATCGAATTCACCGAGCTGCAGGGCGTTATGGGCCGTGAATATGCTAAGCTCGACGGTGAAGCTCCTGAGGTTGCACTGGGTATTTACGAGCATTATCTGCCGCGCTTTGCCGGTGACGAGCTGCCGAAGACTGATATCGGCCGTCTGACCGGTATTGCTGATAAGCTGGACAACATCTGCGCTACCTTCAGCCGCGGTCTGGCTCCGACCGGCTCTCAGGATCCGTATGCACTGCGCCGTCAGGCTCTGGGCATCATCAACATTCTGCTGGACGGCAACTATCATCTGTCTCTGTACAAGATTATTGCCGGCGCTCTGTACCTGCTGAATATCCCTGCTGAGGACACCAAAAAGCTCGTACCGCAGATTGCTGAGTTCATGAAACAGCGCCTGCGCAACATGCTGATGGATCAGGGCATCCGTTATGACGTAGTTGACGCAGTTCTGGCTGACCAGATGAACGATGACTTCACCGATCTTGTTGCCCGTGCTAAGGCTCTGAACAGCTTCGTTGCTTCCGCAGAGGCTCCGGCACTGATTCAGGCTGCAACCCGTGTTGCTAACCTGTGCAAGAAGATTGAAGAGGAATCCGCTATCAATCCGCAGCTCTTTGCAGTTGAAGCCGAAGGCGCTCTGCACAATGCTGCTATGGCAGCTAGCAAGGAAGTGCTGGTTGCAGCAACCAAGTATGACTATGCTGCAGTTATGGCTGAAGCAGTTAAGCTGGTTGACCCGATCAACAAATTCTTCGAGGACGTTATGGTTATGGACGAGGATGTTCGCGTGAAGAACAACCGTCTGGCACTGTTGGCAGCAGTTAAGGATATTACCCATGCTGTAGGTGACCTGAGCGTTATCGTACAATAATAAAAGCTAAGGAGATTAGTCTAATGGAACAATTTAATGCAGAAGCAAAAGCACTTGTAGAAATGCAGAACGAATACGTTTTGCTCACCAGCAAAAACCCCAGCGAAATGTGTCACGATGATTTCATCCGCGCAGAAGAGCTGAACGTACAGATTAAAGACGCAACCAAGGTTATGGCTGCGCTGGCAATCGAATTTGCCGGCTACAAAAAAGACGAAAAAGGCCTGTGGGTAGAAAAATAATTCTCCTGCTGTGCTTTTTGAACAGCCTTTGGGGCTTAAGACCATAAGCCTCGCGTGATTGTTTTTGTAATTTAACCGGTCTCGGATATGCTATTACATGTAGCTGTCGGAGGCCGGTTTTATTTTTATGTTTTTTGAGTAATAAAAAAGTATCGGAGTCCCTGACCGTTATCGGTCGGGACTCCGACACTGAGAAAAGAAGTGTTCTATGAATGTAAGGCGTCAGCTGTTACAGCTTTGCCGCCCACAATCCGTGCAGATTGCAATAAGCATAAGCGGCGAGCGGAGCTGCACCTTCAGCAAGAGCGAAAACAGCCTCCGGCTTGTCACCCGGCTTTAAGATATAGCGCTGACCGCCATGTGTTGTCTGCAGATAAATCCATTGGATGTAGTGCTTTTCAATCATGGGATGCTCTACGCTGCCCACAGCAACACGCACTGTGCTTCCGTCAATGGTAATTACCGGCACATGCTTTTCATGCGCTGCGTCCTCGGTGTTGGCAACCAGCTCCTGCATCGGCTTACCGCAGCAGACAAGCTCACCGCCGCCGTCCTGAATAAGGCCGACGATATTACCGCAAATACTGCATTTAAAAAATTTTACTGCCATTGTGCATCGCTCCTTTCGCAAAATAAAATCCTTTTCAACCCGGAAACTCAATGTTCCTAACTTAATTATAGCTTATGTTATATGCAAAGTATATAGTTTTGTGGAAAATGTTGCACACTTATCACAATCACCGGAAAGACGCAAAGCGTTATTTAGGACGTAAGATAAGCGTTTGTATTGATGCATAGCATTATCTTAGTGTGCTGCTGTTCCTTTGCAGACTGTTTTTGTGATATAATTAGATATATATGCAATAAAATCGAAAAGGTCAGGTGGAAATATATGAAGCAGATAATTCCCGTAAAACAGGGTGATAATATTACATTAACGATTAATGGTCTTGGCAGCAGCGGCGAGGGCGTAGGTAAGTACGAGGGCTTTACGGTTTTCGTTAAGGGCGCGCTGCCTGAGGAAGAGGTGCGCGTAAAAATTACCTTGGTGAAGAAAAGCTATGCAGTTGGTGCGCTCGAGGAGATTGTCAAAGCGTCTGCCGAGCGTGTGGAGCCTGCGTGCCCGGTGTACAAGGAATGCGGCGGCTGCCAGCTGCAGCATTTGAGCTATAAGGGACAGATGGAATGCAAGCGTCAGCAGGTACAGGATGCGCTTACCAGAATCGGACATCTGGACTTAGAGGCATTGCCGGTGTTGGGGGCGGCGGAGCCGTGGAGCTACCGCAATAAGATGCAGTTCCCGGCGGCAGCGGACGCTGAAGGAGTGCTGCATATAGGCTGTTATGCGACGGCAACGCACAGCGTTGTAGATACGGATGCCTGCATGATTTCCAAGGAAGCGAACAATGCGATTATGAAAACGGTGCGCACCTGGATGCAGCATTATAACATCAGCGCTTATGACGAAAAGACAGGCAAGGGACTCGTGCGCCATATTATGGGACGTGTTGGCGTACACAGCGGCGAGGTGATGGCGGTTATCATTACCTCCGGCTATGACATTCCGCATCGCGGCGTGCTTATTGAATGGCTGAAACGCCATGTTCCGGGACTTGTGAGCGTGGTGCAGAACATCAACAAAAAACAGACGAACGTGGTCATGGGCAGTAAAACTCGTGTGCTGTACGGACCGGAATCGATTAAGGACAGCCTGGGAAGCCTGAGCTTTCATATTTCCGCACAGGCCTTCTTCCAGGTAAACAGCGAGCAGGCAGAAAAGCTGTATAACAAGGCGTTGGAGTTTGCGGCGCTGAGCGGTAAGGAAACCGTAGTGGACGTTTACTGTGGTACCGGTACGATCTCCCTGTATCTTGCGCGCCATGCCAAACAGGTTTATGGTATCGAGATTGTAGCGCCTGCGATTGAGAACGCGATGAAGAATGCTGAAGAGAATAAATGCGCTAATGCGGAATTTATCTGCGGTGATGCAGCGGTAGAGCTGCCGAAGCTGTTGGCTGGCGGCGTGCGT
>OQWI01001121.1_pt1 | contig 11839 bp, 10 predicted proteins | sample 1691551 | NCBI WGS metagenome assembly OQWI01 (sample SAMN03418259, study PRJEB22391) | human gut metagenome | biome: human-gut; feature: organic feature; material: feces | host: Homo sapiens | place: Tanzania | collected 2013-01
GATGAACATGTTGGTAACAAAGTGTGCCTGCCATGCTACTTCAACGATGAAGCGAACAGCCAGACGTGTTGCCTCGTTGGCACCGCAGAAAGCATCAACTACATAGAGCTGCTTGTTGCAGAGCTCCTTGATAGCGATATCCTTAACTTTTGCCCAAACCTCCTCGCTCATGGGGTGGTTGTCGTTCTTGTATTCTTCGGTGGTCCACCAAACCTTATTGTGGCTCTGTGCATCGTCAACGATGTACTTGTCCTTAGGAGAACGTCCGGTGTAGATACCAGTCTTTACGTTTACTGCGTTGAGCTCAGTGTTCTGACCTTTGTCGAAACCAGTCAGTCCTGCCTTTGTCTCCTCTTCAAAGAGAAACTCATACGAAGGATTGTGAGCGATCACGGTTGAGCCTGTGATGCCATACTGTGTCAAATCTAACTTTGCCATAATAATGAAAAATATTTGAGTTTGAAATTACTATTATCCGTTTTACGGCGCAAAGTTACAAAGAATTCCGAATTTACTGGTCGGCTTTTAGTTTTTTTAGCGTTTAGATGGGCTATTTTTTGGTTAAAGTAGTTAAAAATGGGTGGTCTCGCAAATAATTGTCACGCTGACTTTGCAAAATTCCGCGAACATTTCTTATCTTTGCGGTCAAAAACCGAAGCAATCTATGAAAATTATCAATTTCGATGAAGAGAACAGCGTGATGCACCTCTATATGGCTGAATTGCGCGACAAGAATCATCAGCGCAACCGTCTGGTGTTCCGTAATAACATCAAGCGTGTGGGTGAGTTGATGGCTTATGAGATATCTAAGACGCTCGATTACAAGTTGAAATCTGTCACCACACCGTTGGGCATTTGTGATATTCAAGTGCCTAAAGATGAAATTGTTGTAGGTACTGTATTGCGTGCGGGCTTGCCTTTCCATGAAGGATTCCTTCAGGTGTTTGACCGTGCAGAGAATGCTTTTGTGTCTGCCTATCGCATGTACACCAACCGCGAGCATACCGAAGTGGGCGTTCATACCGAGTATATGGCATCGCCCAGCATTAAGGGCAAGACCTTGATACTTGTTGATCCGATGCTGGCTACAGGTGGTTCGATGGCTGCTGCCATTGAAGCGCTTTGCAAAACAGGTAAGCCTCGCAAGATACATATCGCCAGTGTGATAGCTACACAAGAGGGAATTGATACCATTCGTCCTGTGTTGCCCGATGATGCCACCGTTTGGTGTGCCGCCATTGATGCCGGAATGAATGAACACAAATATATCATTCCTGGTTTTGGCGACTGTGGCGACCTTTGCTACGGTGAGAAATTATAACCCTTTGGCACCATTGTCTGCATTGGACAATGGTGCTTCTATCTTATAGTTTGGCGTGCTACGCAACCGATAGGTGCGTACTCATGGCATCAGCAGTATTGCCACACGTTGGGAGGTGTGACAATACTGCTTACACCTATTATATAATGTAAGGATGGGGAGTGGTGCGCGTTGACATTTGGGGAAAATATTAAATTTCCCGACGGTTCTCTCTCACATACACGTTTACTTTCTATTGATCGTAATCAAATATGGTAAATATGACGAGATAGTGATTTCACCATGCCGAAAAGAAGAATTTATAAGTGACTTGAAGAGTATTAATAATGGGATTGTCGTGTGACAATTATCCGTCATTTTGTGTGCCATTGTTCTTTTGGGACGATGGCACTTTTGTTCCTTGTTTGATGCGTGAACGATACGAGCGGATAGTGGTTTGACTTATGGCCATAGCACGGCGAAGTTGGCTGTCTGAGAATCCAGAGTGGTCTAAATATGCAAATAGGATATTTCGTGACGTGAATTGCGGATTACGCGCTTTTAAGCAATCAATAAAATTAGAGTCAAGTGTGTGGCAATAGTTTACAGCATCGTCGAAGTCGGAGCGTGTCCATCGTATGGTTGTGCCTCCTTTTTTGATATCTTCCATCAACAATTGGCCATTGTATAGTGATAATTGTTGTTGTGGTGTAACGTCTCTATCAGTCTTAGTTTCATCTTTATTTGTTTTTTCTCCCTGTCGCAAGGCCGTTATCAGTTTTCGTAATCTGTCAATTTGTGATATGGCATCATCATATTTCTTATGCATACGATTGTTGCGGCGATTGACCATAAGGAATGCGCCAAATGACATGAGTGCTATGATGAATGTGACGTAAAGTATGATATAGAATATGAAGCGACTGGTGAAAGAGTGGAGCGTGTTGTCGTATTTTTGTTCTACAGTATTGATGTTTGTATTGTTGGCAATATGATTGATGGTGTCTTGAAAATTCACTATATGAATTGCTGTTTGACTTGCCGATTCGTAATCTTTTAGTTCATATTGTAATGTATAAAGTTGCTTTAAGACCTTTAAACGGATGGTATTGTCTGTAGCATACTGTGCTTCCTTCCAGTATTCTATGGCTTTGTCCGTTTTCCCTTGCTTGTGATATAGTGTGGCGATATTTTGAAGAGCAAGAATATTTGGGCGAATTGCCAACGACTTTTCCAGATAATGACGGGCAGCAATAGTATCATTATTGGTTAACCATCCTCCAACAGCAGCATAAAATGTGGCTCGTTCATATACGGGAATGTGGGATAGTCCTTCAATGCTTCGTTTAAAATAATAGTTTGCAGAGTCTGGCATCTGCTTATCAGCGTATGCCATGAAAAGTTGCATCATTGAGAGTTGCACTTCACGAGGGCTTCCTTCTGTATAGAAATCTGTTAGGGCAAGCCTACCGTATTTTAGAACCGTGTCATACTTGGATTGGTCTTGATAGAATGAAGCCATTGCTAAGTTTAATTGCCCCGAAAGTCTTTTGGAAATGTGGTATTTCTTAAAATTGAATGATGCAAGTCTTGCCCATGCATAAGCCTCTTTTTTATGATGAAGCGAGGCTTCTATTTTAGAAAGGCAAAGGTAGCAACGTATCATCTTGTCCATTTCGAAGTGGTTTTCAAAAATATCACAAGAAGTCTCAAGGTGTTTTGCTGAACTGATAAATAGTTGCAATCGCAGTTCGCTTTCATGTCTCAGCAACCAGTAGTATGCTTTATCCTCATCGTCACGCATGCTTTCTGGCTCCAGTTTCTCAAGTGCAGCGTATGCTTTCTCTACTTTGTCATCAGTCAGCATACTATCGATTTGCTGCAATTGTTGTTGTGTTGCACTTTTTTGACAGCCCATAAGGAGCATTCCTGTGAGCAATACTATCAGTACTTTTCTCATTCTGTTCTTGTATTATCAGATGCAAAAGTAGCAATAAATTCTCTTTTTCTATTTTGTTTTGACAAAAAAGTTGGATGGAAAGCGTTGCAAATAAGGTGTTGCAGGATCTGGTATTTTGCAAATGCCTGTAATATATATAGTTATCTTGGTTATGAATGGTGTGTTCAAAGATAATTGCAGCATCGAAAAGTTTCTTATTTAAATAATTGTTTGTACTTTTGCATGGCAGTATAAATGGGATATTAATAACACAACAATGATAAGAAAACTGGAGAACAATACGTTTTTATATTTAATGGTATCTATTGTCATGGGCGTGGTTAGTGTCTGTGCCATGCAGTTATCGTTATGGTTGGCAGCGGTAATAGGATTGGTGACAGTGATTTTTATTGGTCTTACGCCATTCTTGATAAAAGTGGCGCGATCGAAAGACAGTAGTTTGTGGGGTGATTCGATATGGTTGCTTTCTGCCATTTATTTGGCAGGATTTCCTTTTCAGAATCTATCGTCTTTTGGCCCCAATCTATATACGTGTATCTTTGTTGGTGTGCTGTGTATTGTTTTTACTGATGTCGCACTTTGGTTGCGCAAACAGATAGATATGCAGCGTATGACTATGCAAAGGTTCGTTTCTCGCGAATTACGCCTTGATTATTGGCAAGGTTTTGTCTTTTTGTTTTGGACAGGTTATGACGTTATAGAGGCTGGTGTCATTGTTTCCACTTATCATGTTGTCATCGTAGTTTTGACGATTATTGGAATGGTAAGACAGTTTCATGTCAAGTATTGATGACCTCTGTGGACTTTATGTCAATGCAGCCGAACAGTTTGTGAGATTCTTTGGTAACGGTTTCTCCTTGTAGGCTTTGTCAGGAAGAAGTGGTGGAGGTCGTGTGTTTCTCTTTGTTGCGCACAAGGTGCTCATGCTCAAAAAAATAACAATAATTTTGCAGTTTCAATTATTTATAGTAATTTTGCAATCGGTTAGCAGAGCGCTAACTAAGGGGTGCTACCTACTCGTAGAAGAGACGGAGGCTGAGAACATACCCATAGAACCTGTACAGGTAATGCTGTCGTAGGAATTTTCCTTGGACTACGTTCTTTCCCCCTTTATATAGTTTAAGGTTTTTATAACAAACATTCAATGAAAAGATTAAACAGGATTGCATTCAGTGTGGTGTGCTGTGTTTTTGCCAGTCAAGCCGTATGGGCACAAGCCACAATCGACACCGCCAAGGTGCACCAGCTGAATGAGGTAGTAGTAAAAGGTGTACGTGCAGCCAAGGAAGCTCCTTATGCCGTAGCCAACATTAAGAAATCAGAACTCCAGCAATTTTCTCGTACAGGAAAGGAACTCCCATTCCTCCTTTCGCGCACACCCGGCATCCTTGCATGGGGTGAGAATGGATTGGGCACTGGTACCAGCTATATGCGTATTCGTGGTGCAGCAGGTAGCCGCATCAATGTCACTCTCGATGGTGTAGCCCTTAACTCTCCTGAGGATCAGACCGTGTTCTGGGCCAATATGAACAGCTATGCCGCTCTTTTGGGTAGTGTGCAGATTCAGCGCGGTGTTGGTTCATCTACCAATGGTGATGGAGCCTTTGGTGGTAGCATCTCTATGGCTACTGCTTTCCCATCGCTTATCCCTACCGCAGAGGTGACAGGTTCGTTTGGTAGCTTCAACACCTATAATACAGGTGTCAGCTTCTCAACAGGTTTGTTGGGCAAACACCTGATCTTCGACGGTGCCTATCATGAGACCGCTACCGATGGCTATATCGATGGAACATCAGGACGATCAGGTTCTTACTATGGTGGACTGACATGGCTTGCTGACAATTTCAAGGTGAGCTACAAGAATATCGGCAACTTTGAAAAGACCGGCCAGGCATGGAGTGGTGTGCTCGCCAGCGACTATGACACCAACTTCACGCTGATGAGCGATGGTATCTATACCTATAAGGATATGGATGCTGCAGGTCTCGGGAAGTTCAATATCCTGACAGCAGGATTGGTGCGCAACGGCAAGGGCGACTATACCATCGTGCCTTACACCATGCGTGATGGTAGTCTTTGGAACAAGACCACCGATAATTTCTATCAGAACCACAATATCCTTTCTGCTGCTTGGACTCCCAACGACCATTGGAGTCACAACTTTGCCGTACACTACACCTATGGTTATGGCTACTACAACGAGTTCAAGAGCCAGTCGAAATTTGCTAAGTTTGGTCTCACCTTCTATGATGCAGACGGCAATTTCGTAAAGCGTTCCGACTTTGTGCGCAAGAAGGGGCTGACCCAGCATACCTATGGCATCGTGTATAACACCAACTACAAGGATGAACACTGGGATGTTAATGGCGGATTGAACCTTCAGCAGTTCCGTGGCAACCACTGGGGCTATCTCACCTATATTGCCAATCAGGCAGCAGAAAACCAGTTCCTGGGCAGCAATGGTCAGTATAAATACTATGATTCTGATGCCCATAAGTATGACTATAGTGCCTTTGTTAAGGCCAACTATCGTTTTGCCGACAACTGGAATGTATTTGCCGATTTGCAGTTCCGTCGTGTAGAATACAAGACCGATGGTGTCAACGATAAATTTGTGAAGCAGGCTGACGGTACCTATAAGAACCAAGTATTGGACATCAACGAGAAGTTCAATTTCTTCAATCCCAAGGCAGGTATCAGCTATACCAACAATGGTCATAAGGCTTATGCTTCTGTAGCTTACAGCAATCGCGAACCTGAGCGCAACAACTATACCGACAACTACAACTATCCATTCCCAGAGCAAGAGAAGTTGCTCGACGTAGAGTTTGGCTATCAGTATCAGGGCAGCAACTGGCATGCCGGTGCCAATTTCTACTATATGGGTTATGACAACCAGTTGGTACAGACCGGTCAGCTGAGCGACATCGGTGAGGCACTCACCACCAATGTGAAAGACTCCTATCGTATGGGCGTAGAGTTCACAGCAGGATGGGCACCCTTGTCATGGATGTCGTTGGAAGGAAATGCCAGTCTGAGCAAGAACAAGATCAAGGATTTCGACGAGTATGTAGATAACTGGGACGGTGATCCATTGAAGATTCACTACGACAATTCAACCTTGTCATACTCACCTTCTGCCATCCTCAACGGCTTCATCGACCTCCACTATGCAGGATTCTCTGCCACATGGCATACCAATTTCGTCAGCAGTCAGTATCTCGACAACTCCGAGAGCAAAGACCGTTCACTGCCTTGCTATTCACAGAGCGACCTCAGCATCAACTATGGTTCAAAGGTTACCAAGGCATGTGGTATCAAGTATGTGACCATCGGTTTCGATATCAACAATATCTTCGGTCGTTGCTATGCTCCTTCTGGCTTCGTATGGTACAATGCTGTTAGCGAGAGTGCCGGCTATACCAAGGATCATCGTCTGAGTGCCATCAGCTATATTCCTATGGCAGGCACAACCTTCATGACCCATCTGACATTGAAATTCTAATCATGTACGACTATATTGCCCTACATGGGCTTGACATACTGACCACGATACTCGGTTTGATATATATCTGGCTGGAGTATCGGGCCAGTATTTTTCTTTGGATAGTAGGCATCGTGATGCCCGCCCTCGATATCTGGCTCTATTGGCAGCACGGACTCTATGGTGATGCAGGAATGGCTACCTATTATACTTTGGCAGCAGTCTATGGCTATATCGTATGGAAATGGGGACACGGCGAGAAGCGTACGCTTCCCATCAGTCACATGCCCCTACGTCTTTATCTGCCAGTCACGGTGTTCTTCTTTGCAGCGTGGGGAGCTACCTATTATATACTCATCACCTGGACCAATTCTACCGTTCCTGTACTCGATGCCTTCACCAATGCGCTGAGCTTTGTGGGCCTATGGGCATTGGCACGCAAATATATGGAGCAATGGTTCTTTTGGATTGCAGTCGATGTGGTATGCACGTTCCTCTATGTCACCAAAGGCATTCCCTTTAAGGCAGGACTCTATGGACTCTATGTCGTGATTGCCGTAGCAGGATGGTTTAAGTGGCGTCAACTGATGCACCGCCAGAATCATCAAGACCAGCAGTCACCCTCAACCTCAGAAGCATGATGATGTCGCAATTCCTCTTTCGTCCCGATGCCGTTATCCTTGCCAATGGTGTGTTTCCCACCCATGCCATACCGCTCGGAGTGCTTCGTTCAGCTCCCCATGTGGTTTGTTGCGACGGATCCATAATCCATTGGCCCGATGCTGATGTTGTAGTGGGCGATGGTGACAGCATTCCTTCGCAGTATCGCTCACGGTTGGCACGGATTACCGAACAGGAAGACAACGACCTCACTAAAGCCACACGCTATTGCTTGGACCACTATCGATCCTCCATCAGTAATCATTGCCGTTTGCGCTTAGCCTATCTTGGTGCTACTGGAATGCGTGAAGACCATACCCTTGGCAATATCGCCTTGATGATGCGCTATTACCGTCAGATGAATATCGAGCCCCTGATGTTGACCGATTATGGATGGTTTGTTGCAGCAGAAGGTCGTCAAACCTTTGATAGTTTCGCAGGCCAGCAGGTCAGTATCTTCAGTTTCAATACCACTCGACTCACGTCAGAAGGCCTTCGTTGGTCTGCCTATTCCTATGAAGAACTATGGCAAGGCACGCTCAACGAATCCTTAGAAGCCCATTTTACCCTCGATGCCGATGGTTGCTATTTGGTATATCGCACCTACGATGCCAAATAGAATGACGGCAAATATACCTTAAAAATCACTAAAAATCCAGTCTTATTCGGTCTTTTACAGAATAAGTGACTATCTTTGCAATATCTTAAAACAACAGGTAAAAAACAGATAGAATAATGAAGAAATTAGTATTTCTGTCAGCAGTGGCAGTTGCCGCACTGACATCGTGTGGTGGAAAGCTTGGAGAATTGTCTGCCGACAACTTCAAGGTAGTACCCAATCCGTTGGTTGCCGAGTCGGGTCAGGTACCTGCAACAATCAATGGTATGTTCCCTGAGAAGTATATGGCCAAGAAGGCTGTGGTTACCGTAACACCGGAACTGCGCTTCACCGACAATGGCGTAGAGACTGCCGTTAAGGGACAGAGTGCAACATTCCAGGGCGAAAAGGTGTTGGGCAACGATCAGTCCATCTCCTATAAGGTAGGTGGCCACTATACCATGAAAGCCAATTTCGCTTATCAGCCTGCCATGCAGAAGAGCGACCTCTATCTCACTTTCAACGCACGCGTTGGTAAGAAAGAGGTGCAAGTGCCTGCTGTCAAGGTTGCAACAGGTGTGATTGCCACCAGCGAACTCTATCGTTCTACCATTACCAGTGCTAAGCCCTGCACATCGCAGGATGCATTCCAGCGTGTCAACGAACAGAAATTTGATGCTACTATCAAGTTCCTCATCCAGCAGGCTGAACTTCGCAAGAGCGAGTTGAAGAGCAATTCCGTACAGGAGTTCACCAGTCTGCTCAAGCGCATTGCACAGGATCAGGAAGGTCTCAATATCAATAATGTAGAAATCTCAGCCTATGCTTCGCCCGATGGTGGTGTGTCTCTCAACGAGAAGCTCGCCAACAAGCGTCAGAAGAACACCGAGTCATACGTGAAGAAACAGATGAAGGCTGCCAAGATCGACGCCAACCTCTCTTCACAATATACCGCACAGGACTGGGAAGGTTTCCAGGAGTTGGTTAAAGCCAGCAACATTCAAGATAAGGATGTTATCCTCCGCGTTCTCTCTATGTATCAGGACCCACAGGAGCGTGAACAGCAGATTAAGAACATGAGTCAGGGCTTCCGCGAATTGGCAGACGGCATTCTGCCCGAACTGCGTCGTGCCCGCATGACCATCAACTATGAGACAATCGGTCGCGATGACGATCAGATTTTCGCTCAGTATAAGGAAGATGCTTCTAAGCTCAGCGTTGAGGAACTGCTCTATGCAGCATCTATCGCCGATACCGATGCACAGCGTGAGGACATTCTCAAAACCACAACCAACCTCTATCGTGAGGACAGCCGCGCTTACAACAACCTCGCCGTACAGGCTATGCAGAAGGGCAACAATGCCGAGGCACAGAAATATCTGAGCATGGCACGCACCCTCGATGCTAAGAATGCTGAGGCCAATGCCAACATGGGTCTGCTGGCTCTGCAGCAGGGTGATGCCAAGACCGCGGAGGATTATATCTCACGTGCAGCCGGTGCCAACAATCTGGCAGAGGCTCTGGGTAACCTGCATCTGGCACAGGGCAACTACGCTCTGGCACAGCAAGACTTCGCTGGTGTAAACTCTAACAGCGCTGCTCTGGCACAGTTGCTCAATAAAGACTACGCCCGTGCCACTCAGACACTGGCTAACGTGAAGAATCCCGACGCTATGACCGACTATCTCAACGCCATCGTCAATGCACGTCAGGGCAACAACGACGCAGCAGCTTCTTATCTGCGCAGCGCCATCCAGAAAGATCCCAAACTGGCTCAGTATGCTGCCAACGACTTGGAGCTGAGCAAGGTTAGCAAATAAAGAATGAGAAAAATTCTTGGATATATTTCGTTCGTCTTGATTCTCGTTTCGTGCGGCATCGGCGGTAACAAATTCCGTCTTGAGGGCCGACTCAGAAACTTGAATCAAGGCGAATTCTATGTGTATAGTCCCGATGGGGGCATGACGGGCACCGACACCATCAAGGTGCGCGACGGGCGGTTTTCCTACGAGAAAGCCGTGCAGGGCGACTATACCTTTATCATCATCTTCCCCAACTATAGCGAACTGCCCGTGTTTGCCACTCCTGGCACTTCGCTCAATATCAAAGGCGACGCCACCCATCTGAAGGAGATTACGGTAAAAGGGTCTAAGATCAACGAGCAGTTCACCGATCTGCGTTCACAACTCAACCGCCTCACACCGCCCGAAGAGCGTAAAGAGGTGGCAGACTATATCCGTAAGCATCCCGAATCGCCCATTAGCACTTATCTGCTCAATCGCTATTTTGTCTTGACCATAGATGCCGATTTCGACCAAGCCGCCCAATTGGCAGCAGTGATGTTGAAGGCGCAACCCAACAATGCGCGGTTGCTTACGCTGCGTCGCCAACTCGATGTGCTGAAGAAGAGCCGACAGGGTGCTGTTCTCCCTTCATTTACTGCCACCGACCTTAAAGGTCGTCCCGTATCGAAAGCACAGCTCAATGGTAAGGTCAATGTGGTCAATGTCTGGGCAACATGGAGTTATCAGAGTGGCGACATACAGCGCCGTTTGCAGAAACTCCAGAAGACCTACGGCTCAAAACTCGCCGTGGTGACACTCTGTCTCGATGGCAATATCAAAGACGTGCGCCACCGTGTAGATCGCGACTCTATCCCATGGCCCGTAGTGTGCGATGGTAAGATGTTCCATTCTCCCATGGCAACCCAGTTGGGCATATCCACAGTCCCCGCCATGATTGTTGCCGACAATAGCGGACGTATAGTGGCACGCGACTTAGAGCCCGAAAAGGTGGAACAGGAATTGGAGAGAAGATTGAAGTGAGGACTATGTGATTGTTGGGTGAAAAAAATCAATATGGATATTGTTCATCATTCTATGTAATATTAGTTATTTTAAATTTATAAGACTATGAAAAGAATTTTATTTGTATTGCTGGCCATGGTTGCCACACTTTCGTTTGTGTCTTGCGATAAAGAAGATGAAACGACTGGAACGCTAATGATAGTATCCAACTCACGATTGACATCCAATGTTACTTTGTGGATTTATGACCCTCAGAATCTCGATTATTCTATTGGCTCCTTGTCGTGTGAGCGTGGTCAGACTTCTGCCAAGATGGTTCTTAATATAGGCAACTATGTTTATGAGACTAATAATGGCAATCGGGGAGGATTCCAAATTCTTGCTGGGCAAACAACGAAAGTTCAGGTATCAGAGAATTATTGATGATAGAAACATAACCTGATAAAACCATCGTTTGATAATAAGAGCGTTTGTGTTAAGCCAAATGAGCAGAATTAAGCTTGCTTAAATTTTGCCATGGCGAGAGAAAGTGACATAAAATGGAAGGTTCGTTTGATATGGTCAGACGAACCTCTTTGTTATATATACGCGCGCACGCCTACGCGCACGCGATGTTTTGAAAATCGACCACACGACCACCATGACGGTATAACATCAAGCGAAACAGAATGTTATGCGGTGGTCGAATGCTTTTCTTTCTGGTGTTTTCTACCACACTTCGACCACACAGATAACCATCTCTCATAACCATGAAACAGCTAAGCGAACCATGTATATCCATGTATAAATGGAGTTAGTGGTGTATATCAGCACTTTTCAAACCTTGATCATATTTTTATCCTACGATGGATAACACCTTTATCCAATATTGGATAACACCTTTATCAAACGTTGGATAATACTTTTATCAAACGTTGGATAACATCTTTATCAAACGTTGAAAAGACCTTTTTCCAACGTTAGACAATACTCTTGCCAAACGTTAGACAATACTCTTGCCAAACGTTGGGCAATACTCTTGCCAAACGTT
>OQWI01001122.1_pt1 | contig 11817 bp, 10 predicted proteins | sample 1691551 | NCBI WGS metagenome assembly OQWI01 (sample SAMN03418259, study PRJEB22391) | human gut metagenome | biome: human-gut; feature: organic feature; material: feces | host: Homo sapiens | place: Tanzania | collected 2013-01
CCACAGCATCAGACCAGCATGTGCTGCTGTTCACTCCGTTCTCAGCAACACGCTTCGCGGAATATTACCAGCGAACAGTAACCAGCATGTTACCGTTTACTCCGTTCTCGGTAACAACAGCATATCTGTCATTTATGATCTTTTTATAAAATATCAGGGAGCCACTTCTCAAACACCCCGATGTATGATACCCTATAACTGGATCAGATGATAAAACTACTCTGATCACATAAACAGATCGAAGGTGGTGAAACCTATGGGTACAAAGGATACCATCACCAAAGATTACATGGCTGACAACCGCATTTTTGCGGATGTGTTCAACCATATGCTGTACAAAGGAAAAAACGTTATAGACCCTGACACTCTTCATCCACTGGATACGACAGCGCTCGCTGTCCCCTACGGATCCGGCACTTCAGAAGTTCCTGTCCAGAAATTTCGGGACGAATTCAAATCGCTCAATGTTATGCATGATGACTCCAGAATTTATCTTCTTCTGGGAATTGAAAATCAGTCAGAACAACACTTTGCAATGCCGGTCAAGAACATGGTCTATGATGCATTAGAATACGCAGGGCAGGTGGAAAATTCCGCCAGATCCCACAGAGAAGCAAAACAATGGCCTTCTACATCCGGAGAATATCTCACCGGCTTCTACAAGGATGACCGGCTGATCCCGGTCATAACCACAGTCGTGTACTTCGGTTCCGATACCTGGAAAGCTCCCAGAAGCCTCCACGAAATGCTCTCTGTCCAGGACCCCGAAATTCTTTCCATGGTCCCGGATTACCGGATCAATCTCTTCTCACCTGCCGAGATAAAGGATGAAGAACTTGACAAACTCCAGAGTAATCTCAAAGAAGTCATGCTCTTCATCAAATACTCCAAAGATAAACGGAAGCTCCAGGAGCTTACATCACAGAGCCCCGGCTTCCGGTCACTCGAGCTCAAAGCAGCCCGGGTCATCGACTCCATAACCGGTATCAATTTACGTTTCACGGAAACAGAAGGGAGGGTTAATATGTGTCAGGCTGTTCAGGAAATGTGCGATGATGCACGTGCCGAAGGTCATCAGGCCGGATTGGCAGAAGGCCGTACTGCAGGACTCGCAGAAGGCCGCACCGCCGGACTCGCGGAAGGTCGCACTGCAGGACTCGCAGAAGGCCGTACAGAAGGTCTTCAGGAACAAGCTATGCTGACAGCACAGCGTATGCTTCAGGATCCAAGATTCTCCCCTGAAGATATCTCCAGATTTTCAGGACTTTCTCTTGAGGACGTGCTGAAATTACAGAAGAAATAGTTAATATTGGAAATGCTCAGATCCTTTGTGGGGAATCTGAGCATTTTGCTATTTTACAATGCCAATATTACTTTATATCACAGAACAGTTCTTCTTTATAAACACCACGCTCCAGCATACCACGAAAACTCTCTTTTACAACCGCAACATCCTCTTTATAGGTCATGCTTCGATTGCATCGTAAATTGAATAATCCATGATAATATGCCCCTGTTCATCAACCAGTTCCAGTAGCTTGATACCATCGCAAAAATAGAAACCGATACCTGCAACCATGATAAGTAATATTATTTTCATCTAATTTATCCTTACTGTGCTCATTCTGCTTTCATTGGACATATCTTAATACACTGATAACAACGTATACACTTATTATTATCAATCTGTGGATATTCAAATCCTTCTTCGTCCTCTACCATAGAAATAGCTTCTTTTGGACAGATGGCATAACAGGCTGTACATCCACAGCATTCTTCTTTTCTTTTATATAGTAATGGTATTTCTCTTTCCACCTTTTATCACCAACTTTTTGATTTTTCTCTTAATTTTTCTCAAAAAAGATTTCGCATCGTTCTTTAACCCAATGCCACCATATTTCTTGGCAACATACTCAAACGACTTATTCTCAAAGTCACTCCAGAATTGCTCTCTATTCTCTGGTTTCGGAAATGGAGCTTTAAGAGGTGGCTGCAAACTATCTTTCAGCTTCGTCTGCTTCCGGTGATGTCTTTTTCCTTTTGGTGATTCTTTTTTTTACGGATTTTCCCCTGAAGTTTTTTTCTACCCAATCTGCCTCTGTTTTCGTTTACCTCCATTTTGCGCCTTTCAGTGAGCCGCATCAGTCAGTCATTTTCGTTCTGGGCGCAAAGGTAATTCCGGGATTGGACGGGAAAGCAAGGTCAAGCCTCCTGTTTTCGGTAAAAATCTCCAGCCCTGCGGGTAGTATTTCCCCGAAAAACCTTGCATTCCCTAATCCCTACCTTTTTAAGCACCCGAAACGAAAACGACCGATGCGACAGAAAGACGCATAAAAAAAATGTCGGATAAACGAGAGGCAGATAAGATAGTTTGAAACTCAACTCCCTCAGCTCTTGAATCCGCATTAAAAAACAAAAAATCAAAAACAAAACGGATATGAGAACGGCAATAGCAACAAAATTCGTGGCATGGGAAGTACCAAGTTTGGAGAACCTGCAAGGCAGCAAGGTGTACGGACTTCGCACCAAACTGAACAATGGTGAGAAATTGAGCCGAGAGGAAAAGGATTGGCTTACACGCAACGTGAACAGCAACACCTATTTCAAGAGCGCAGTACCCTTGCAAGGTTGGATGTTTGACTTTTCCGACATTCTCCGAACCTACATTGTAAAGCAGTATGGACATTGGGCGGAATACAAGGCTACCGACAAGACCGCACTCCGCAGTTTCCTATACGGCAGGATAGACAGCATCGTGGAACTTAACAAATGATACGGCTATGACAGCAACGGTAAATTTCAGACAAATGGCGCAATACATAGGGCTTGCGATATGCACCCTAATCATGCGCACCGCCTTTTGGGTGTCCGGCATCCTTTGGTACATCGTCAGAGAGATAATAAACGGAGTGTTCCGAGTGGCAATAGGGGTAATCGTGGCTATTCTTTCCGTTATCCTGTTCTTCGGCTTCATTCTTTGGTTATTCACCCTTTAATCCCTACCGACATGGCAAAAGAGAAGAAGCAAGACAGTGGAGCAACAATGCAGATACTACGAGGTGGGCAACATCTTCGAGTACATGGTGGAAACATACCTCAACGGCAATATGTCCGTGTTCCGTGGACTCTACCACGAACTGAACAAGGACGCACGGAAGGACTTCATGGACTTCCTTCTCAGCGAGGTAGAGCCGACCTATTGGAGAGAGATACTTAAACAGACAATCTAAAAACGACAGCGATATGAAAGGAACAGACCATTTCAAGAGAACGATACAGATGTATTTGGAACAACGTGCGGAGGAAGACACGCTCTTTGCGAAGAACTACCGCAATCCAGCCAAGAACATTGACGATTGCGTTACCTACATTCTGAACTATGTGCAGAAAAGCGGTTGTAACGGCTTCACGGACGGAGAGATATACGGACAAGCAGTACACTACTATGACGAGAACGAGATTGAGGTGGGCAAGCCTATCCAATGCCAAGTGGCGGTGAACCACATTGTGGAACTCACGGCAGAGGAAAAAGCAGAAGCACGTCAGCAGGCAGTCCGCAGATACCAAGAGGAGGAACTCCGCAAGTTGCAGAACCGCACCAAGCCGACAAAGGCGAAAACAGAAACCCAAGTTCAACCCTCATTATTTGATTTTGGCTTATGAAACCGAGAAACAAATTTGAAAAAGCAGTTCTTGCCCAAAGCAAGAAACTACGCCCGATAACCCCGATACAGATAAATTGGGCATTCCGTAATTGCGTGGAGCATTATGCACACCGCTTGCCGAAAGGTCGTACCACTTGTATGGATTGCGGTCATAGTTGGGTAATGACGGAGCAGACCGAGCATTGTACGTGTCCCGAATGTGGAGCAAGTTTGAAAGTCTGCCTCACCTATCAGCGCAAGGTAAGACAAAAGCAGTATTTCACAACCCTTACCACAAGCGGAGAATACCAAGTGCTACGAATGTTCTTGCTTGTCGTGGGTATGGAGAAAGGGGTTAATGCCAAGTCCTATGCCCTTGAAATCGGGCAGTATTGGTGGAATGAACAAGGGCGTAAGGCTGTTGTTGCCATTCCACGCACATTGGGATGCTACATCGACACGTTCTCATTCGCTTCTCCTTTTGCTATCCGCAATGACAATGAAGCGTACCGCCATATCTCATATTCCCCGATATATCCAAGATATAAGGTGTTGCCGACGCTCCGCAGAAACGGCTTTAACGGCAATTTCCACGACATTGTACCCACCAAACTAATACCGGCATTATTGTCGGACAGCCGTGCGGAAACGCTGTTGAAGGCAGGGCAATATCCCATGTTGCGCTACTATCTGTACCACTCTTTCAATATTGGAGAGTATTGGGCTTCAATCAAGATATGTATCCGCAACGGCTATACCATTGAGGACGGCTCAATGTGGCGTGACACCATAGACCTCCTGCGTCATTTCGGCAAGGACACAAACAGCCCGAAATACGTTTGCCCTGCCGACCTCAAAGTTGAACACGACAAGTTGGTGGCAAAGCGCAACCTGCAAAGGAAACATGAGTGGACTGAACAGCAACGCAGGAAAGCGATTGAGGACGAGAAACAATATCTGAAAGCTAAGGGCATATTCTTCGGACTTGCCTTTACCGACAGCCTTATTTGCGTCAAAGTCATAGAGAGCGTGGAAGAAATGGCAGAGGAAATCCGTACAAACAACGACAAGTATTTCCTCTATGATGATCCCAACGCCCATTCCTTCGGACGACTGGATCTGTACGGCGATCTGGACGCTTTCTACATCCTTAAAAAGCTCCCTGAGGGCCGCTCTATCAGCGACATCATGGAAAGCTACTTCAATGTGAACCTGACCGAGAGCGTCCGGGCGAAGTTCTTCCTGAATAACCGCTTCGGCAGTGTCTCTACGAAGAGCGAGATTCGCACCATCGTCCTGGATACCTATCTTGACAACGACGGCGTTCTGACTCTGGAAAAGAGTTATGTACCGGGCGGCGTCAATGAGGATCTTCGTAAGGCGTGCTGCTACGCATTTGCGGACTACCTCTATGGGCTGGCGAAGGATCAGATTGAGAACCCCTACTATACGGTGTTCTCTTCCACAGAATCGAAGCTGGCTCCCGGCGTGACGCAAGAGACAAATATGGCCATTACTCAGGATGGCAAGCAGATCGTCTATTATATTGCGTCTGCTGACATTTCCCGGAGCGATGTCAGCGTCTACGCGAATTACGGTCTCAATGACGCCTCTTCCTGGCGCATGACGCGTGTCACCGAGCAGATGAAGGCTGCCGAGGCAAACCATAGCGATCCCGAATCTGACCGCTATATTCCCAACTACAGCGCGGTGGTCGGCATCAATGCGGACTTTTACAACATGAGTAACGGTGCACCCGCTGGCGCCCTGGTTATGGAGGGCGTTGAGTATCACGGCGTGGGCAGCGAAAACTTCTTCGGCATTCTCAAGGATGGAACCCCCATTATCGGCGGCGCCGAAGAGTGGGCGGCCAACAAGGACAATATTCAGGAAGCCATTGGCGCATCCATCTGTTTGGTGAAGGACGGCAAGATTGCCGTCACCGAAGACAGCAACTACTATAATTCCCGGGTGTCCCGTACATGCGTGGGCATTACAAACGACGGGCGTGTGATCTTTATGGTCCTGGATGGCCGGCAGGAGCCCTTCTCCGCAGGCGGCGCGGCCATTGAAGCCGCCAGAATCATGCTGGACGCGGGATGCATTTCTGCAGTGAATCTGGACGGCGGCGGTTCCACCACCCTGGCCACCAAGGCGGAAGGCGCGGAAACCATTGCTGTCGCAAACCGTCCCTCTGATGGCTATGAGCGTTCCGTCAGCTCTTCCCTGATGATTGTCTCCACTGCAAAGCCCTCCAATGTGTTTGACCATGCGGTGATTTCCGCGGATTATGATTATCTGACTGTCGGAACCAGCATAAATGTTTCCGTTTCCGGCGTCACCGCAACTGGCGGTGCTGCCGCGATTCCTGAAAACAGCGAACTGAAGGTTTCTGATGATCAGGTTGGCACACTGACTGAGGGCGTGTTTACGGCTTCCGCTCAGGGAGAGGTTCAGATTCAGCTGGTCTCTGAGGACGGCACCGTTCTTGGCAGCAAGACGCTGAATGTTGTTGAGCCCACGGATCTCCGGTTTACCAAGAGCAGTATCAACGTTGTCTACGGAGAAGCAAGTACGCTGCCTCTGGAAGCAAGCTACAATGGTAATCCGGTAAAGATCAATTCCGGCGATGTTGTATTTGGTTATGTGAAGGTCTCCCTCACTTCTATCGTTGTGAACGGTGAAACGGTTATGGCCAACCGCAATGAGCTGGTATACGACTATCCCGAGGCAGGCACGATTGAAGGCTTTGACTTTACCGCGAACGAGGCCGGAGGCCTGCGGAACCTGACCATTGGCGCGATTCTGAAGAACAAGACCGATGCGTTTAATGAAAGCTACAGTACGGAGTATCAGAAAGCCTATAACGAGGCGATTGCCGGTAACGCTACTAAAGAGCAGGCCAGCATCCAGGCTCAGAATGCCGCGCTGAGCAAGGCGCTCGGCGAGGCTGCGCAGACCACGGCATACATGTACAAGAGCAGCGAAGCGGAGTTTGACTTCAGCACTGCCTATGGAGACGGAATACTTTCCTGGAAACGCAGCGTTCCCAATTCCACTTATAAGGATGACACGGCTACCTATTACCTGAAGGGACGGCAGGCTGAGATCGACTACACCTTCGCGGTGGATATGTCCAAGATTGCTATTCCTGAAAAGCTGACGAAGCTGCTGTATATGCTGCCCGGCGGCGATCAGGAGGGCAGAACCGCATGGGACTTCATGCTCCAGCTTGCGGAACGTATCAGCCCGTTGACAACGGTCACGATAACCATGAAGGTGCCCGAGGGCTTTACGGTGGATACGACCGGTCTGAGACTCGCCAATGAACTGTTTACCCTGACCTCCAGTGAGGTCAAGGATGGTGTCCTGTCGGTTGTCTGCAACTATATTGCCCAGTCTGAGCCTATTAATCCCGCCACAGTCAATCCGCTGTGCGTGCTGAGCGGCTTGAAGCTCGTTGCGCAGGACGGCGCATGGCCTCTGGACGGCAGTGATCTGGAATGCTTTGCGACAGGCGATCTGAATTACGATATCTACGCGCACTTCCATATTCTGGAGAGCCTTGCACAAAAGGAGGACTTCCAGAAAGAGTACGGCCTGTATCCCTATAATAATACGGCAAATATCCCGGGGGATTCCGGCGCGCACTTCATGGACACCGTGGCGCAGTATGAGGATCGCTGCTATCTGCACAGGGACAGCGCGGCTGCCCGCAGCGGCTGGTACCGGGAAGACGGGAGTTGGTCCTACTACGTAGACGGCACTGCCCTCACAGGCGTCCAGGAACTGCCCAGCCATATTGCTGATGAATCCGGCAAGTTCTGGTATGACCTTGGCGAAGACGGTAAGTGCGGCGGCAAGCTCACCGGACTGTTTGAGAAAGACGGAAGCGGCTACTATGCGCGTCTGGGTGTGCTGGCCACCGGTTGGCAGTCCATTGCGGATGCGGACGGCAATTCCTACTTCTACTACTTCGACAAAACAAACGGCAAAATGCTGACCGGCTATACCGAAGCGGATGTGAAGGGGCTGTTCTACACCTTTGATGAGAACGGCAAGCTGGTAAGAGGCGCTTTCCGCACAGATGCGCGGGGTACAAAGTATTTCGTGGCAGGTGAATCCTGGTTCCGGAGATTCGTAACGCTGGAGGAAGGAACCTACTGGATCGAGCGCAACGGGTACATTGCCTATGGCAACGCCCCGACGGTTCTCGACAACGTTATGGACTATACCTGGTATCACTTTGACGAGGAAACCGGCGTTATGACCGGTCCGTGCAGCGGATTTGTGACGTATAACGGAACCATGGACGAGTTCGGCCCCGGAAGCCTCTACTATGTCGATAAAAACGGCAAGCCTTTCTATGGCGCAATTAAGGTAGATGACGGGATTATCTTCACGGCGACGGCCGGTCTGGTCTATCGGAATCGGAGCTGCTACATTTCCGACACCACCGAACAACGAGGATGCAGCCTTGGAACAGGAACATACTGGTGCGGCGAAGACGGCTACATTGTCGGCAATGGTTTTGCGGACATTGATGGAGCAACGTACTACTACAGTGATTATGTGATTGCCAAGGGCTTTACAAAGATCGGTGATGACTACTATCTGTTCAACAGCGGCAACGGCAAGATGGCAAAGGACGCCACCATGTGGGTTCCCGCCAACAGCTATGGCGTAGAGCCCGGTATGCACTACTTCCGGCCTGACGGCAAGATGTTTGTTCCGGATCTGGCAACCGGCGTCAAAAAGATCGTCAATGAAAACGGCAAGCTCTACTTTACGATTGACGGTGTTAAGATGACCAACGGACTCAACGAGCTGGACGGCGAGTATTACTATGCGCAGACCAATGGCGAGCTTGTAGTTGGCAGGACTGCCTGGGTCAGCCAGAAAAATGACCTGATTCCCGAAAAGGGCAACTGGTACGTCTTTGACGAATCGGGTAGACTGCAAAAAACCGGCTTCGTCACCGACACGGATGGCAATGTATACTACTATGACGACTGCGTTCTGGCGCTGGGCTTTACCAAGATCGGGGAGGACTATTACTTCTTCAATGCCGGCAGCGGCAAGATGTATAAGGACACCACTCTGTGGGTCGGAAGCAACAGCTACGGTGTCACCGGCGGCATGTATCGCTTTGACGCAGACGGGAAAATGGTACAAAAGTAAGTAGAAACAAAACCATACGGGGCTTCACGGTTACAGTGAAGCCCCGTAGCGTATGAAGATCCGTGGTATTCAACGAATGAGGGTTGTATATGAAATTCAGCATTGTCGTTCCTGTTTATAACGCAGAATCCTTTTTGGATTCCTGCGTTCAATCAGTTGAATCGCAGCTCTATTCCGATTGGGAACTGATCCTGATTGACGACGGTTCAGAGGATGGAAGCGGCAAAATGCTGGATGACTACGCGTTGAAAGATTCCAGAATGCGTGTGGCCCATCAGGAAAACCGCGGCCAGTTTTACACACGTAGAAGAGGCATCGGCTTATCAACCGGCGATTACATTGTGTTCTTGGACAGCGATGATGTTTTGGAGCCCGAATGCTTGCGGGTGATACAGCGTGCAATTTCTGCGCAAAGCCCGGATATCGTCTTGTATACGGGACGGGTATTTGTGGACGGCATGGATACGGGACGATGTGTCGGAAATATAGCGCCAGTTGAGTCGGAGATTTCTGCGCGCTGGCTGAAAAAGCAGCTGATTTCCTCTCATCGCCTGAATTCCCTATGGCTGAAAGCGTTTCGAAAAGAAGTCTTTGACGGAGATACTACAGACTACGCATGTTTTTATGGAGCGCACTGCGGCGAAGACAAGGTGCAGCTGCTGTACCCTCTGACAAACGCAAAAAAAATCTGGTATCTTCCGAACCGACTGTACCAGTATCATCGGCGCAATGACAGTACAATGCATCAATACCGGACGGATACGATTTCTCGAATGATGGCAAGAGAAATGTTTGAGATTCTTTACCGATTTATGCAAATATGGGACATGACGGAGGCTGCCGATTTGGAAACGGTTGCGGTTTATTACCTGAGAAACTACTTGTCGGTCTATTTTAATTGCCGGAAACGCTGCACAGCAAAGGAACGTCAGGCGCTGAGACAGTATCCGTGGAAGGATGAGATTGACAAAAGGGCAATGCGGTATTTCTTCAGTTCCGGATTGACTATGAAGGAAAGGGTAAAACTGTTGGCGGCACTGGCAAGGGCTTGACAGAAGCAGTGGAACAGACAATGAAACGAAGGGAAACAGACGAATCAAGACTGAATATCCTGACACAGCTGCTCAACCAGCTGGTAACGACGGCCTGCGGAATTCTGATTCCCCGGCTTCTGATTGCGGCATATGGCTCTGAGGCCTACGGCATCTCGGCCTCGATTGCCCAGTTCCTGTCCTACATCGCCATGCTCGAGGGAGGAATCGGCGGTGTCGCCCGTGCGAAACTTTATGGACCGCTGGCAAAGAATGATGCTTCAGAAACAAGCTCGGTATATTATGCGGTAAGAGATTTTTTCAATCATGTCGCAGCCATATTTGTTGTTTACAGTATTATCCTGGGACTTTGTTATCACGATCTGGCCCATGTTACAATTTTCTCAAGGACGTATATTTTCCTGCTTGTATTATCTATCGGCCTGGCCACCTTGGCAAAGTATGTAGGGGGGCTGGCAAACCTTACCCTGATTGTCGCGGACAAGAAGGTGTATGTTAACAATCTTATTATGGTTGCCACAACGTTGGTTAATGCAGCCACGGTTGCCATTCTTGTCAGAATGGGTGCCGGGCTGGTGCTTGTAAAACTTGGGAGCAGCCTGATTTTTGTCGTGCGTCCAATTCTTTACGCGGTTTATGTAAAAAAGCATTATGTTCTTACCCGGAGCAGCCAAAAGGCTGTATTAGACCAAAAATGGACGGGAATTGGGCAGCATATCGCATATTTTCTTCATAAGAACACGGATATCGTGCTTCTTACTCTGCTGGCGGATCTGCGTTTGGTCGCGGTTTACTCTGTGTACAATATGGTAATCGGCAGTGTTCGCTCCATTACAGAAGCCCTTTCAGGCGGCATGGAGGCGGTCTTTGGCGAGTGCATAGCCAAAGACGACATATCCGCGCTCCGGAGGTCCTACCGAAAATATAAAACACTTTTGTCGGCGGGGACGCTGGTCCTGTTTTCCTGCGCGGGGATTCTGATTGTCCCGTTTATCAGGCTTTACACAAAGGGAATAACCGATGCAGACTATATTCGTCCTGCCTTTGCCTGGATTTTCCTCCTTGCGGAGGCTGTGAACTGCCTGGTATTGCCTTGCGCAAGTCTCCCGGTGGCAGCGAATCATTTGAGGCAAACACGCTGGGGGGCTTATAGTGAAGCCTTAATCAATATTGTCCTTTCCTGTATTCTGATCAAGTGGAATCCGCTGCTTGGCGTTGCGATTGGAACCCTGGCCGCAACGGTATTCAGGGCAGTCTACTATATGGCCTATTCTGCAAAAAATATTCTGCATCTGCCGCTTCACAGGATATTGCTTCCGTTCTTCGGGACGAGTTTCCTTTTCTTCGCGGTCACGTTATGCGGCGCTTTTCTAATCCAGGCTGTAAAAATCAAGAGCTTTCTCTCCTGGACACTATGGGGCGGGCTATGCTTCCTGTCCATAGCATTCCCTGTAGCTATCGCGGTGCGTAAAAGATACGGCAGATAGCCTGCGCATCCGGCTGTGCCTCACAGGGGTACCGGAGTTCTTACTTTAATACTGGTATGCCAGCGAGAGGCCCCGAACGGTGTGACAGAAACCGTCCGGGGCCTCATCTCGCAGTTTGTTTTGGCGAGGTGCCTATGATTGTGCGTTTACGATGCTTATATGAATCCCTACCTCGACTAACATGCAGGCCCATGGTTTCGGGCCTGCATGTTTTATAGGCGGGTGGTTGTTGAGCGCTTACTTTACTTCTGCCATTTTATTAAAGAAAATAACATTGGAGGACCGTAGCATTTGAAGTTACAGCCCTCCTTATTTATATTTCTTTGTGCCGATTTCGCTACTTTGGCAATGCCGCAGAGTCATGCATAGAAATCAGCTGAGGCATTGATGCGGGTGAGTACAGTTAAAACTCTCCGCCTTCTGACAATTTCCGCAGCGTTATTTTGTTAATTT
>OQWI01001124.1_pt1 | contig 11810 bp, 8 predicted proteins | sample 1691551 | NCBI WGS metagenome assembly OQWI01 (sample SAMN03418259, study PRJEB22391) | human gut metagenome | biome: human-gut; feature: organic feature; material: feces | host: Homo sapiens | place: Tanzania | collected 2013-01
TGCCCTTGACGCAATTCAGTAATAGCCTTCGTCATCTCCTTCTCTGCACATCCTGCATCGTGGAGAATGCGACTTGCCGTAGAATTAACGTCGAGCAAAGCCAACAAGATAGGCTCTATAGATACGAACTCATCGCCCATCTTTGTGGCATATTCCTGAGCGCGAGTCAACACCTTGTTGGCGTCATTACTCAAGTATACGTTGCCACCTTGTACGCGTGGCAAGTGCTGTATCTCAGATGCCACGAGAGTGTCTATCTGCTGAGCGTTGACTCCGAGCTTCTGGAATACGAAGTTCGTAACGTCCTTACCCTTTTCGATGACACCTTTCAGCAAGTGTACAGGCTCAATGCTTTGCTGACCGTTTTGCTGGGCGATGTTCACGGCAGCTTGCACAGCCTCTTGCGCCTTGATTGTGAATTTGTCTAATGTCATATTATGTCTCCTTTCTAAAATTTATTCGTTTCTGCCTACTCCTATTCAAACCCCGTGCCCATAATGAAAATCCCGACATTTTGACCGAATTACATGTCAAAATGTCGGGAAATCATCATTTCTGCCTTCTTTACGTTTCCTGCTTTCAATATCAGCTGTCGCACTTCCTCATAATCCTTATATTCAGAATTGCGCTCCATGAATATTCTGCAAGCACGGTCTATGAGCTTATGGTTTATAAGTTTGGCGTTCACCATCTTGTTGCCTTCCACTCTGCCTTGCCTAATTTGTAGCGTGGTGCTTATCATGTCGAGGATCAGCTTTTGCGATGTGCCTGCCTTCATGCGAGTGCTGCCAGTAACAAACTCCGGTCCTGTTATCACCTCTACCGCATGGTCTGCCCATTCTGCAATAGGAGAGTGGGGATTGTTCACTATGCAGCCCGTAGGTATTCCTTCTTTCCTGCAATGTTTCAAGATTGATAGCACAAATGGCGTGGTGCCGCTTGCCGAGAATCCCACCACGATATCGTTTTTAGTGATCTTCTTATCGCAAAGTTGTTGCCATCCATTCTCCAAGTCGTCTTCTCTCGACTCCTTAGTTTGCGTCAAGCATCCTATACCGCCAGGGAATATCGCCTGTATCTGCGAACCGTCTATACCATAGGTGTTTTGCACCTCTATGGTGTCGAGAGTAGCCAGTCGTCCGCCTGTTCCGCAGCCAGCATAAAACAGTCGTCCGCCATTCTTCACTTGTCGTTCTATGGCTTCTATCAATATATTTATATTTGGCAAAGCTTCCTCTACCGCCAACGCCACCTTCTTGTTCTCGTTGTTGATGTTGGCAGTAAGTTCTGCCACACTCATCTTCTCTAGATGGTCGTATAGCGAGCTTTGCTCAGTTATTCTCTTTTCCTTGTTGTCTGCCATGGTGTGTGTTTCTGTTGTTTTGCTAAAGATTATAGCATAGCCTTGACTTCTTCAATGCTCTTGTTAATGGTTTGTGCTATAATATCTATACTTACACCATTCTTAAGCATTGCTTGTGCCATCGCTTTTATCTGCGCATTTTGCTCTGTAATTCTATCTTGCTGCTCCGTAATTCTGTCTTGCTGCTCCGTAATTTTACCTTGCTGCTCCGTAATCATATCCTGTTGCTCAGAAATTATTTTCTTTTGCTTCATCACTTGTGTGTCACGAGCTTCAATAACAGCAAAGAACTCATCTTCATCATTCATTTCTTGTCTTACTTCTGCGCTCATTGTAGCCAAACTCAAACGATGAATAATTTGCATCATTTCAGGGTCGTCCTTATATAGATTTTCTTCCAAATTGATAATCTGTTGGCTTTCTTCTGTTCTTTGAGATTGATCGAATACGCTAAGCACTTTGTCGAGTCTATTGTTTATCTTGCCATGGAGCAATGGTATCTGTACAATAATGCTGTCGTGTATTAAGCTGCTGATAAATGGATCTTTTTCTCCATTCTTCACCTCTTTGCCATCATAGTCTAAAGCCTTATGACCAACGTATACCACAGGCTTATCTATATCGCCAACGCGATGTCCCAACAGATATACAGCAACCATAGGCAATGCATATCCCTGATATTCTCCTTGTTTTTGGATATTTTCCTCTGCGTTGTATTGTGCTGCGAGGTAACGGCGAAAACGCAAAGTCTCGGTATCCAACCATGTCTTTTGCAATTCTATTAATATCAATTGTGTAGAACCGTCATTCTCCCTTACTCGTGCTGCGAAATCTATTCTAAACATGGATAGTTTATCGCGAGTGATATTAGGATGTTCGTGCTTGCGCATTTCTACGCTAAGCACTTCCTTCTTTAGTAAAGCAGAAAGCACGGTCTTTGCTATGCGTTCGTCGTCCATCAAAAACTTGAACACAGAGTCATAAATAGGATTTGCAACACTAATTTTCATATTTCGTTCCTCCTTAATTTATAGTTCGATACTAAGATTATTTTGCGAAGATAGTGCCAGCGAGCGCAATGTGAGGTTCCTCACAAATTGCCGAGTGCCGCCTAACTTATGCAAAGTTAGTGCAAATAACGTGAAAGACAAAATAATTTTTTCCTTTTTGTCTCTTCTTATTATATATAAGGTGTAGCTCAAGCCCCCAAGCTCGTGGTGGGCATTGTGATCGACCAGATGAGATGGGACTATCTCTATCGTTATTATGCCCGCTATGGTGAAGGCGGATTCAAACGAATGCTCGGCGAAGGCTTCAGCGTAGAAAACTGCCAGATACCTTACATCCCATCCGTCACTGCCATCGGACACAGCTCCGTCTGGACAGGCTCCGTGCCCTCAATACACGGCATTGCCGGCAACGCCTTTGTAAAAGACGGAAAGATTGTCAACTGCGTGGGCGACAACACTGTGAAACCTGTAGGCTCCGATGGAAAGGCAGGCTACATGTCGCCACGCAATCTGTGGGTGACAACCATCGGCGACGAGCTGCGCCTTGCCACCAACAACCGCTCCAAGGTCGTTGGCGTGGCACTGAAAGACCGCGCCGCCATCCTTCCTGCCGGACATCATGCCAACGGTGCCTATTGGTTCGACGACAAGGCAGGACGATTCATCACCAGCACCTTCTATATGGACAAACTGCCCGAGTGGGTCAACAAGTTCAACAAGCGTAAGCTGGCAGAGAAATATCTCTCGCAGAAATGGGAAACCCTCTACCCCATCGACACCTATCAGCAGAGCACAGCCGACGCCAAAAACTACGAGAACGGCATCGTCGACGGCGAGAAGGCACAGTTGCCTCTCGACCTCGCTGCCCTCTACAAGAAGCATGGCTACAAGATCATCCGCAACACACCCTTCGGCTGCAACCTCACCTTCGATATTGCCAAGGCTGCCATCGAGGGCGAGAACTTAGGCAAAAACACCGACACCGACCTGCTCACCATCAGCTGCTCGAGCACCGACTACATCGGCCATCAGGTGGGAGTCAACGCCGTTGAGACCGAAGACTGCTATCTGCGCCTCGACCAGGCGCTTGCCGACTTCTTCGCCTATCTCGACAAGACCATCGGCAAGGGCAACTATCTCACCTTCCTCACTGCCGACCATGGTGCTGTCAACAATGCCGCCTTCCTGCAAGACCAGCGCATACCTGCCGGCATCTGGAACGGGAAATCTATGGTCAAGGAACTTAACCAGGAGCTCAAAGCTAAGTTCAACACCGACAAAGACCTCGTGATGACAATCATGAACTATCAGGTGTTCTTTCACACCGCCGCCATCGAGGAGGCTGGTCTCGACTATGCTGCCGTGAAACAGGTGGTAGTCAACCGTCTGAAGAAAGAGAAGATTGTGCACTATGCCTTCGACATGGAGAAGACCTCGACCGAAAGCATTCCCGAGCAGTTGAAGTTCCGTGCCATCAACGGCTACAACCGTGAACGCAGCGGAGGCGTGCAGATTGTTCTGAAGCCTGCCCATTATGAGTACGATGTAGCGAAGGGTACCAGCCACGGCGCTTGGAATCCTTACGACATCCACATTCCTTTGGTCTTCATGGGATGGCACATTCAGCATGGTGCCACTACCCAACCTCACTACATGACCGACATTGCCGCCACCGTAAGTGCCCTGCTCCACATCCAGGCACCCAACGGCTGCATCGGAACACCTATATTCTAATGGAATTTCAGAAATAAGTTTTATAAAGTATCAAGGGGGTAAGACGTCAGTTCAAGAAATGGATGTCAAAATCGTGGCAGACATGACGAGCTTGAGCGAAGAAGAATTAAGCAGACTGTAATAAGGCTGTGAAACATAAATATAGCCCCAAAGATATCGCAAAATAAGCAGTGGACTCTCTGTATATCAGAATGAGTCCACTGCTTTTTCTATGCTATTTTTAGTCCTGCCTGTCACAGATGGCTTCAAAAATCAAAAACAACTAATTGAACTTGCGAAAGTTCAGTAACCAATCATTGATTTTAAGCATAGACTACATCTTGCTTTCTTTTATAAACAACAAATCTGGTAAAATTCGGCTATCAGACACCAGACACGTACCACAATCATGGTAGACGAATCACCACTTTATGGGATACAAAATACCACAGCACGGCGATTGTGCACATGGGCTTTTTGCCGTAACTTTGCACCCAGAACAAGTTGATGTTTTTATCGCAGAAAAGTACAGACACTTTTACGGATAATATACATTAATATAATAATAAGTACACACATAAAAAAGAAAGGGTATAGAAATGAAAATCAAGGCTATTATCACAATCATCGCATTTGCTGTAGCAGCAGTTGCCAATGCCGCCAATCAGGGTAACACCAACGAGAGTAACGGAAATATCAAGGTGCAGGTTACGAAGGTGAGCCGCCCACTGGTGGAGAACTGGATCAAGGGATACAAGACAGTACACCCTGAAGTGACTATAGAAATAGTAGACAAGGCAGAAGAGGCAAATATCGCCATCGTGAACAACGCTGACAGTCATGCCGCCACCAATGTGGCACGCTATGCCATCCTGCCCGTGACTTCAAAGGAGAACCCTCTATACGACGAGATCACACATCGCCAATGGAGTGAGAAAGACCTGAAGAAGCTCTTCTTCCAGACAGAGGACGACTTGCTGGACGAAGCCGACAGCAAGAGCAAGAAGGAGAAACTCGCCGACAAGCTCACCGTGTTCAGCGGCAACAACAGTGCCTCTGCCTGCCAGGCTTTTGCCAAGCACTTCGGATTCACCAAGGGTGACATTCGCGGAAAGCGTATTGCTGGTGACGACAAATACCTGCTCTATGCCATACAGAAGGAGAAGCAATCGGTGACGTTCAACAACATCGCCTACCTCTTCGACCTCAACTCACGCCAGCTGAAACAGGACATCTCTCTGCTCCCACTCGACGTGAAGAAGAACCAGGCCGAGATACTTGAGTCGGGCAATATCGACGAGATTATCAAGCTGATAGAGAGCGACAAGATAGAGTCGATTCCTGTAGAGAGCATCGCCTTCTCGCAGAAGGTATTCAACAACGACGTGGACCGCTTCCTTTCATGGATTGTCACCGACGGACAGCAGTACAACAACAAGGCGGGTTTCCTGAAGCTCGACCAAAAAGATGCCAAACAGCAGCTTGCCCTCCTGGCACAGAAGTAAAAGGCAAGATGCTGACCAAGCAAGAAAGCAAAAACTAATAACTCCTGAGTCCAGCGAAAGTACAATAAAACTGAAGAGAGAGAAGAGAATGGGAAATACGAAACGACTTTTTGCCGTGCTTGTTGTAGCAACAGTCGCGGCAGCGGGAGCCTTTGCCCAGAACATCGTAAAAGGAACAGTAAAGGACGCACGTACCGGTGAACCGATAATCGGAGCGTCAGTAAAATATGTGGGACAGAAAACAGGTGTCATAACGGATGTGGACGGCCATTTCAAACTGGATGTAAAGTCCCTGCCATCGACACTGAAGGTGAATTATTTAGGCTACCACGACTTCAACATCGACGTTTATGACAACGAAGAACCTATCGAGATTTCACTTACCGAGAACAGAAACCTTCTTGAGTCGGTCGTAGTACTGGGCTATACGCAGGTGAAGCGCCAGAACCTGACGGGTTCGGTATCGACGGTGAAAGGCAACGACGCCACTTCAATCGCAGCCTCAAGTTTCAACGAACAGATACAAGGACAGGCTCCCGGACTGATCGTATCCAGCTCATCGGGAACTCCGGGTTCGGCAACATTTGTCCGCCTGCGCGGTACAACCTCTATCAATGCCGGCAACGACCCTCTGTACATCATCGACGGTGTGCCTATTAATTCCACAGCGCTTCAGACCATCTCGAACGGCGGTCAGACCGTCAATCCACTCTCTGACCTCAACCCCAACGACATCGAGAACATCGAGGTGCTGAAGGATGCCAGCGCTACTGCTGTATATGGAGCCCGTGGTGCCAACGGTGTCATCTTGGTGACGACAAAGCGAGGCAAGAGAAACCAAAAGACGCGAGTAACCCTGAATGCGGAATTCGGCTTTGCCAAGGCTGCCAAGCTGTGGGATCTTGCTTCGGGTCCTGAGACCGCACAGATACTGAACGAAGCCTGGATCAACGACGGTGGCGACCCAGCCCTCGTGCCCTACAGATCGAAGGAAAGCGGAGGTCTGGGAACACCCGAGGAGCAGAAGACCTACGACAGACAGAGCGTGATTTTCCGTACGGCAAAGATACAGAACTACAACGCCTCGGTAAGCGGAGGCAACGACCGCACCCGTTTCTACACAGGCATCGAATATACAAACCAGGAGGCTATCGTAAAGACACAGGACTTCAGCCGCATCGCCTTCCGCCTCAACCTGGACCACGACATCAACAAGAAAGTAAGTCTCTCGACAGGCAGCTCTCTATCATGGACCAAGCGCTCTCTGAGCCGCATCGCAAACAGTCCGAAAGGTATTCTCCAGGCATCGGTGCACCACAGCACACTGCTCAATCCGTTCAACGAAGACGGCAGCTACGCACGCTACGGCATCTTTGACAATATATATGCTCTCATCGACAACAGCGACCATCATGCCTACGGACTTCGACTGGTAGACAACGTGAGTCTGAAATGGAAGATCCTGCAGGGGCTGCAGTTCAAGTCCTCAGCGAGTGTGGACTACAACAACTACCGTGAGAAGCGTTACTTCAACACCGAGCTGGCCGACGGACAGCCCAATGGCAATGGTACTGATGCGACATCGACCATCTACACCATAACGGCAGAGCAGCTTCTCAACTACAACGTGGATTTCGGCACAAAACACTCTTTGGCAGCATTCGCCGGCAACTCGATACAGTACACGGGGCTTCGCTCGCAGTCGATCTCGGCATCGGGCTTCTCCGACAATGAACTGAAGGAATTCTCGTCGGCATCGGTCAGCACCGGTACCACAAGCAGCTCCACCTACAGTCTTGTGTCATGGTTTGGCGGTGTGAACTACAGCCTGCTCAACCGCTACGCCTTCGATGGCAACATTCGCGCAGACGCTTCCTCACGCTTCGGCAAGAACCACCGCTGGGGTGTATTCCCCTCGCTCGGTGTGTCGTGGACACTCTCTGAGGAAAAGTTCCTGAAGCCAGTGAAGTGGATCGACGGTCTGAAGATAAAGACAAGCATCGGCTGGACAGGAAACCAGAACATCGACGACTTTGCCAGCCAGGGGCTATGGTCGGGCGGCGGCGTATACAATAGCGAAGCTGGACTCCTACACTCACAGCTCGCCAACCCCGACCTGAAATGGGAAACTACACGCCAGTGGAACATTGGTATCGAAGGCTCGTTCCTCAATGGACGCCTTTCGTTCGAGTTCGACTATTACAATAAGTACACATACGACCTGCTGCTTTCCACCCCCATACCTGGCAAGACAGGATTCTCCAAGATCTACAGCAACGAGGGAGAAATGAGCAACAAGGGTGTGGAACTGCAGATTACATCCAAGAACATTTCGACAAAAGATTTCGACTGGACAACGAGTTTCAACATTTCGCACAACAAGAACCGCATAGAATATCTGCCAGTATCGTTCTCTCAATACGACCGCGACTGGGTACGACTGGAACAAGGCAAGCCCATGTACTCGTTCTGGCTCTACAAGCAGCTATATGTAGACCCCGAGACCGGAAACGCTGTCTATGAGGACGTAAATCACGACGGCAAGATAACCGTGGCCGACAGACAGATATGTGGCAACGCCTGGCCAGACTTCACCGGCGGCTTGCGAAACACTTTGAGATACAAGAATTTCGACCTGTCGTTCTTCTTCTATTTCTCTGTAGGAAACGACGTATTCAACATGAACCGGTTCTTCCAGGAGCATGGCGGCATGCGCGGCACAAACTGGGGATTCCTGAAAAGCCAGATGGACAGATGGCAGAAGCCAGGCGACATCACCGACATCCCCAAGGCATCGACACTGCCCAATGCCGACGGAAGCTACAACAACGGTTTTGCCAGCAGCCGATTCCTCGAGGACGGATCTTTCCTTCGCCTGCGCAACGTATCGCTCGGCTACACACTGCCCAAGTCGCTGATTGCCCCAGTGGGTATCGAATCGCTCCGTGTGTACGTGAATGTCACCAATCTCTTCACCATCACCAAGTATTCGGGCGCTGACCCTGAAGGAAACACGGCAGCCGACTACACGCATGGCACGGTGCAAGGTCTCGATTTCGCCATTCCGCCACAGCCAAGACAGGTGGTATTTGGTGTGAACCTGGCTTTTTAGTCTGCACCTGAAGTTTTTTTGAATGTGGGAAGTTCAATCAGTATTAATCCAAAAAAGAATAAGAATGAACAAGATCATCATAAAGAATATCAAAACAGGTTTTTCACTCCTTGCTGCCACTACAGTACTGGCTTCGTGCTCAGACTTTCTGACACAAGCCCCAGCCGACTATATTTCAGACAGCAAAGTGATCAAGACCGAGGCTTCTGCCAAGGCAGCACTGAATGGCGCCTATCACGATTTGGCAACTAACGCCTATTACGGCGGCAAGTATTTTGATGCTGGCATCAACCTGGCCTCGGACAATGTGACATGGACAGGATCGCTCAACTACTATTACGACTTCGACACCCATCAGTACAGCGCCGAGAACCAGCTGCTGTCGTATGCATGGTATGCCATCTATGCCACTGTGGAGCAGGCGAATGAAGTCATATCGAAGACTCCAGCCATCGACGCAGGTGATAAGGAAAAGAACGGGATCATAGCAGAGGCAACGGTGATACGGTCTTTAGCCCTGTTCGACCTCGCCCGCACATGGGGCAACATACCCGTCATCAAGGAAGCCACTTCCACACCAGGACAGTTTAACGGCGTGAAACAATCGGAGGCAAAGGTGGTGTATCAAACCGTCATCGACGACATACTCGCCGTATACAACAACCTGGGCAAGGCAACCGACCGTGTGCACGTAAACCAATCAGTGGCCGACGCCCTCCTGGCACGCATATATCTCTACTTAGAGGACTGGGACAACGCAGAGAAGTATGCCACCAAAGTGATAGAAAATCCCTACTACGAGCTGACAACGATAGACAACCTGATCGACGGAAGCCTCACTACAGAGAGTATATGGGAGCTGGCATATTCGTCAAAATTCACCAACGAGCAGAGCAACTACTGGCGCTCGCCCAATGATGGCGGACGCCAGGTCGCTGTCGGCCTCGGGAACATGTGAACGCTTGCGGATTTTGTTGAGGTCGGTCAAGGCTCCTTCCAGGTCGGGTGCCGACTTTTTGGCGCGGGCTTCGGCTCTTATCAGATATGTGCAACCACCGTGCTCGGAATCGAGCAGCATCAGACGGTTTTCCCCATTCCTTACAGCGACATACAGGCTGACAAGGATTTGATACAAAATGACAAATATTAAATCAAAAATCATAGGAGACGACAAGCATGAAGAAACTTATCCTATCTGTTATCATTGCAGCTATCATTGCACCAAGTGCAACAGCTGCTAAAAAAGCAAAGAGTGGCAAAGCTGTCAACAATGCAGCCATCAAGTATCTCGACGACAACTTCTGGACTTACGACAAGCTGCAGAAAACAATCTGGGCCAATCCTGAATTGGGATTCATCGAGTACAACAGTTCGAAACTATTGCAAGACCATCTGCGCGAGAATGGTTTCTCGGTAGAGGCAGGAATAGCCGGAATGCCAACCGCATTCGTTGCAACTTATGGCAGCGGCGAGCCCACCATAGGTTTCCTTGCCGAGTTTGACGCGCTGCCCGGACTGTCGCAGGACACCGTGCCTGTGCGCTCGCCACGTGTGAAAGATGCTCCTGGTCAGGGATGCGGACACAATCTTCTCGGCGTAGGCTCCACATCGGCTGCTGTGGCACTGAGCAAATGGCTGGCAGCCAACCACCGCAAGGGAACTATCAAGATATTCGGCACTCCTGCCGAGGAAGGTGGCGCTGGTAAAGTATATATTGTACGCGACGGATATTTCAAAGGCATAGATGCTGTGCTCGACTGGCATCCAAGTTCCGGCAATGGCGTTTCGACCAATCCCGGTACAGCCATGCAGATGATCGACTATAAATTCTACGGTAAGGCAGCCCATGCCGCTGGCTCGCCCTGGAAGGGACGCTCGGCACTGGACGCAGTGGAGGCGTTCGACTACATGGTGAATATGCTACGCGAGCACGTTCTGCCTTCCAGCAGAATACACTATGTCATTGCTGACGGAGGTTTCGCACCCAACGTAGTGCCTGAATATGCCCGCGTGTCTTACTATATCAGAAGCCCCCGACGCGACGTGCTCCACGATCTTACCCAGTGGATTGACTCGGCTGCTGTGGGTGCGGCAAAAGGCACTCAGACACGCGTAGAGAAAGAAATCGTTGCCGGTACATACGAGAGACTGCACAACCGTGTGCTCTCCGAACTCGTTCAGAAGAACATGGAAATCGTGGGAGGCGTGAAGTATGATGAGCGTGAGAAAAAACTGGCGGCAGAAGTGGCTAAAACATTCGGCGCAGGCGACACCATCCTCGTTCATGCTGAGAAAATACACCCCTTGGGAAAACTGGTAAAAGAAGGCTCTGGCGGTTCATCGGACGTGGGTGATGTTAGCTGGTCGGTGCCTCTGGCAAGTTTCGGTACTGCCACTTTCGTGCCCGGAGCTCCCGGACACAGCTGGCAGAACGTGGCTGTAGACGGCAGCACCATCGGTACAAAGGGACTTATCAATGCTGCCAAGATTTTCAGTCTCACGGCTATTGATCTTTTCAACAATCCCAGCCTGCTGAAACAGGCTAAAGCCGAATTTGACAAGGTAAGGGGTGCCGACTTCAAATACGAATCGCTGCTGGGAGACCGCAAACCTGCACTGGATTATCGTAAAGCAAGCAAATAACTCCAAAAATCTGAAAGAAACTGCTGTTTTTTCATTAATAATGATTACCTTTGGCTGCAAAAAGCCGGAGGTAATCTTTCGCTATTAAATAAAATGACTTATCAATGACTGCTATTAAACTGACATCACAAACGCGCCAGACCATCATTTGGATAGCGGCGCTGCTGCTGGGAGCCCTTTTAGGACTGGCAGGGAAAGAATGGATCAACTCGTCTGCCGACTTCATAGCGGCGATATACACACGTCTGTTCCAGTTTCTCGCCGTACCGACCATAGCATTGGCAGTGGTCGTGACGCTCGCCAACTTCGGTTCGCAGAAAGACACGGGCAAAATCTTCCGCCACACCATCACCTACACGCTGCTCGCAGCCAAGGGGGACGACCAGGTTTCCCGCCTGTTCAACGAAGAGCTGGCGCGTGAACTCTTTGGCAAAGACGGCATCCAGGTGGATTCTGCCATGCAT
>OQWI01001129.1_pt1 | contig 11769 bp, 8 predicted proteins | sample 1691551 | NCBI WGS metagenome assembly OQWI01 (sample SAMN03418259, study PRJEB22391) | human gut metagenome | biome: human-gut; feature: organic feature; material: feces | host: Homo sapiens | place: Tanzania | collected 2013-01
ATCAGGGGGCGGCCGCGCTTTTTCGTTGGAGAGAGTCCGACATAGAAAGTGTTTCCCGAAAGTACGGCGGCATTGCTGCTCATGAGACAATAATCCGTATCTGACATATAAATCGGAGTCGTCTCCCCGTACATTCTCGATAGTGTATAAATCACATCACCACTGGTATAGACATAGGCGATGTTGCCATTGTCAATGTAATAGTCCAATACCCTATAGTGCCTGTCCGGTCCGAAGTCCGTCCTGTTTTTGTCCCACATCACAGAAGATGAAGTCTCCCACATGTCAGTGGAATAGTCCGTCTTCACATAGACATTCGTGTCATACCATCTTAGTCGGGTATTGCCGAACTGCTGATTTGAAGGACCGAATACCATCGGAATGAGATTGCCTCCGGCATAGAGCGCAACATTCGGCCCGTATCCGATTTGTGACACAGCCATAAACATCATACCCGTTATTAGCCGGACATCATAAATGTCCTGAATGTTGTTGTCCAGATTTATTCTGGAAGAGTTCCCGTTTCTTACAAGGTATAATGCCGTCTTCTCCATAAGTGCCAAGGAGCCTGGATGCTGGAAGAAGAACACCATATCTTTTCCATCCTCGTAAAGGGCTCCGGTCTCCGAACAGGGATTGGCCATTTCCCCAAATATCACGCCCGAACCGTCCCCGAAGATATATTCACCGTTTTTCCTGAGGGACAGTCCCCGTCCGGTCCTGTTCTGCCCAAGCGTATAGACATCCTGCCCTTTGACCAGAAATCCGCAAATCATCTCCCTCCCGTCATATCTGAACAACTCCACTCCGTCGCGGCAGATGACGGTCTGTGTCAATGTCGAAAAATCTGTATAAATGTGGCTTCCGACCAGCCTGTGCATGTCCGGATCATTGCTGATGAAAGTTCCTGCACCTCCGGGCAGAGACAGAATCTTCTCATCATTCCTATAGACGCACAGGTGGAAAGTGCGCTCCTCGCCGGCAGAATCCCTCTGCCAGTCATAGTCCTGCGGAAACTCCACAGTTGTCATGAATACGGTCGTATCTGCTTGGATATCAGGACCTCCTCCTCCGGGCTTGTTGTAGTGTTTCTTACCTGACATGTCTCCTGCATCCGATCTGTGTTTGACAAAAATCATCTCATCGATGTCCCCGCATCCTCCGATAAGAATTAAGGCAGCGGCCAATGCTATTTTCAATAATCTTCTCATACGTGCTTTTTTCTGCAAGTATGGGATAAAAATAAATCCCCTGAAACTTTTTTGCCAAGCCCAGGGGAATTTCACCACAATTATATGATCCTTAAATAAAATTAATTTTAAAGATTCGTATAACGTGCATATTGTCAAATGGTTAGATGTTAACTCTCAAGCCAATCTCGAAATCCATCATAAATGGCTGTTGTGTCCTGATGCTTACTGGTTGGTCGCAGTCGAAGAAATATCTGACACCAGGATTGACATAGATTCCGAGCCTGTCAATGACATTGAATTCGACTCCGAGTCCGGCACCTGCAGAGAACTGCATGCCTTTAGCTTTTTCTGAATAGGTGATTCTCTCAGGTCCGTCCAAAACCTTGAATTTGTTGGAGACGGCCTTTTCCGCAGTTCCGCCTGCGTATGCGTATAGTTTTATCCTTGACCCGCTCAGGAATGTGTAATATGCATTTACGGGAATTCCTATATAATGGATCGTATGTCTGATGTCAGATTCGATGTCATGTTTGAGGGCTCCGTCCAGATACTCAGTATATTTTCCGGCGAAAGTTCTCTGAAGCATGGTATAGTTCAGTCCTGTACCGATTGCCCAATTGTTGCCGAAGCTGATTTTTACTGTAGCCCCGAATGTTACAGGTATCGCGTAAGATGAATTCTTGCTTGTCTGCTCGATGTACTTCGTGCTTCCAACCGGAAGAATCGGAGCCTTGTGCCCTCCGAACCTGTTGATGCTCTTGGCATCACCGTTGCTCGCTACATCTCCGCCCATCAGGAATGACACTTTCGCCGCCTGACGTCCGGTTTCTTCATCAATGTTTCTGAAAGGATCTCCTACGTATTCATCGTCAGAAGTTTCGCTTTCTTTCGGACTGTCAGGGGTAACATTGACAATCTCCTCATGCCTGTCTTCGGAAATATTGGTCTGGACCTCTTCGTCACCAGGGGCAACCTGAACCGTCTCCGGCTCTGAGGCTTCTGTTGTAACCACGTGAGTGACAGTAGGTTCAGCTTTTCTGACAGGGCGCTCCGCAACTTTCTTTGTCGGAATATCCGGCTTTTCCGCTGCATTCTCAGCCAGCATGTCCTGCTTGAGAGTCTCCTTGTTCTGTTCGGACACCACGACTTCCGCGGTAGTCATAGGCTCCGGAGTCTCTTCTTTAGGCCAGAGTATCACACATAACGATACTACGGCAGCCGCTGCGATTCCGGTCATTGCATATCTGACCCAGAAAGGCAGCACCTTCCGTTTCTTTTCTGATGAAGCAGCACTTTCAGCGGCATCGAGCCGTGAGAACACGTCATCCATGATATGCGAAGGAACAGATTCCTCCGCATTCTCAAGCATTGACCTGAAAGCGTTGTCGAATTCGTTATATCCGTTTGTCTTCATTGCTTTTTCTTATCTTGTCCTGCAGTATCGCACGTGCCCTGTTCAGCTGAGACCTTGAGCCTGCCGAGCTGATATTCAGCGCTTTGGCTATCTCCTCATGACTGAATCCCTCTATAGCGAACATGTTGAACACTGTTCTGTAACCGGTAGGCAGGGACGCGACCAGCTGCATGATTTCCTTATATCCCAAATTCTGTATCTGAGACGGCACGTCACTGCTCAGACTCCTTGCATTCTCCAATGTGTCGCTCAATTTCAGCGCATCATTTTTCCTCAGGGACATAAGTGCAGTATTGACAAAGATCCGTCTCGCCCATCCTTCGAAAGAGCCCTCGTTGGAAAACGACTTCAACTTGCTGAAAAGCGTCACGAAACCATCCTGCAGGATATCTTCGGCGGCATCGCGGTCTCCCATATAACGGATGCATAGAGCGAACATTTTGGGCGACAGTGCCTCGTACAGTTTCTTCTGTGCGGCTCTGTCTCCCTTTATACAGCCCTCTATGTAATCATTATAACTAGGCTTTTCCATCTCGTTAGAGCCCCTCGTTGTGTAACCGGATTATAGATGCAGATCGCATCAGAAATGTTGCATGGGATATAAATTATCTCAGCCAAGTTTCGGGATTCTGAGGTGTAGTGCCCTTCCAGATCTGGAAATGAAGCTGCGTTACTCCGTCGATCGTATCGACCGTGCCGATGACTTCACCTGTCTTGACCTTGTCTCCGGTCTTTACGTTGCATGACCCCAGCTTGCAATAGAAAGAGAAATAATTTCCATGCTGGATGAGTACGCACTTGTTGTATCCCGGCATCACGACAATCTGTTTGACCTCACCGTCGAATACCGCTTTGACCGATGTCCCCTTGCCCAGAGATATGTTCACGCCATTGTTGAAAGGCAGTTTGACAGACTTGAAAACCGGATGGTAATGCTGTCCGAAATGGTCCACTACAGGCCCCTCAGCCGGCCACGGCAGTTTTCCTTTGTTCTTGGCGAACTCCGCATCCAGCTTTATGTCGACAGGTTTCCTGGATGTCGCTTTGCCTCCCTTGTTTACTGCCGCCGCGATAATCCTCTGGATTTCACGGTTCAGGGCATCGACTTGTTTCTTTTTGGTGGCAAGCTGCTTCTGGTATTTTACCTTGTTTCTATTGAGCTGAGATACAAGTCCCTGTGACTCAGCCTCTTCTTTCTGGAGCTGGGCCACCTCGGCCTCTCTTCTGGCCTTGACCTGAGCGGCTGCCGATTTCAGAGTCTGGAGAGTGTCCAGTTCTCTCTGGAGTTCAGCCCTGGTTTCGATGATCTTTTCCCCCTGCCTGTTCATCTCGGAAGAAAGATTGCGCAGATATCCCAGTCTTCGGAACGCCTGCCCGAGATTGTCGCTTGCAAGAATATACATGTACCAGATTTTGGAATCTCTGTTCTTGTATGCGCTCTTCACAAGCTTCGAATAGTATAGCGAAAGGGTGTCAAGCCGGTTCTGCACCCGCTTGGCATCTGCCTGTTTGACATTGATCTTATTTGTCAATGCCGATATTTCTTTGTCACTTTCAGCGACCAGTTCCTTCCTGTCCGCGACTTTCTTCCTGACAAGCCCCAACGTCGCCATCGCGTCACTGCTTTTGGCGGCATTGTCTTTCAACTGCTTGTCTATCAATGCTATTTCCTTTTCCAGTTTGGCTTTCCTGCTTTCCTGGACTCTGGTATCCTGTGCATGAGAGCAGAGCGGAATCATTATGACGGCCGCTGCCAGAAGGAAGATTCGTGCGGATGAAGTCATTATTCCTGGCCCTCCGCCGCCTTGTTTTTGGCCTGCTGCCTATAGACTTTGGCCAGGTCATTTTCTCCAAGTGCCTCAAGTACAGCCGCATAGTGGTTTAGGATAGTGGCGCTGTCCTTCCCGCCATAAAGCATCGCGTGCTTGAAGAAAGGCTTGGCTTCCAATGCTTTACCCTGAAGATAAAGAATCCATCCGAATGTGTCCAGATAGGTGGCGTTGTCCGGTTCGGCCTCCACTGTTTTCTTGCTCATGGCGTAGGCCTTCTTGAGTTTCTTGCCCTCCTCCGACAGGTAATATGCATAGTTGTTCAGGACCGGAGCGTAACCCGGAGCTATCTTCAGGACATTGTCATAAGCCTTGTATGCCTTCGGAGTATCATTCATGAGATGATAGACATCACCCATCATGCTCCAGGCAGTCACTGCCACCGCGCTGTCGCGGGGCGCTATTCTAAGCATCTTTTCGCAGTTTGCAATCACGCCCTTGTAATTCTTCAGATTGAACTCTCCGGCATTGGCATAATCGATGAATCCGATTTCATCGGGGAATTTTGTCAATGCGGAATCGCTCACCGCCACGACTTGTTTCCAATCCTGCATGTAGGCGAGAATCTGGATGTAGCTTGCCATGGCACCCTTGCTGTCAGGATTCAGTTTCGTAATCTGTCGGAACATGCCTGCAGCCTCAGGTTTCCTGTCAGTGAGGAAATAGTAGAGTCCCGCGGTCTCCATTATCAATGAATCTGACGGATGCGCGTCCATGGCCACGGTCATCGTGGAGTCAAACTGGTGCTGGAATGATTTTATGAATCTTGGATCTGTCTGTCTGATAATGGCTTGCAGATAGTTTGCCTTGCCCTCGGACGGTGCAGACCTGTCTGCCAAAAGTTCATCCAAGGCCTCGAAATACTGCGGATACTTTCTTGTGATCCTATATGCTTCCGCCTTGCCGAGAAGGGCAGGGGAGCAACTTCTGTCGATAGACAACGCTTCGTTATAGTAGGCCAATGCTGTCGAGTCGTTGTACATGCCCATTTCGTAGTCTCCCAAGATTGACAACACCTGCGGAGACGAGTACTCTTTGTTGTATTCCTCCAGTTCCTTGAAAGCCTCCTCGTTCTTGTTCTGCTGACGCAGAATATTGAATTTGGTCATCACCGTCCCGTCGCTCTTTCCGAACTGCGTCTCGATGTCCCTGATTGTGCTGAGGGCCTTATCGTATTGCTGCTGATTTATATACAGGTTCGCCAGACTGTAATACAGGTCGCCTTTCTTAGGAAAATCTTTCAGCAGCGACTCGTACATGTCTGTCGTCAGGACAGCCCTCCCCGTCATACCGTAAAGTCCGGCAAGCATATAGCGGTACCAGTAGTTCGTGGAGTCGAGCGCCACTGCCTGCTTCAAGTCCTTCTCAGCACCTGTGGCATTATTCAGCCTCATGCTACAAAGTCCTCTGTAGTAATACGCTGCATCGTTCTCCGGAACCGTCCTGATGATTTCGTCCAGAATCGCCGACGCTTTCTTCCAGTTTCCGTTTTCGTACTCCTGCACCGCGTCGATCAGCAATCCGTCGCCGTTCAACGCCTTTACGGCCCTTGTCTGGGCCGAGGCTGTTATTGTCAATGTCAATGCTACCAGAACTGTCAGCAAGCTCTTGACTGTCAATGCTGTTATATTTGGTTTCATATCGTTTCGTTTTTTCGGGTATGTCATAATCAATGACCATACCAAACCGGGATAAACTCATGTCCCGCAAATTGTCAGATTAACGAAACATGAATTACAAATATAATGAAACCGAGGTGAAGAAGAAAATAATTTTTGGTATTACTTGAACGGGATGATTTCCACTGCTCCCGGGATGTCATCATCCTCTTCCGGAGTCAGATGGATTATCCTCTGGTTGGAACTGCCGCGGAAGTGGAGCTGGGGATCTCTCAAGCTCTCGACATAGGGCCCGTCGACAAGTACGTCAATGTAAGGAAGCAGCATTGACAGGCGGCTGTCCGCAAGTATCTCCTCGTATGTGAAGCCTGTCCAGCACCAGATGGTCTTGTCTGTCTCTTCCTTGATTCTTCTCGCCAGCTCAGTGAATCCTTCCACCTGGTAGAACGGATCCCCTCCGCTGAATGAGACATTGCTCAGGTCATCGTCCTTTATGATCTGCAGCAAGTCATTGACACTCATCTTGTGCCCGTTCTCGAAGTTCCATGACTGCGGGTTGTGGCATCCAGGACAATGATGCCTGCATCCGGCACAATAAATGGAAGTGCGCAGGCCCGGCCCGTCGGCCATGGTCTGTTCCATCACTTCCATTATGTAAAGTTCAGTCATTCTATTTTTTGAAGGTTACTTATGTACGACCCTGTCTTTCAGTTCTGCCAGTTTGGCACTGTTCCACCTGTTGGTCGTGCCCACGAGGTATCCGGTAATCCTCTGCAACGTGTCAATGTTATGTCCATGACAATGAGGGCATTCCGTGAGGTTCTCACTCGCATCCTCGAATCCGCAGTCCAGACAGCGGTTCCTGTTGTGGTTCACACTACCATAGCCGATATTGTATTTGTCCATAAGGTCCACAATGTTCATGATGGCCTCAGGATTATGCGTCGCATCTCCGTCGATTTCCACGTAGAAGATATGGCCGCCCCTTTCCAAATCGTGATATGGGGCCTCCACTTCGGCCTTATGCTTAGGTGTGCAATGGAAATACACCGGGACATGACTTGAATTCGTATAGTATTCCTTGTCCGTCACACCCTTTATGATGCCGAACTTTTTCTTGTCCATCTTGGTGAATCTGCCGGACAGGCCTTCTGCAGGCGTTCCCAATACACTGAAATTGTGCTGGAACTTCTCGGAATATTCATTGGCCTTGTCTCTCATATAGGTCACGATGCGGAGGCCGAGTTCCTGTGCCTCCTCTGACTCTCCGTGATGCTTGCCTGTCAATGCGATAAGACATTCAGCAAGTCCGATGAAGCCGATGCCGAGAGTGCCCTGATTGATGACGGATTCGATTGTGTCTTCCGGTCTGAGATCTTCACTGCCGATCCAGAGTTTGCCCATCAGCAGAGGAAACTGCTTCTTGAGCGCTGTCTTCTGGAAATTGTATCTCTCGCACAACTGTTGGGCAGTAATGTCGAGAACATCATCGAGCCTGTGGAAGAATTCCGTGATCCGCGCGGCCTTGTCCTCGATATCCATACATTCTATCGCGATACGGACAATGTTGATTGTCGTGAAACTGAGGTTGCCTCTTCCGATGGAAGTCTTCGGCCCGAACCTGTTTTCGAAAACTCTTGTACGGCAGCCCATTGTAGCTACCTCATGGATATATCTCTTCGGGTCGTCAGCCCTCCACTCGGAACTCTGGTTGAACGTTGCGTCAAGGTTCAGGAAGTTCGGGAAGAAACGCCTTGCCGATACTTTACATGCGAACCTGTAGAGGTCGTAGTTCGGGTCGGTCTTGAGGTAACTTACCCCGCGCTTCTTCTTCCAGATCTGTATAGGGAAAATGGCGGTGGAGCCATTGCCGACACCCTCGTATGTGGTGTTGAGGATTTCACGGATTATGCAGCGGCCTTCCGCGGAAATATCTGTGCCATAGTTTATCGAACTGAACACGACCTGATTTCCTCCGCGTGAGTGGATGGTGTTCATGTTATGGACAAATGCCTCCATTGCCTGGTGGACGCGGCTGACAGTCATATTGACAGCATGCTGTTTCAGCCTTTCGTCTCCTTCGAGACCATCCAGGTCTTTCTTCAGGTAATCCTTGATTTCAGCGTTCTTCAGATAGTCGAGATTCCTGTTCTCCAGCATTGCCAGCTGGGCAATCTCCTCGATATATGTCTTTCTTACATAAGGCGCAAGATAGAAGTCGAATGCCGGAATGGCCTGACCTCCATGCATTTCATTCTGGACCGTCTCCATGGAAATACATGCGAGAACCGCAGCGGTCTCTATCCTCTTCGCCGGTCTTGACTCTCCATGTCCTGCATGGAATCCCTCATCCAGAATCTTGTCCAGAGGGTGCTGAAGGCATGTGAGACTCTTGGTAGGGTAGTAGTCCTTGTCGTGGATGTGAATATATCCGTTATAGACCGCCTCCCTGACATCTTCGGACAGCAGGCTTTCGTCAACGTATGTCTTTGTGGCCTCGGATGCGAACTTCATCATCATGCCGGCAGGTGTGTCGGCATTCATATTCGCATTTTCACGCGTAATGTCATTGGCCTGGGCGTCAATGATTTCCTTGAAGATTTCGCAGGTCTTGGCCTTGCGTGCGAGATTTCTCTGGTTTCTGTATGCGATATATTTCTTTGCGACTTCCTTGCGCGAACTCTTCATGAGCTCGAACTCCACGCAGTCCTGGATGGACTCGACACCCATTTCCTCATTGTCCCTTTTGGAAATGACATCAGCGATTTTGGCTGCGAGAACGATATCTTCTCCGGCCTCGGTAACGTTCATCGCTTTCAATATGGCGGCGACGATTTTCTGATTGTTGAAAGGTACGCGTCTTCCATCGCGTTTTACTACATACTTGACCATAGCGTGAATGATATTAGGTTTCTATGCGGCTGCACCGCACAATGTGGTCTCTTTTCTCTTAGTTTTTCCGGGGGAAAACCACAAGAATTCAGGGGTTATTCAGACAAATATAATGCAATTTGTCCTGTATCGGAAACAGTGTAAAAAAAAGTTATCAATAGTGCCGGGTGAAAAGACGGAAAAATCGCGCGCAGAACCGCCGCTGCCGCTTATTTTGAATGTTTATAAATTACATCAATGCCGGAGATCGGTCCCGAAGAACATTGCAAAATAAAAAGGTCCACCGGACATAGTCGGCGGACCTCATATCCGAGAGACTTCTGCAGTCTCTCTTATTTTTATATACCCGATTAAAGGTTTGCGTTGTCGTTCTTCCAGTCAGCAACTGCAGGAACGATTCCGAGGCTTACGATCTCGTCACGCATCTTGCAGAGGTGAGCGTAAGAAGCGTCGAGGGAAGCCAACTCTTCAGCTGTTCCCTGAGGCATTACATAGTGGCAGCCTGTAGCGTCAATTGTTGTAGGCATAGCCATCATGACGTTCTGGTACTTCTCGTTGTTTACGTATGTACCTGCAGGCAGTGTGAAAGGCTCTCCGCCCATAGCAGCTTCGATCATCTTCACTGCATTGTAAGCCGGGCTCTGGAATGAAGAACGGCCACGGAGTTTGATGATTGCAGAACCGCCCTGGATGGTGTTCTGTTTGATCTCAGCCATTCTCTCAGCTGAAAGACCCATCTCTGAGAGAGGTTTGCCGTCGATCTTGACCTGAGATGCGAATACTGCCATCTGCTCGCCGTGTCCACCATATGTGTGGGCTCCTGTTACTGAGCTCTGAGGAACGCCGAACTCCTTGGCGAGGTTGCTCTGGAGACGGGTAGAGTCGAGAGCTGCGAGTGATGTAAGCTGCTCCGGCTTCAGACCTGAGTGGATGAGAGCTGTAAGAGCGGTAACGTCAGCAGGGTTAAAGATAACTACAACGTGCTTTACATCAGGGCAATACTTCTTGATATAGTCGCCGAACTGAGCAGCGATCTGGCAGTTGCCTTTGAGAAGATCCTCACGGGTCATGCCCTCTTTACGTGGAGCTCCACCTGAAGAAATGATATACTTGGCATCCTTGAAAGCAACTTCAGGATCAACGGTCCAAGTGATGTTTGCACCCTCGAAACCGCAGTGATACATTTCCTCTGCTACACCGTGAACACCCGGCTCGAAAATATCATAGAGGCAGATGTTAGGGGTAAGGCCGAGCATAAGGGCTGTCTGAGCCATGTTGGAACCGATCATTCCGCCGGCACCAACGATGGTCAACTTCTCATTAGTCAAATACTTCATAGTAAATGTTTTATTATTTAGTTATACTTTATTTACATTTCCACCGCAAAGATAACAATTTCAATCAATAGATTGCCTACTTCGCTACTGTTTTTAACTCAATTCGTCTGCAAATTTTCAGCCAGAATTCCCGATTCTGACAAATTTTATGCAAAATCAGAAAAATGCATTATCTTTGCACGGATAACAAAAACGCTTAAGGTTTTATATGGAACCTCCCAGTTCTGTAAACGATAATCAAAAAATGACAGCAGGATCGCCAGTTGACGACCCCCTGTCGTGCTTCTCTACGACAGAATCATACATTGTAGTAAACAGTCTCCCGTCCGCAGATGACGACGGAGACCATTATGTCGTGTGCGGTTATTCACCGTGCACGGGCATTTCGTATTTCGGAACTACAAGAACATCCATCAAATCCTGAAGCAGAAAAAATTATGGGACTATATCTTAAAAAAGTACTTGAAAACAAAGCGGAAATCGCAGTATGGCAGATAACCGAAAGTGAAGAAGAACTCAAGGCATTGAGTTCCACTCCATCCGATGAAATGGAAGAGATTTCCTGGATCAAAAGCGAATCACTCCGCAAACAGAGACTCGCAGTAAGAGCTCTCCTGAACGAACTGTTCGATGAAAAGGTCTATCTGAGCCATCACGATAACGGAAAACCGTTCCTCGAGAACAGAGTCACCAACATAAGCATCACACATACAGACAAATATGTTGCTGTCATCCTGCACGAAAGCGAGGATGTCGGCATTGACATAGAGTCATTGGACCGCGACTTCTCCGCAGTGGAGCTGAAGGCATTGTCCGAAGACGAAATCGACGACCTTGACGACGACAAGAGGAATGAGCAGCTCGCCATCTACTGGTGTGCAAAGGAGGCGATTTTCAAGAGGCTGTCCATATACAATGTGGATTTCGCGGAGCAGATCGAGATCGAGCGCTTCCGTCCGAAGGGCGAAGGCGAACTCGAGGCTACATTTATCCACAAAGACGGATACGAGGATGAGTTCGAACTGGAATACCCCACATTCGACCGCCACGTGCTCGTTTGGGTTGTAGGCTGATTTCTAAAACCATAACGATATTTATTCACTGTCCGGTGTTGAAAACTTTCCTTTCAGCACCGGATATCGCTTTGTTAATTCTCCTATCTTTGTAAGAACCGCCTTGCACTCATGACCTATGAAGCCTGCAAGACAGTGTAAACCGACAAATAACACAAACCTCTAATATTATGGTCAAGTATGTAATCAAACGGGACGGACGTCTCGTTGACTTCAACAACCAGAAAATCGTTGCGGCCATTCTCAAAGCCATGAATGTGACCGAAAACGGCGAAGACATTGTCCTTGCCGCAAAAATTGCTGATGCCATCTCCAAGAAGGACACCGAAAAGATGGGTGTCGAGGAAATTCAGGACTGCGTAGAATTCGAACTGATGAGTCCAGAACCTTGTCGAGCGGGTGCTGGAGACAG
>OQWI01001130.1_pt1 | contig 11767 bp, 12 predicted proteins | sample 1691551 | NCBI WGS metagenome assembly OQWI01 (sample SAMN03418259, study PRJEB22391) | human gut metagenome | biome: human-gut; feature: organic feature; material: feces | host: Homo sapiens | place: Tanzania | collected 2013-01
GCGATACATCACGCACTCGCGATGTTGCAGCTTTTTCGACTCCAGCAACTTAGCAGTCGTTGCACGTCGTCGTTGTGTACCGAGCTAAGTGGCACGAGATATTTCTCGGTCTTGTGCTTAACCATAGTAGGGATGAGCGAGTCAATCTTGCCAGTAGTTCCGAAGAAAACCTTACGCTTGCGGTATTGCACGTATTTCTGTATATAGAGTGCTATTGTCTCGGTTACGCAGAAGTACTTCATGTCTTCCGGTATGGTGATGCGCATCTCTTTTGCCAACTTAAAATAGTTGTCTATAGCATGACGCGATGTAAATACCACAGCGGTGAAATCCAAAAGTCCGATTTTCTGTTGGCGGAACTCTTTTGTGCTGAGTCCTTCAACCTTGATGAAGGGGCGGAAAACGAGTTCTACACCGAAATCATTGGCAATGTCGTAATATGGCGACTTTTCGCTCGATGGTTCGGGCTGGGAAATCAAGATTTTCTTTATCATTTGTCTATCTAATATATATATATCGTGAATGTATTTATGCGATGTCAGAAATTCACTTTCAGACAGTTGCCTGTTATGGCAAGTACCCCAAGTAGCATTACGAAGGGTAATAGTTCAAGCGTGCAAAAGTACAAAAAAATCTGCAAAGAATGGCCCGAATGTCTGAAAAAGATGATGTACGACTTGTAAAGTGCCAGTATTTTGAACGTTACGAGCACCACAGTAGTATATAATAAGGTGGTTTCGACAGGCATCTCGAAATAGGCTTGCAGCACAACTGCAGGGAATATGCATACGCCTTCCATTGCCAGCAGGAACAGAAATGCCTTCATCCATATGTCGTTGAGCCGCCTTTCAAAGAACACCCATCCCGTAATCCAGTATAAGCCCGACTTGACAAGTATATAGGCAAGGTTAATAAGCGCGAAGATGCCTATCACCTGATATTGGTCGATGACGAACGTATCGGTTACGTGTATTTGTACTCGGAAGAAGTATACAAGCGCAAAGAGCAGACAACTCTGAAGCACAAAGAAGAATTGCACACGCACTTCTCCAGATGTCTCGCTCATGCCTGACGTGCGCTCGTCGTGTGGTGGACGGAAGAAGTGTCGCGCTTGTTTTAGTATGAACCTCTTGGATTTGGCAAAGGCTATGGCTGCTATAATGAAGCAGAACAGCAGCAAGCCAGTAATGACGTTGTCGCGTGCTATACTGTATGGCACTGGGTCGCCGGCAACACCAAGTCGGCCTCCGAACATATCGGGGTGGAAACAAGGCTTGCCGGTGAAGTAAGACTCGCGGTAATACTTTGGCATGTTGACGTCGCGCCACGAGTGTCCTGCTGTATGTCCAGGTAGGTGTAGAGTGTCAGGCTGCTGACTCCATGTTATTTCCGACGGCTTGATATGGGCCTGGATAGCCGAATCTTGCTGTTCGGGTGTGGCGTTTTTAGGCAGCCACGACAACACTTGGGCAGGCGTAAGCTGATGGTGTTGCCTTTGGGTGGCTTTGCCCATCACTTGTCCGTCCTCGTTGAGGATAATCTCCTCGGTGTGTATGGAGTCAGAAGCGAGAGTGTTCATTTACTTGAGTTAATTGTTGGTTCTATTACAGTCCGAATTCTTTCTTGATGTCGTCCACGCGGTCGAGTTTCTCCCATGTAAAGAGTTCAACCTCCATAACCTTGGTTTCGTGGTAGCGCGATGTGAATGTCTTCTTAACCACCTCGTTCTTGCGGCCCATATGTCCGTAAGCAGCTGTCTCGCGGTAGATAGGCTGACGCAACTTGAGTGTACGCTCTATAGCCTTAGGACGGAGGTCGAACAGCTTGCTTATCTTCTGTGCAATCTCGCCGTCGCTCATCTTTACGTTAGAGCGTCCGTAGGTATTGACATAGATGTTTACTGGTTCAGCTACACCGATGGCATAGCTTACCTGAACAAGCATCTCATCGGCAACGCCTGCTGCTACCATATTCTTGGCAATGTGACGGGTAGCATATGCAGCCGAACGGTCAACCTTAGATGGGTCCTTACCCGAGAAGGCTCCACCGCCGTGAGCACCCTTGCCACCGTATGTGTCTACGATAATCTTACGGCCAGTAAGACCTGTATCGCCGTGAGGGCCACCAATAACAAACTTGCCAGTAGGATTGACAAAGTATTTGATGTCGTCGTTGAACAATGCGAGCACCTTATCGCTATGTATCTCGGCCTTTACACGTGGCATGAGGATGTTGAGCACATCGTTCTTAATCTTAGCAAGCATGCGCTCGTCGTCGGTGTCAAACTCGTCGTGCTGTGTGGATACTACGATAGTGTCGATGCGCTGAGGTATACCCTCCTCCGAATATTCTACTGTAACCTGGCTCTTAGAGTCAGGACGCAGATAAGTCATCTCCTTGCCCTCCTTGCGTATGTCGGCAAGCACCTGCATAATGTGTTGTGCGAGGTCGAGCGTAACAGGCATATAGTTCTCTGTCTCGTTAGTGGCATAACCAAACATCATACCTTGGTCGCCAGCGCCTTGTTCTTCTTCCTCGGCACGGCTTACGCCACGGTTAATGTCGTCACTCTGCTCATGGATGGCTGTAAGCACACCACATGAATTGCCATCAAACTGATACTCCGACTTGTTGTAGCCAATCTGGTTGATTGTCTTGCGTGCGATGGTCTGTAGGTCGATGTACACACCTGAGCGCACCTCGCCCATAATCACTACTTGGCCTGTTGTTACAAACGACTCGATGGCACAATGTGCGTTGGCATCGTAAGCAAGGAACTGATCTACAAGAGCGTCCGAGATTTGGTCGGCTATCTTGTCAGGATGGCCTTCTGAAACTGATTCTGATGAAAAAAGATAATTCATTTTTTCCAATTTTTAAATTTAAAAAATTAGTGGAAAAACACCAATTACCGCTGCATAGACGCCCTTCCATCATTGCTTGCGACACGCTGATGTATGTAGCGTGACGTACGGAAAGCCGTGCTTATGCCTTGCAGTTTTAGCATTTTTTAGTGTGGTTGCAAGCAGCCAAATTCTTCCACATAGTTATACTTATAATGAAATCGAGTGCAAAGGTACTGCAAAAAAATGACGTGGCGAAATTAAACAGGGGTTATTTGCGAAAAGGGATGGATTATTGACGGAAACAAGGGGGTGTGAAAGGACAGAAATATGCATGTTTAAATGAATACGTTATCGTAGGCCTATGATAACGTATTCATTTAAATCACTGTTGGATGATAAAAATTAGTTCTCTGTAAGGTTTACATGGTTGACCGTTACGTCCTCGTGAAGGAAGATGCGTGCCGTCTCGCTGAATCTCTCCTCGCTCTCCGTAGTAAGATATCGGCAAGTGCCGCCCTTGGTAATGTTCTGCTCCATTTCGGGATGTCGCTCCAGATAGTTCTGTAAAGACTCTGCTACATAGGTGCCTTGCGCCATTATGCGCACTCCATCGGGAATGTTCTTGACAACAGACGACATCAGCAAGGGATAATGTGTACAGCCAAGTATGACGGTGTCAATGTCTGGATCCTTACGCATAAGCTGGTCTTTACAAAATAGTCGGCACCAGGCGAGTCGGCCTCACCAGCTTCTACTATAGCTGCCCACAGCGGACATGCTACACCCGATACCTCAATGTCAGGAAATAGTTTCTTAATTTCCAACGAATAAGACTGGCTCTTAATTGTTCCCTCCGTAGCAAGCACACCCACGTGGCGCGAACGTGTTAACGAACCTATAACCTCAGCAGTAGGACGAATGATGCCAAGTACTCGGCGTGTAGGGTCGAGTTGTGGTAGGTCGCGTTGCTGAATAGTGCGTAGAGCCTTTGCCGAGGCTGTGTTGCAGCCAAGTATAACAAGATGGCAACCCATGGCAAACAGTTTTAATACCGCTTGTCGTGTAAACTGGTATACCACCTCAAACGAGCGTGAGCCATAAGGTGCACGCGCATTGTCGCCAAGGTACATATAATCGTACTGCGGCAGTAACTGTCGGATGCCGTGCAATACGGTCAGTCCGCCGTAACCAGAGTCGAAAACTCCTATTGGCCCTGGGGATTTAGGAAAGTTCATTGTTGTTATTATTTAGTTTTGGAGTTAAGAGGAGGAGTTAAGTAGGCAGAAGTTAAGTAGGCAGAAGTTAAGCCATTAGCTTTTGACCACTTTAATCTTTGACATAAAGACATATGGCTTAACTTCTTAACTTCTGCCTTCATTCTACTTTATTGCCTCTTTAATGGCCTCTGTAGCATCCTCGCCCAGTTCTGGGTCGATATATGGGCATGCATCGTTGTCGGTGTTAAGCACAAGTATGTAGCCACGCTCACGACCAACGCGAGCCACAGCTTCGTTGAGTTTGCGTTTTACTGGAGCTAAGGCATCGTTCTCTGCTTGCTCGAGCAGACGTATGGCATCGTTCTTAAAGGCAGTATTCTTTTCCATCATCTCCTGAAGCTCGGCTTGACGCTTGCGCAAGATAGACGGAACAAGATCGCGTTGAACCTCAAGAAACTCCTCGTACTTATCATTAAATTCCTTTTCTGATCGTTTCATCTCGGCATCGTACTTAAGACGCAGATCGTCAACACTACGCTTTGCAAGCTCATAGTCGGTCATCGTGGTAAGTATGGCGTTGTAGCTGAAGTAGCCCATACGTATTTGTGCGCTCGCCATTAGTGGGATAGCAAGCATAAGGAATGAAAATAAAAGCTTCTTCATAATGATGTTTTTACTAAAAATCAAAAAGGGGGACTGGCAACGCTTTGCCTCCATCCCCCTCTGCAAACTATCTGATTATTATTGAAATTATTCGATAAACTTGATTTGGTCATTACTTCTTGGCAGCAGCCGGCTTGTTGAGCTGGGCCTTAACCTCTGCTGTAACGTCCTTGCTCAGTGTATCGCTGATGTAAGGAATGCCGCTTGTTACGTCCATGATGTATACATAGCCACCTGCCTTGCCTACAGCCTTGATAGCCTCTACCAACTTGTTGGTGATAGGACCTATCTTGTCCTGCTGCAACTTGCCAAGAGCCTGCTGGTTGTCCTGGGCTGTCTGCTGTATCTTCTGGTACATCTGCTGGAGCGATTCCTCTGTCTCCTTCTTCTTTGTCTCGTTCATTGTAGAGGCGTTCTTGTCGTAGTCCTGAGCCTTGCGCTGCAACTCGTCCTGCATAGCCTTGAGGTCGTTGTCGTACTGCTTTGCAGCTGCTTCTACCTCGCCACGTGCCTTGATGAACTCAGGCATAGACTGCATGATTTCCTGTGCATTGACGTGTCCGAACTTCTGTGCGAATGTTGCCAATGGCATGCACAGCATAAGCATTAAAATAAGCTTTTTCATTGTTTTCTTGTTTGTTATTTTGTTATTAATTTATTCTTAATTGGCGTATCCAAGTTTCTGCAATACCTCGTTGCTAATGTCTATCTTTGGAGATCCGAAGATTATGCCAGTATCAGATGCTCGGTCGAGCACGAGCGAGTAGCCACGTAGTTCGGATATCTCCTTTACAGCAGTGTATATCTCCTCTTGGATAGGCGACATAAGGCTTTCGCGCTTTTTGAATAGCTCACCTTCTGGACCAAAGTATTTGCGCTTAAGGTCGCTTGCCTCCTTCTCCTTCTTCATGATGGCTTCCTGGCGTGTCTTCTTTTGTTCGGCAGATAGGAACACCATCTCGTTCTGATAGTTCTTGTACATGGTAGAAGCTTCGGTATTAAGAGCTTCCACTTCTGCTTGCCATTTCTTCGACACCTGGTTGAGTTGCTCATTGGCACGCTCGTAGGCGGGAATGTTCTTAAGGATGTACTCCATATCAAGGAGTGCAAACTTTTGTGCGCTTGCCGTCAGTGCCGTAATGGTAAAGAGGCATATCAGCATTAATTTCTTCATAACCTAATTCTTAATTCAAAATTGAACAATTCCTAATCGGCTCCAAGCCGATAACTCCTAATTCGTAATTCTAACAGCTCTTGGCTGTTAGAACTCTTGTCCCAAGATGAAGTGGAACTGAGCACCACCTCTTGTGCCGAATACCTTGTCGAAGCCATAAGCCCAGTCGATACCCATAAGACCCACCATTGGTAGGAAGATGCGCACACCGATACCGGCAGAACGCTTCATATCGAATGGGTTGAACTTCTTTGTATCTGTCCAAGCGTTACCACCCTCAACAAATCCAAGTCCGTAGATAGTGGTGTTGCCAAGTAGGAACGGATATCGAAGCTCGAGCGACATACGGTCGTAAGCATAACCCTCGTAGCCGTAAGGAGTGAGCGATCCATTCTCATAACCTCTAAGACCGATAGTCTCTTCGGCGTATGATGTAGAATAGCCAGACATGCCATCACCACCCATATAATAGGTTTCAAATGGCGATTTCTTCCATTTGTTGAAAGATCCGAGCAATCCAAACTCGAGACGTGTCATAAGCACGAGACACTTCTGTCCGCTTGTAAGTGCGGTGAAGGTACGGCCCTTAAACTTCCACTTGTGATACTCTACCCAACGATATTTCTCTTGCTGCTCCTTATTATATGTAGCCGACTTAGAGTTTGTAGCGAGGTGCTCATAGTCTTTTCCATCCCATGCCGACCATGGCGGAGTGATTGTAACCGATGCCATGAACTCAGAACCACGACGTGGGAAGAGTTGGTTGTCGGTAGATGTACGGTTGATAGAGACGCTGAGGTTCAAGTTGTTAGCATTACCATTTGTGATAAGGAAGTAACGCCAGTTCTTCAGCATATATCTCTGATAAGCCAATTCCACGTTGAGTGTGAAATAGTCGTCAGGCCAACGCAGACGCTTACCCCAACCAAGGCTTACACCGAGCAACTTCACGTACTTATCAGGGTCGTAATAGTTCTCGTAGTTGCGATAGTTGTAACCATAGCTGTTGTAACCATACATATAGTTGCTATAGTTGTTCATCCATGCCGAGTTGTAGTAGTTGCTCGACACGTCGGTCTGCTTAGAATAGTAAGCTCCGACACTAAACTGGATAGGACGCTTACCGCCGAACCAGCTTGTGGAATATGCAATATTATACGACTGATAGTATGTACCGTTGGTCTGTGCACCGAGGCTCATGGTTTCACCATCACCGATAGGCATGATACCACGATGCTCTTTATTCTTATTAAAGAGGTTTGCCATAGAGAAGTTGTTGAGCTTCAAGCCCACACGACCGATGACACCAGTCTGACCCCAACCGAGCGAGAACTCTATCTGGTCGTTGCTCTTCTGCTCAAGGTTCCAGTTTACGTCGACAGTACCACTCTCATAATCAGGCTTAACGTCTGGCACAACCTTCTCTGGGTCGAAGTGTCCCATAGAAGCAAGTTCACGAGCAGAACGCATCAAAGCCTCCTTAGAGAACAAATCACCAGGCTTGGTACGAAGTTCACGACGAACGACATTCTCATACAAGCGGTCGTTACCATTGATACGCACATGGTTGAGGTGAGCCTGTGGTCCCTCTGTAACACGCATCTCGAGGTCGATAGAGTCGCCAACGATATTTACCTCAGTAGGTTCAATGCGTGAGAACACATAACCATTATTATAATATAGGTTGCCCACAGCATCTTCGTCTTCCGACAATCGCTTGTTCATGAGTTTCTGGTTGTATACATCGCCACGCTCCATGGTGAAGAGTTTGTTCAGCATGTCGGTGTTGTACTTTGTATTACCAACCCATGTGATGTTTCTGAGGTGATATTTCTTACCCTCGTCTACCTTTATATATACGTTGACATGCTTAGGGTCATTATTCCATACGCTGTCTTCAACGATATATGCATCACGATATCCAAGCTCGTTATATTTCTCGAGCAGTTTCTCCTTATCTTCCTTCCAACGCTGAGGAGTAAACTTCTTAGCCTTTAGGAAAGAGCCTAAAGTACCAGCCTCGTGGGTCTTGGCAAAGGCACCCTTCTTAAGGAAACCACCCTTTATCTTGCTCGACTTCAGTTGCTTATTACCCTCTATGATAATCTTGCGAACCTTCATCTTCTCCTTTTTGTCGATGATGACATCAAGGATGACATGGTTTTTCTGAGCCACATCGGTGCGCTGCTGAATATTTATATCAGCATTCTTAAAGCCCTTATCGTCGAAATACTTCTTAGCAAGAATCTTGGCACGATTTATCACATCAGGATGAATCTGCGAACCTCTGAGCAGTCCCAGTTTCTCCTCCATATCTTCGCGCTCACTCTTCTTCAAGCCGATATAGTTGATGGTAGACACACGAGGATGTGCCTCGAGCTTAATGTGCAGATATACTTTATTGCCAACGATAGAGTCGGCAGAAATCTGCACAAACGAGAATAGTCCGTGACGCCAGTATCTCTTTACGGCATCAGTAATCTCGTTTCCTGGCAACGACACCTTCTGTCCCACCTGCAATCCAGAGATGCCGGTGAGCATATAGTCCTCGTAACCATCAATACCCGACACGTTCATACCACCGAGCACCAATTCGCGTGGTGTTCCGGCATACGAGATGTCAGGATGCACTATTTTGTCTTGTGCCACCATCGTAGCGCTGCTTGCCAGCATCACAACAGTAGTAGCCAAAAGCTTGCTTATCTTATTCATTGTCATTTGTGTTTTCTTCTTCTATTTGCTCTTCGGTCTTGCCATATCTACGCTGGCGTTTCTGATAGCTCAATATAGCCTTCTGTAAGTCTTCCTCTTTGAAGTCAGGCCAATAAGTATCGCAGAAATAGAGTTCTGAGTATGCTATCTGCCACAACAGGTAGTTGCTGATACGGAGTTCGCCACCAGTACGAATCATCAAGTCTGGGTCTGGCATAAAGTTGGTAGACAAGCGCTTAGAGATTTCCTCTTCTGTTATAGCCTCAGGATCGAGAGTGCCATTCTTAGCCTCGATAGCCAAAGCCTTAGCAGCCTCTGTTATCTCCCAACGTGCCGAGTAGCTCAACGCTACAACCATGGTCATAGCTGTATTGCCGGCAGTATGCTCCATTGTCTCCTGCAGCTTCTGCTGTACAGGCTCTGGCAAACGCTTAATATCGCCGATAACACGGAATCTCACGTTGTTCTTCATGAATATCTCGTCTTCGAGCGAAGTTAATACGAGTCCCATGAGAGCAGCAACCTCGTCGGCAGGACGATTCCAGTTTTCGGTAGAGAAAGTATAGAGCGTAAGGTATTTAACACCGAGGCGGGTACACTCCGATGTTATTCTTCTTACAGTTTCTACACCAGCCTGATGACCGAAGCTGCGATCTTTACCACGTTCGGTAGCCCAGCGTCCGTTGCCATCCATGATAATGGCAATATGCTGCGGTATGTTTTCTATATCCACGTTGTTCATCAATAGTCTTTGTTGCAAGTTACACATTTTGGCAAAAAGCTATATGTTATCGACAATTGCAAAGCCGAATAGCAGTCGGTATTCTTAAAAATACCAGTACTCTTTATGCCGTATGGATCTTTCTTTCCGTCAAGTTCGTCGCTTTGACTTAGGTGCAAGGCCCATTCCAAGCCTATATTTACACGTTTGCCAGCTTTGTATTTCAATCCGAAACCTATAGGCATATTGAATGCGCCTTTGGTTTCACCATTGCCAGAAGAAACTACTACTCCTAAGCCTATAAAAGCAAAAGGTACGAGTTTCTTTGCTCCACGATAGTCGCGACCGGTACCATAGGGTATGAAATTATATTCATAGCTTAGGCATGCGTCGTAGAGGTTGCGATTAAATTTATATGACTCTGTGAGCGACTCTGGATATTTAGTTTCTACATTATCTGACGAGCCTTTCACCTTGCCAAACATAGCATTAAGCCTTAATGCCATCCATGGACTGAGCACACGTCTGAGCATAAACGACGCCATAGGCTGACTTTCCTTAAAGATATTGCCATTATAGTCGCCTTCGTAAGTCAGCAATCCTGTGCCCACACCTATCTCCATCTTATATTCCGGGTCGTCCTGCGCATGAACATTCATGGCAGTTATGATCAACATTATGATGAAGATTGTTTTTCTCATTATTATATATAGTGAGGGGTGATAGCCACACCCTATTATTATTCTTTGTTAGCCCAACCGAGCTTATTAAGTCTGCCTCGCCAAATCTGTCCGTTGCTTGCGCTAACGAGCCAGATAAAGTTGTCGGCATCAATAGTCATTGCAAAGACATCGCTTTCAGAGGCAAAAGTCTTTGGCAATACTAATGCAGTATCAGTCTGCCATGTGAGTCCTGCATCCTGGCTTGAATATATCTTAGAGAATGCCTTGTCAGCATTGCCATTGATACCCTTTCCACCTATTGCCATAATCTTTCTTTGATATACGAAAGTCTGCAAATTAGCGAGAGCAGGCAAACGGAATTGATTGTCGTTCATCACATATTGTGTCCAAGGCTGATCGTTGGTAGCTGTGATATCTTCTTCTATCTTTCCCCAGACGTTGGCATATTTGCTACTTGCACCATAGCCTACAAGCGAAAGCAGATATGTATCAGAGTTTGTCTTCGATGGCATTGCCAAGAGGTTCATATTGCTTTCTGGCAACGAAGCAACGTCGCCATCCATAGCACAAGGCATCCAAACCTTACCATCTACAGAGTACACAATAGCACCATCTGCGGAATAAGCATACAATCGATTGTTGCCCGCACCAAGAAGGCGCTTAATAGTAGTAGCAGCAACTGTTGCCAAAGTTCCGTTAGCATCTAATGACTCTAATGATGTTCCATTAAGGAAATATAAAAGTCCGTTGTATACTGCCACATTCTTATAGACATCTGCATCAAGAACGATATTCGACTCTGCGAAATTGGCAAAGCCATTTCTGTTGGCTGCATAAAGAATGGTTTTTGTACCATCATAACCGAATACATACATAGCATTGCCTACGCTAACCATCTTCATTGCCTGAAGATTTGCAAAAGCAGAAGTTGTGGCAAGATTCTTCCAAACAAAAGAATCAGCTACTTCCTGATGCACATTAAGCTTAACGGTATATTTGCGGAAAGCTGTCATGTTGGTGTTATAAACTCTAAGCTCACGAGTATTGGTGAAGTCTACAGAGTCGGTAGATGAGCAATAAGTCATGCTGTCCTTACCTTCAGACGACTTCATATACCATACTGCCAAACCCGAGTTCTTAGTGCTGACAGTACACAACACCTTCTTGACATCAATGCCTACAGGCAATGAGTCAACATTATATATCTCGTGTGTGGCATTATTGATAGTGAATCTATAAGAACTTGCATCAATAACAGACTTTACGATACTATCCGAATCCGATGACGACTTTACTGTGATATACTTATTCAGATTTCCGATAGAGAATCCTGTCACCGCAGTATCATCGTAATATACTAGCGTTTCCTTTTCATCTTCAAGACATGATGCCATTGACAAAGCTATGGCACAAAGCATGAAAATAGGCAATATCTTCTTTAACATTATGCGTGAAAATTGTTTTTGGGTACAAATTTACTCAGAATTATCCAAATAAGAGTCCTTTTTAATAATTTATTATCATAAAAGAACATAATGTATATAATTTTTAAGGTCTGTTTAGAATACTACCTACACATCAAGTTTAATAACAAAAAAAACTGGTACTCTTCACGAGCACCAGTTCCTTCAAAGAATATGTTAAAACGACTTGGTCTAAAAAATGCCACGAATGGCAAAACCTCATCGCTTGTGTTCAATAGAAAACCTTAACATAATCTTTACCTTAAAAAATCTATCAAACTACTAACC
>OQWI01001131.1_pt1 | contig 11763 bp, 11 predicted proteins | sample 1691551 | NCBI WGS metagenome assembly OQWI01 (sample SAMN03418259, study PRJEB22391) | human gut metagenome | biome: human-gut; feature: organic feature; material: feces | host: Homo sapiens | place: Tanzania | collected 2013-01
AATAAAGGATGCAGCACCAACCCCACAGCATTTGCTTGCCCGCTTGAAAGCGCTGCATCATCTACCCGTCACGTTCTATAGTCAAAGCCATTTACAGAAAAAGCGCAAAAGTATATGGAGCCTAAAAGAATAATATTCCAAAACAGTCACACTTCCATGGTCAATTCATCTTATTGGTTTATCTTTGCATGATATAAGATGCGCCACTGCAACTCAAGCAAGCTTGATTGCGCCCGGTTTGCGTCATCACAGCTCTTGAATCAGCTTAATCGGCCAATAGGGCAATACTAACAACACTATAACAAAGCACGACGACTTACAGCAATCACACTAAACATGACAGACAAAGCACCATGGACAAAAGACTAAAGACACAGACATTGGCGATAGACACGCCATTCGACAGGCGAGACCCGTATGGGGCCATAAGCATGCCTGTATACCACACTGTTGCGTATGAGTTTGATACGGCAGCAGAAATGACAGAGGCATTTACTGGCAGGGTACTTGCTCCAGACTACTCACGTGTGATGAACCCCACGGTGACTTATCTGGAAAACAAGGTGAAGGCTATCACCGAAGCTGACAATGTGTATGCGTTCAACAGCGGCATGGCCGCCATCTGCAACATACTGCTCGCCATCTGCGAGGCTGGCAAGAATGTGGTGACAAGCCGCCATCTGTTTGGCAACAGCTTTGCCCTGCTTGACACCACGCTGAGACGCTTTGGGGTGGCCTCGCGCATGGTGGATCTCACCGACGTGGAAGCGGTGGACAAGGCTGTGGACAAGAACACCTGCTGCATCTTTCTTGAGGTAGTGACCAACCCACAGATGGAGGTGGCAGACCTGAAGGCTCTGAGCGAGGTGGCACACAAGCACGGCATTCCGCTTATAGCTGACACCACAATGATTCCTTTCACCAAGTTCTCTACCAAAGCCTTGGGAGTGGACTTTGAGGTGGTGTCTTCTACCAAATACCTGTCGGGTGGAGCCACGTCGCTCGGCGGACTGGTGATTGACTATGGCACGTTTCCCGAAGTGGACAAAATCATCAGACAGGAACTGCTGCTGAATGTGGGCTCATACATGACTCCGCAGGCCGCATACATGCAGGCACTTGGTCTGGAGACACTCGAAGCCAGATACAGCGCACAAGCACGCAATGCCTTCTGGCTGGCGCAAAGGCTGGTCGGCCTGAAGACTATCAAGGTCAATTATCTGGCTCTCGAGACCAACCCATTCCACAACATAGCTAAGGAACAGTTTAACGGCACATACGGAGCCATGCTGACGATAGACCTGGACAACGAAGAGGCGTGTTATGATTTCATCAACAGTCTGAAACTCATACGCAGAGCCACCAACCTCTTTGACAACAAGACTCTCGCCATACACCCCTACTCCACCATCTTCGGCAACTTCACTTCTGAACAGAAGGCAGAGATGGACGTGCTGCCAACGACTATCAGAATATCAGTCGGTTTGGAGGACATTGACGACATATGTGAGGACATATACCAGGCACTGAAGCTGAAATAGGCTATAGCGCACAGCACAACCAGCATTTGCAAGACATTCACAAACACAAGAAAAATGACACACTTCCTATTAGCCGACAATCAGGACATCACTCGGCTCGGGCTGCACATGCTCATCAAGGACATTGCAAAGCAGACCGAGAGCATTGAAGCCACCGACATACATACACGCTCTGAGCTGATAGCACAGCTCAAGAAACATGAGGATGCAGTGGTGGTGCTTGACTACACGCAGTTTGACCTGTACAGCGTCGACGAGCTGCTCAACATATCACACCGCTTCCCCGCAGCAAGATGGATACTGTTCTCCAACGAACTGTCGGAAGGATTTATCCGCCGCCTGTCATTCGAGCAGAACATGAGCATGATCCTGAAGGACGCCAACACGCAGGAACTGACTCTCACACTGAGGTATAACATGAAGGGCGAGCGCTACCTGAGCCAGAACATAATGAGTTTTCTCATAACGGAGTCTTCACACAAGAATGAGGTGCGAGAGAAACTCACAGCATCAGAGATAGAGATTCTGAAGCTTGTGGCACAAGGCAAGTCGGTGAAGGAGATTGCAGCCGAACGCTCGTCGAGCACGCATACCATCACCACGCACAAAAAGAACATCTTCCGCAAGCTGAACGTGAACACTGTATATGAAGCCACTAAATACGCCCTCAGCTCAGGACTGGTGGACATGGCGGAATACTACATATAGCATCTTGCGGCTACACTATATATATACTTACGACTACTATATATAAGAAAGGCAGCATATATATATATCATTGCCACATGAATATTACACAAGAGCTATACATTATTATATATATAAGAGTCATACCGCCAAGCATCGCAAGATGACGCAACGGACTTACACGTCTGACATTTACACACAACAAAAAACACCACTACAACATGTACGATTTCGATAAGTCAATACCGCGCCGCCATACACACTCTCTGAAATGGGACGCTCTGCAAGAAAGATACGGCAACCCAGACTTACTTCCGCTTTGGGTGGCTGACATGGACTGGGAAACACCAGACTTCATCAAAGAAGCCCTGCGCCGACAAATAGACGAGACGCCCGTATTAGGATACACCATCGACCCTGAAGACTGGTGGGACACGACAGCGCAATGGATAAAGGCACACCACGGATGGAAGGTGAGAAAGGAATGGCTGGCCTTCATCCCTGGCATTGTCAAGGGCATAGGACTGGTAATAAACTTTTTCTTGAAGGAAGATGAGAAGGTCATAGTGCAACCTCCTATCTACCACCCGTTCTTCCTCACTCCGCAAGGCAACGGCCGCAAGGTGGTGTGGAATCCACTCACGCCTGTGTATAACGAAGATGGCTCGCTTGCCACATACGAGATGGATTTCGACAATCTGGCAAAAGTGTGTGACGAGAAATGCCGCCTGCTCATCATGGCCAACCCCCACAATCCTTGCGGCATATGCTGGTCTAAAGAGACTCTTCAAAAACTGGCGGCATTTGCAAAGCAACACAACCTCATCGTCATTTCAGATGAGATACATTGCGACATGGCCATATTCGGTCATAAGCACATACCATTCGCCAGCGTAAGCGAGGAAGCCCAAGAGGTGTCTATAACCTTCTCAGCACCAACTAAGACATTCAACATGGCAGGAATAGTCAGTTCGTGGTGCGTCGTTCCTAATGCAACCATGCGTGAACCTTTCTTCAGATGGTTGCGCGCCAACGAACTGAACGAACCAACCATGTTTGCCCCAGTCGCAACCATTGCCGCATTCAAGAATGGAGAGCCATGGCGCAAAGCCATGCTTGCTCACGTTGAAGCAAATATCAATTTCATAATCGAATACTGCAAAGACAATATTCCTCAGATACATCCTGTGCGTCCGCAAGCAAGCTACCTCCTTTGGCTCGACTGCAGAGGATTGGGGCTCAGCCACATTGAATTGGCACGCCTTTTTGAAGAAAAAGCAGGTCTGGCACTTAATCATGGGGACATGTTTGGCAAAGAAGGAGAAGGATTCATGAGAATGAATGTAGGATGTCCTATTGCTATTATTGAAAAAGCCATGAATATGTTGAAAAAAGCGGTAGACGAACTATAAGCCATTAAACCTAATCGGTCATTAGAAAATCGGGGTTATTCTTGTCAATTCTTGTCACCGTTTGTGCCAAAGTCTTTCCATCCTATGTGCGTATAATAACAAAGGGCATGGAAACAATGATATATTCGTCAAAAAAAAGAGGGTAAGGATACTTGGCAAAGTATATTAGGATACTTGGCAAAGTATATTAGGATACTTGGCAAAGTATCTTAGGATACTTGGCGAAGTATCTTAGGATACCTGGCGAAGTATCTTAGGAATACTTTACAAAGCGACCTGTGATGACTTTAGACTAAGTATCACAGGCCGCTTTTTATTGCTTGCTGCGCCTTATTTCAAACCTGCCTTGAGAGAGCGGATGACAGCAGAATTGAAACCAGAGTGGTCAAGTTCGTTGAGTCCCTTGATTGTCACGCCGCCAGGAGTGGTGACCTTGTCGATAGCCTCTTCCGGATGCAAGCCAGTGGCCTTGAGAAGCGACACAGCTCCCTGCATGGTCTGAAGGGCTATCTGCTTTGCCTGCGCAGGATAAAAGCCCATCTCGCATCCTGCTTCCATCTGCGCGCGAATGTAGCGCATCACATAAGCAATGCCGCATGAAGCCATCATCATGCCTGGGCCTACCAGATTCTCTTGCACCACAAGAGTGTCGCCAACGATGGCATAGAGGTCTTCCACGGCCTTCAGGCTCTCATCGGAAGCTCCTGGCCCTTGCGCTATGAAACTCATGCTTGCGGCAAACTCGGCTGCTATGTTTGGTATCACATAGAAGAACTGCCCGTCCACACCGAACGCTTCGGCAAGCATGTCTGTGGTGACATTGGCTGCGTCAGACACGATGATCTGCTTCTCCAGATCCACCACATGCGCCACCTCAGCAACGACAAGTTTCATCAGCCATGGCTTTACTACAAACACCACAATGTCTGCTCCCTTCACAGCCTCCACATTGTCGGTCGTGACACTGATGGAAGGAAATGTCTGCTTGAACTCTGCGAGAAGTGTCTCGTTCTTGTCTGCAATGGTGATGTTGTCCACCTTGCCACTCTTAGCCCATCCCTTGATGAGCGCGCCGCCCATGTTGCCAGCGCCAATAACAGTAAGTTTCATAATCTTATTAGATATTATAATATAACGCTACTATGCTTTATTTCCGCTTTCAGGCAATCTGGCCGCGCGCTGCGCCTCTGTCATACATACCCATGGCCTCGTCCTGAAGACTCTGCAAATATAACAATAATATCTGAGAAGGTCATTTGCCGTCAATTGTTTTTTCACAATCACAGGCTAAAAATGGCATGGGCTTCGGGTCAGAACAGCAGAAACAAATCAATCATGAACATTGCGGTCACTGAAATGAACATGAAAACATACGTGCGCTCTATTCCAAGCAGTGTGCCTGCACCAATGTCATCAGCGCCATCTGAGACGTATCGCCGGTGGTCTTTTATCATGAGGTAGCCCATGATGATGCTGGCCATGACGAACAGCACGCAGAAGCAAATCAGCAATGAATTCATTGCCGAGAGTTGGTTAGTTATCAATCCCATAGTTGTTGATAATTTAAAAAATAAAACAATTAAAAGAATTTCTTCATGGCAAATTTAATCATTATTTCCTAAATAATCAACACGGTTTCTTCACAATAATATGATGCTGAAACATAATGGGTGTTGCTTTCATCAAAAGCAATATACATCATGTGATGAAATGATTCATTTCATGCAAGCTTTCACTGGCTTGGCCCATCAGCGCAAGGCTCCGGTTGATGGCACGATACAGAATCTCTCCATTGGCCTGGACTCATGCCTGTGTTTTGCTTGAAAAGCCTGTACAACTGTGTGTGCGACACGAAGCCGCAATCGGCCGAGATGGCGTCAATGCTGTAGTTTTTATTGGCTTTCAGCATCTGCTTGGCTTTCTCAAACCTGATATCGCTCAGCCAAACACGGAATGTGACATTAAGGCTGCATTTGAAATATCTTGTCAATTCTTTGCGCGGCACGGATATCGACTCTGAGAGTGTGGCAAGACTTGCCACACTGTCCTTATATCCGCCCATCTTGCACCATCTGTCAAGAGCGGCATCTATCTGAGCGATTCTTTCGTCTGTGAAGCCTCCTGCCTCGTCTTCAACAGGCAAGTCATACTCAGCCACATCTGCTATTGTTTTAGCATCATACCCCAAGGATATGAAAGACAGCACGAACACAAAGAGAGCCAAAAGCAGCGCGGGGCCTAACACAAATAATACGGGACGGAAAAAGATCACTACTGGCAGCGTGACTGTTATTGCAGAAATGACCACAAAACTTGACCAGGCGAACCTGTCAAAGACAATCATGTCCATGCTCGTGTCTTCTTCAACATGGCGGCGCCGCACAAGAATGAAACGTAGGTTGACTGCAACTGAACCGACCATGCCCACGACAAAGAACGCAAGCATCACATAGAGCATGCTACCTATGTGCATGCTGCCTGTGACGAGTCGGCCTGCAAAGAAGGCTGCAAGGATCAGAGCGTAATCAATGGCTCCACACAGCACATACAGTCTTCTTGATGCCTTGGAGCACTCAATATTGTACATTGAAAAAGATATGAGAAATGCCACAGGCGAATAGAACAGGATGTTGAACATTGCCCCCACGTCGTCACCCGATGCGCGCAGGCCGTGCTTCATTTGCAGGATGAAATGCGTGGTGAGCAAAAACATCGCAACGCACAAGAGCCATCTCGACAACTCGTATCGAGACCTGCGCCATCGGGCAATAAAACCTGAACATGCCAATATTGTCATCAGCATCGTGGTTATAATGCAGCATGCAAACTGCAACACAAACAAAGCATCCATATTCACATCTTTTTAGTTGGACATAATCACATTGAATATCATCAGCACATAATGCGCCTGCGTCGTCAGCAGAAACGCATTGAGTGTTCAACAGAGAAGCATCTCAAAAAAAACTGGCACGAAACGGATTGGCACCATTCGTGCCGTATGCGCCAAGATGACATTCCCATCTTCTGCGTTGCAAATATACTACATAAAAATCACAATACAACAAATTTCACAACTAATTAGTTCCTATTATCTTTCTTTTATGACAAATTCCATGGTCTATTGGGCCTAAACGCATCAATCCTAAAAAACGCGCGTACATTGTAAATAATGGCTTGCCCGCATAATAAAATGCCACTTCACTCGTTATATTCATAATAATGAAAACTGTTTATTCACATATCATCCTTTGTCTATTGGCACTTTTCTCGTTCTGCGACGCCACGCAAGCGCAGACAAGAAAAGTGATGAATCGCCCATATATAGACCAGCGCAAGTTTCATTACGGGTTTCTCGCTGGCATGCATCTGCAAGACATCGAACTGGTACAAAACGGATATAAAGATGCAAGCGGCAATGAATGGTATGCAGAAACGCCCAACTATGAGCCAGGCTTCTCGGTGGGCATACTCGGCGAGTTTTACCTCACGAAAAACCTTGCCCTGCGTATCATCCCATCAATGCACTTCGGCACGAAGAACCTCACATTCCGCAACAACCTCAATGCTGACATACAGTACCAGACCATCAAGTCGACATATGTCACCGTGCCTGTTGACATCAAATACGCTGCTGAGCGGTTCAACAACTACAGGCCATACATCATGGCTGGTGTCGCGCCGGCACTTGACCTCACCGTCAAGAAACAAAAGCAATACTTGCTGAGAAATGCTGACTGTTATCTCGAACTCGGATTGGGATGCGACTTCTACTCTCCGTTCTTCAAATTCATACCTGAGGTGAAATTCATGTATGGACTGTCGAACGTCATCAACAAGAACAGAAGCGACATCACAGACAAGACTCAACTCATCTTCACCCAATCTGTCAATAGCGCAAAGAGCAAGATGATAGTGTTCACATTCTATTTCGAATAGAAACCATAACTGCCGCTGAAGCTGCAAACAAACATTCAAAGCCCAATGAAATATTCTATAATCATACCTGTATACAACCGACCCGAAGAGGCTGACGAACTCCTTGACAGCCTCACGCGGCAAAGCATCACCGACTTTGAGGTTGTCGTCGTGGAGGACGGTTCTGCCATCCCTTGCAAGGAGGTGACAGAAAAATACATAGACAGGCTCAACATACAGTATCTCACAAAAAAGAACGGTGGCCCCGGGCCTGCGCGCAATTACGGCGTGGAACACTCCAAGGGCGAGTATGTCATCATACTCGACAGCGACTGCGTGCTGCCAGACAGCTATCTCGCGGCTGTAGACAAAGAACTGGCCGAGCATCCTTGCGATGCTTTCGGCGGTCCCGACGCCGCTCACGAATCTTTCACGAAAATACAGAAAGCCATTTCCTACAGCATGACATCGTTCTTCACCACAGGCGGCATTCGCGGAGGCAAGAAAAAGGGCGCGATGGACAAGTTTTATCCTCGTTCATACAACATGGGCATACGCCGCGACGTGTATCTGAAACTTCATGGCTTCAGCAAAATGCGCTTCGGAGAAGACATCGACTTCAGCTACCGCATTGTGGAAGCCGGATACAAGAGCCGACTGTTTCCAGAAGCATGGGTGTGGCACAAGCGCCGCACAGACATGGACAAGTTTTTCAAACAGGTGTTCAACTCAGGCATTGCACGTATCAATCTCGAAAAACGCCACCCTGGCACCATGAAGCTTGTGCACATGCTGCCCATGGCATTCACCGTCGGGGTGATCCTGCTCATATTGGCTGCTGTGGCTTTCAGGCAGATAGACTACTGGAACAACACTGCCACAGGAATATTCCTCTCCAACGGCGGCTTCATGCCTGCCTACGCCCTGTGCCTGCTGCCTATATTGCTGTTCATCCTGCTCATATTCTTCGATTCGAGCATCAAAAACAGAAGCCTCATCATAGGCTTCTACAGCGTGGAGGCTGCGTTCATACAACTGATGGGCTATGGCTTTGGTTTCCTCAAGGCATGGTGGCTGAGATGCGTGCAGGGCAAAGACGAATTCACCGCCTTTGAAAAAAACTTCTATGATTAAGCTGGCTTCAACAAAGAGAATCTATGTTCAACAAGAATTTCAAGCCTTTCAACATTGGCTCAGAGCCAAAGGACGAAGCGGAAGAATCACACTCTGAGCCAACACCACAGGCACCACATTCTGCCACAACGCCAAAGGCAACTGCTGCAGACGAGCCAACATCAACGCCTAAGGCGGCTGCTACAGACGAACCAACATCAACGCCCATCAACAAATGGGCCAAAGAAGACCGGCCACGAGAAAAACTCATGCAGAGAGGAGCCAGCGCGCTTACCAATGCCGAACTGCTCGCAATCCTCATTGTCAATGGCACGCCACAGGCTTCTGCCGTCGCCCTCATGAGAGAGGTGCTGAACAGCTGCGGCAACACTCTCAGAGGCCTCAACCGCCTGACTATGCAGGACCTCATGCGATTCAACGGCATTGGCGAGGCAAAGGCCCTGACAATCATTGCCGCCGCAGAAATAGCTAAAAGGCGGCTGCAAGAAACAAGCAAGGACATTCCACAGTTTCGCACTGGCGAAGATGTGTCAAAATACATGAGGCCGCTCATACAAGACCTCCCGCACGAGGAAAGCTGGGCACTATTGCTCAACAACAACGCCAAACTCATCAACTGCGTGAAACTTAGCTCTGGAGGTCTCACGCAAACAGCGGTCGACGTGCGCATGCTCCTGAAGCAGGCATTGCTGCACGATGCCACATGCTTCATCCTTGTCCACAACCACCCAAGCGGCAACACACGCCCAAGCCGAGCCGATGACGATTTGACCACAAAGGTGAGGCAAGCATCAGAGACCATGAACATCAAGATGATCGACCATGTGGTGGTGACTGAAGGCGACTATTACAGCTACTCGGAGAACGGCAGGCTTTAAAAGACATTAAGGCAAGAGAGTGTGCACAAGGCCATACTGCAATAACAAGGCCACGCAGCAATAACAAAAACCACACATTATATATATAAATAAAAATATGACCAAATACGAAATAGAAACAAAAACAGTAGAATACCTCAAGACAGTGTTCGACCCGGAGATACCAGTCAACGTGTGGGACCTGGGAATGATCTACAAGATTGACGTGCACGACGCCGCAGAAGCAACTGAAGACAAACCCTTCGACATCGACATCGACATGACCTTCACAGCCCCCAACTGTCCTGCTGCCGACTTCATCCTCGAAGACATCCAGCAGAAGCTCGAAGGCATACCCGCTGTGAAGGCCGTCAATGTCAATGTGGTCTTTGAACCAGAATGGAACAAGGACATGATGAGCGAAGAGGCCAAGCTCGACCTCGGGTTCATGTAGACCCCACTCTGCCTGCAAAACTGCCACATGCCAACGTGCCGCAGCAATTATAAGTAGGTGCTCATAATTATTTTTATATTTGACGCACTCTATCTTGAGGCAGTTTTTTCTTCTGTTTGATGGAGCTATGCGGGCATAGTGACTGATAAACAGAAGGAAAAGATGACCGAGAGAGTGTGCGACAAATATGAGAGCGGCTTACTTTGATATTATAAAATAATTTTGAACACCTACTTAACACATAAACAAACCTTCCACACTTCATCAGCAATGAAGAACATATATTTCATCAGTGATGCCCATCTCGGCTGCCGTGCTATTGAGCACCCACGCACACACGAACGCCGCCTTGTCAATTTCCTTGACCAGATAAAAGACAAGGCAGAAGCCATATACATGCTCGGAGACATGTTCGACTTCTGGTTTGAATATAAAGAAGTGGTGCCTAAAGGCTTCACACGTTTTCTTGGCAAGTTAAGCGAACTGACCGACAACGGTGTGGAAATACACTACTTCACAGGCAACCACGACATGTGGATGGGCGACTATCTGGAAAAAGAATGCGGAGTGACCATACACCGCAATGCCTGCGCCATAGACCTGTATGGCAAAATATTCTATATGGCACACGGCGACGGACTCGACTACCGTGACCGAAACTGGCAGACTCGCTTCATGTTCTGGTGCTTCCACAACAGCACGCTGCAGAAAATGGCACATTGGATACATCCGCACTACTTCATGAACTTCGGTCTCAACTGGGCAAAGCACTCACGCACCAAGCGCAAGCGCCGCACACCACAGACCGATGAAGAAGGACGCATCCTGGCAGAAGGCGGATTCTACAACGACACAAGTCTCGTTGGCTACAGCCATGCGCAAGACAACGGTGAAGAACCATACCAAGGAGAAGACAAGGAAGGTCTCGTGCTCTATGCAAAGGACTACCTCAAGAGCCATCCTAACATCAACTTCTTCATCTTCGGCCACCGCCACATCGAACTTGACCTGCTCCTCAGCCGCGACACACGCCTCATCATTCTCGGAGAATGGATAAGCCAGTTCACATATGCCGTATGGGACGGCGAACACATGTTTGTGGACAACTTCATAGAGGGAGAAACAGAACTGTAAGATGCCTGTCATCCTCCGCCCCATTCATGCAACCAATCACAAGCTTGTCATTCCAAGGATTGCCACAGCTACGCCTCAGAATGACAAGTTTTTTGCTTTTTCAGCCCATCATCCACTTATTTTAATATGGGAAGAGTAACTTTTCATATATATTATTAGTATATTTGCAATGTCAAGTGACTTATAGTCATCTGACACACATAACATAAAACATTAGCGTTGCTAATTTATTCGTACTTTCTGAAAAATTTGGCGATTTAAAGGGAAGCTATACCGAATAAGAATAGGTTCAACGCCCATGCCTTTGGTGTGGGCACTGAACTTATCTTCGGTACACGGGCCCCGCCAAATGCCCTCAGAAAGAGATAAGTGAGGTGTTCGCACCATTTTTCTTTTCTCTTTACTGACAAAGCATTTGACATGGACTTGCGCACCGGAATTAAGTCAGCGCTTTACACTTTTAATGGCATTCCATGTTTATCAGGCGTGACACATTGAAGAAAGGGAGGATAAGAGTGGCCTTGCGCCAAATAATCAGATTTGGCATCGTCGGTGTTATCGCCACAGCCATTCATTACGGCATCTACCTCCTGCTGGTCAAACACATCAATGAAACCATAGCCTACTCC
>OQWI01001132.1_pt1 | contig 11763 bp, 7 predicted proteins | sample 1691551 | NCBI WGS metagenome assembly OQWI01 (sample SAMN03418259, study PRJEB22391) | human gut metagenome | biome: human-gut; feature: organic feature; material: feces | host: Homo sapiens | place: Tanzania | collected 2013-01
TCAAGCCCGAGCGAGGCGGACAGCGCCGAAACTAGGGGAGCCTGGGCGGTCCCGAGGCCGCTGCGGCTTCTCCCCAGGTGGATTCAAACGACCTGGAGTCCGATGGGGCCAACGCCGGAGCTTCAGAATACCCGGCAGTCGAGGCGGACAGCGCCGAAACTATAGTCTTTCGCCCGTCCTTGCTCTCAACGACTATCCACTTCTGGGCCTTCGACCCGTTAGAGACATATTGCTGCACGTTTGCACCGGCAGCGGACGTCCCGCCGGAAACATCGAGCACCTTGCCGCTCCCAACGTTCGTGAATGTCACATAGCCGTTCTCGTCGTGCGAGACTTGCCACTTCTGAGCATTGGAGAGGTTGACGTCATAAAGTTGCACGTTCGCAGAGTTGTCCTTTGAGCCCCCAGCAACGTCAAGCACAAGCTCATCCTTCAAGCCGCTCTGGATGAAGTAAACACCGTCTTCGAGAACCGAGCGGTTGTCCTTTGCCCAATCGTCCATGCTCTTGTACGGCTCCTTGGTCTGGGCGATAAGCCAGCGCTGATTCTCCAGGCCGTTGGCCAGTGAACCCACGACAGCAGTGCCGTTTCCAGCTCGGTTGCCATCGAGCGTGAGGTACAGGCCAGAAGCGACGTTCCTCAAAGTGTATGATCCGCCCTCGTTGGCGTAAATCGCCCACTTCTGGTTCCCATTGTCCCCAGAGAAGGCCCACTGCTGAATCTTCGTCCCGGGCATGACGCAGCCGGAATCAACATCAAGGGACTTACCGGACCAGGCGCTCGTGATCGAGTAGAATCCATCGTCCTGTTTCTGGATCTTGAACGTCTGGTTCTCTCCGTCGGTCGAGTCCCAAAGCTGTATCCGAGCACCATCACTCTTCGACCATGCCTGGACATCGAGCTTGTGCTTCAGGTCGGTCGCGGTCGTAAAGGTATAGTAACCGTCGGCAATGTCCGCCTGCCCATCCGTGGAGACCTTCGGGGACGTGGCCACAAAGGTGAACTTCTGCGCACGACTTCCGTTGGAGTTCCAAAGCTGGACATTTGAACCGTTGGCGGAGGAGCCGTTGCTAACGTCAATTGCCGACGTCGAGGACAACGCAGAGACGATGCTCACGGTTCCATCGTCATTTGCAGTGATGCGCCATTTCTGGGCTTTGTTGGCATCGGAACCGGCGTATTGCCACACGTTCGTACCGCTGCTGGAGTTGCCATACTGGGCGTCGAGAACCTTGCCGCTGCCCACGTTCTTGATTGTCGCGTAGCCGTCGTCGTCGAAGGTAACCGACCACTTCTGAGCGGCAGTCCCGTTGTAGGAGTAGAGCTGGATATTGGCGCAATCGCTCCGGGAACCGTCGGCGACGTCGAGAACGGACCTCTGAGAAAGAGCGGACTTAATGACATACTCCCCCGCCTCGATGACAGGCTTTTGGTAGTCACCCTTCGACTGATCGACGAGCTTGTAAGACCCCCCTTCCTTTTTATAGAACTTCGCAATTGAGTCGGTGGCGTCCCAGACGGCGATGTCATAGCCCTTTGCGGAGGAAACGTCATCGGAAAACTCGACCAAGAAGTTCGAGTGCCCCGAAACCGCAAGGGCCTTGACCGCTGCATCGGTCGAATCAGTAATCCGCGAAGACCAGTAGTCCATATCGCTGTACTGCGGCTGGGCAAGGCCCTGGGCCTTCGTCATCTCGAACATACCTTTGGCCATGCCGGACGGAACGCTGGCATACGTGCTCGACTGATAGCCGGAAAGATAGATATCGGGGTTGAAGAACAGAATCAGCTCGGCGGCGACAGAGGAATCGACGTCAGCGATGCCAAGATCCTCAAGCTGCTTGACTTTGTTCGGATACAAAGATGAAGGCGTTCCAGGGTGGCCCTTGTAGTAGTACTCGTACGCATCGCCGTAATACAGCTGCGCAAATCGAGCGTACTCGGAGAACGACTGCTCGCTCGTCACGCGGGTTCCGAGGAACATCATGACGTCCTTGCCGTTCTCTTCGGCGGCTTTGAAGTAGCCGTCGTTGAAGTTGTAGAGGGCCTTGAACTCAGCTGTGTTCTGCTCGCTCGGCTGGATATTGGTCTTCAACAGATTGGAGATATTCACCTGCACAAGCTTGTCGTTAGCCTGAACGGCCTTTCCAAAGGCATTATCGTCGCCGCTCGACTTAATCAAATCCTTACGAGCCACCCACCACTGGGCGTTTGGCTCGGCATCAACGAGAGCCCATATGCAGGAGCTATAGAAGCCGTAGTCATCAAGCCTCGGATCCAACGTGCCTGTACGGTATGTAGCAGCCTTCGCCTCATTCCATTCTTTGACATGTTGAGCATTAACGGCGGCATTGTCCGAAGAATTGTAGATTTTTCCAAACTGAATCGGAGAGAAGGACCCATCCGACAGAAGGAAAATGTTGTATTGGTCTTCCGGAATCAAATTTGCATACAGAACCCGCGGAATAATCCGAGCATATACGTCAACGCAATATAAATTGATATGAGAAGCAGGGTCTAGTTCCATAAGATCGTGCACGTAGTCCGCGACGATCCCAATCCTGCTATTAAACAGATTCCCCGCTTGATCAAAATCTCCCGGCTGGTAGCTAACGTCCGACTCAGACAGATAAGGGATACTGTACATTCCGTAGTAGCCGTCGCGCTCCTCAGGAAGCTCATCCCAGTTGTAGGCATTCGGACGCTCGAGCATCGCAATGACAGGACCCGTGCTACGAATGCTCTGGTCGCCCCAAAGATTAAGGGAAAAGAAAGTCACGGGAAGGGTAGCGCTGACCGGGGCGATGTTATAGGTATCAGCGGTTACGCCAACGGAAATAGACCCCGCAGTCTTTACGACCGTTCCATCAAGCAGATAATCAACCTTAACGTTGAATCTTCCGTAGTTGCCAAAGTCAACATCGAAGGCGCCGTTCTGAATCTCCGAGAGGTTCTTATCCACCTCGGTCTCCCGCGTAACCTGCCCCTTATAGATCACTTGCGCAGTAATTCGAACGGCGTCGGCTTCGGCAGAGTCTAAGAGCGCGCTGAAGCCATCGTTCGCAATTGTCACGATTGTCGTATTGCGCTTTGGCGTGGCAACGATTTTCCAAGCATCTGCGTTATTGATGGAAACAGCTGTAGGTGAATCAACGGTATCGGAATCGCGGGTCCCAATATCCAAGGACTCGGACTTCGCCGCATTGGCGTCGCCTATAGCCCCAGAAACCGTCCGATCGTAAACGGTCTCTTTAGCGTCGGCATTATCTTCAAGCTCCGCATTTGCGAGCACGGAAAAACAGGGAGATAGTACAAGAGCGACTACGAGTGATCCAATAAGAAGAGGTGCAGGGACGAACTTACCTTTTGCCTTCATAGATCGTCCTTTCCAGACAACAAAAAACGCAATCCAAACGAACGCCATTCTACGCCCGTTCAGACTGCGTTAAGTAATTACCGCCTTCACTCCTTGTAGCCGCGGCCACTAAATCGGCAAATGGTTTCTACCAGAAAGCTACACGCATTCACCATCGACCTCCGCAAGCAAATACGTTGGTCTACGCTTAACCTCTGCGTAAACCTTCGACAAGTACAGGCCCACAAGACCAACCCCAAGCAGGTTGGCACCTCCGAGCATGAGAATAGCGCACATCATGGATGGCCAGCCGGCAACCGGATCCCCAAACAAAAGCGCTCTGAAAAACACAACCAAAAGAAATAGAAGCGCAAATGCAAAGGTAGCCACGCCGAGGGCGGAGATGATCTCCAAGGGTGCCGTAGAAAATGCAACGATTCCAGAGACCGCGTAGCGAAGAAGCGACCAGAAGTTCCAGTTGGTCTGACCATGTTCGCGCTCGATGTTCTCGTATGCGATCCAGGCCGTATCGTATCCGACCCACTGGAAAATACCTTTAGAAAACCGCTCAACCTCGGGAAGGCTTAACAACGAAACGACAACGCGACGGCGCATAAGCCTAAAATCCCGAGCACCGTCCTTCATTTGCACATCGGAAATGCCATTGATTAATCCGTAAAACCGCTTTGCAAACCAACTACGAATAGGAGGTTCGCCATCACGTGTTGTTCTATATGCCGCAGCAACATCATGTCCCGCATCAAGCTCAGAAAACATCTGCAGGAGCAACTCGGGGGGGGTCCTGAAGGTCCGCGTCCATATCCGCTATGAAATCCGCTCCCAAATCAACGGCTTTTTGTAAGCCCGCCTCAAGCGCAGCTTCTTTGCCAAAATTGCGCGAGAACGACAAGTAATGCACCCGAGGATCAGCCTTATGAAGCTCCCGCATCAGTGAGAGCGTACAGTCTTTAGACCCGTCATTGACAAGCACGTACTCCACAGGGCTCGACAACCAGCACGCCAGTGAGGGTTCCACTTCTTTCATTCGTTTGAAGAGTGCTGGAATTGATTCTTCCTCATTGTGGCACGGCACAACGATACAGAGTTTTCCTTTATTCATCGATACCCCGCAATAGCTATTAACCTAATTACATACACAGAAGAGGGCCGGTCACGCTTACTCGTTTCTCTTCATGAATCGATAGACATGTCCATTCACCTTTTAATACCTCAAAAGCGGCCTCATTCACTGATTAAGACAATAGCGACACGATTTTAATCAATCGTTATTTCGGCCGAAGCCCTCGTCATCTTTGGTCAAAAATGCTACCACGCTTCTGAATATCGCAGCCAAACAATCGAATTAGCGCAATAAACGACATCATCGTCTGATTCCGCTAGCTACATTATTGTCTGACCAGGTTTTCCGAACGCTGAGTCAAGCGCTGCTCCGCATCGAGCTCAGTAACAAGATTGCAATCGGAATCTTAGCTATACCCTAATCAATGGATTGCGATTGCTGCCCTCCTGAAAGAAAAGCGAGGCCCGCATAATGGACCTCGCTTAGAACCCTAATGTGATATCGATAAACTTTCTGTATATCACAAGTTAGCAGCATTGAAATAACTCGCGTTCAACGACGAGTAAGAACCGATTCCCACCAGTAACCGCCTTTTCCTTTTAGCAAGATAAGTAGGCGTTAGGCAGATGCATTAAAGATTATTCAACCTTTCACTAATCGGATTCTCATAAAGATCGAAGTACTCCTTCGGATGGTCCGTCAGCTCCAGTTCGCTATATTCACCATCTTTCAGTCTTTTCACAAGCGCTTGTTTAGCCTCAGAATCTGTCAAGGTTGAAATATTCCATATTGCATAATCGGCAGCCCAATTCAAAAAGCTCTTTTCAATCTTTGGATAGAGCTCTTGAATCGATTGGAGGTCTTTTTTAAGCATTACAATTGCCTTGTAAAAATCCTCAGGCGCCTTATCTCTGGAATTGGAGATCGAATTCTTACGCGTCAATCGATGTTTAATCAAAACATCCTCGATAACCGATATCTTCTTTGCTCTTGCAAGGAGACCATAGACAAACACTCCGTCTTCGCTATTTCGAAGAGTCTCCGGAAACTGCAAACCAGAATCACGAACAAAAGAAGTTCTGTACAAACGGTCCCAAGGCCAACCCATAATCGCTTCGAATAGAGAATCGGCGGCATCATCGGGAGAAAACGGAGATATCGACGGGAGCTTATCAAGCTTAAGAGCCCAGGGGGCAGGGATATTTTCTAACGTTTCCGAGTCGAGCTCACAGCTAGAACAAATCACAAGATCAGATGAATCTTCCTGTGCTTTCAACAGGAGTTTTTCAAAAAACTCTGAATTGAAAACATCATCAGAATCTAAGATTAATGTATAAGGTGTGGAAACCTCCTTTAGCCCCCGATTTCTCGCAGAGGCAACGCCTTGATTCTCCTGATTAATAATCGAAACACGACAATCTCTGGCCGCATACTCTTCCAGAATCTCTAGAGAACTATCGGTTGATCCATCGTTGACACAAATTAAATTAAATGCCGTGTAAGTCTGAGCAAATATACTGTCGAGCGTATCGCGTAACACTTCGGCAGTGTTGTACACAGTTAGCACAACAGTAATCATGGGTTCCGGCACTTCCTCAAGAAACTTAGGCTCCTTGCGGGATGATAGTTCCGTATCCATGACATCAACAGGAGTAGGCTCACAGCTCTTGCGTCGGATTTTGTCCATTACTAAGTTACGAGCGCTCTCAGTCCCATATAACTTAGATACTTGGGCAAGAGTGGAAGCTTTGCGAACGAGCCGTCTAATTCCCCTCTCAGGATCCTTGCCCTTGGTAACAAAATCAATGAAGCCCTGGGGATTCATGACGGTCAGCCTTGCTTCCGCAAGCTGACCAGGCGCGAATAAACTGGGGTCAACTTCGTTGTTGCGCTCCGCCTCAGCAAATTCCTCACCGAAACGCTTGACGAAATCAAGCCTAAATTCTTCCGCGATTCGACCAGTATTCCACTTGTAGGCATCACACATCATCTTTGTTGCAACCGGAGCAAGCGAATCGTGAAGCTCGGGCCTCTCCTCCCGAAGCCAACGACGAATCTCTGCATATTCGAGACAAATATTATTGACCTTTCCGGGGCTATTGATTGAAGAAGATTCGTTATCTTGACGGTAGTGGACGAATGGCCTATGTATGAACATCACACGCTTAGCACATGCCCAAATTTTAAAATTGAACGCTGTATCCTGATATGCAGCTCCAGGCGTCTCGAGAAGCCATAAATTGTTATCACGAATGAAATCAGACCGATAGACCGCTGACCAGATCGCCGGCTGCACATAGAAACAATGCTGATCATCCCGATTAGATGGGTCGATCACTCTATCGCATTCGTGTTGCGCAAAGAGTTCCAGGAAATGATCCTTCTTTATCTTCTTTGACCAATAGAGTGAGAAATTGGCTTTCGCCACATCTAGATTAAACGCTTCAGCATATGCGACGAGCGTTTCAAGCATATCCAAATCGGCAAAATCGTCGGACTCAAGAATGGTTACATACTTGCCCCGAGCCAACCTAAGGCCCGTGTTTATTCCTACACCATAGCCCTCGTTTTCTTTATCTACAACGACTACCCGCGAATCTGAATCGGCAAAGCTGTGCAGCACTGCCGACGAACAGTCTGTCGAACCATCGTTTATACATATGATCTCAATGTTTTCGAGTGTCTGAGCAAGAAGGCTCCGCATACAGGGCACAACATATCGTTCATTGTTGTATACAGGAACAATAACTGAGACTACAGGGTTCATTTTCCCTCTTTCAGTATCGTGATTATATGTGACTCTCGGACTTAATCTTAACCTTAACCCTAGAAGTCAGCCTACGGAGAAAACCCCTGAGACTCCAAAGGCCATCAATCTGCCGCCGCAAAGAAGCTATTTCAGAATCTTTGGAAGAAAGAGCTTCCTCAACCTCATTGAGGCGTGCCAGACACGCTGAATACTGTTTCTCGACATCAGTTAGGCGAACATGGAGATCGTGTCGAATCCTTTCAGCCTCACTCGAACGGAAATACAAATCGTCGAATGTCTTCCAAACGCTATCAAAATTCTCTTTTAATAGCCGAACAGCCTGTGCAGAACCCAACGCAGCAACGACATATTCGTACGCCGGTGAAGTGCGTGCGCATTCCCAAAACCACGTCGATCCGTCAACAGCGTCTTTCCATGGTTTATCTGGTCCAGCAAAATGAAATATTGCCGGGTGTTGTCGAGCATTTATATACATATTTAAAATATTTGAAGGTGCCTTTGAAGCTATATCACTAACACGAATGTCATTTGAATCGAAAAGCACGTTCCATTTCATGTCTAGCAATTCGACATCATTCTGAAAAAAATAGTTCAAACAATCTTGATCGCAATACCTGGGTTTATTTAAGCAAATCCACTCCATAGCCACGCTTAAAGGAAGCTTTTTTCCAACTTTGGAGACATCCCAAACCATGACACCTGCAGAAAAGTAGTTATCCGGCTCAGCAATCCCAATGGAGCTGAGCCGTTCTGCCTCAGGCAAATCGGCCCCGTGAACCATTCCGATAACTCCAATGTCCAGAACCGCAGCAAGAGAGCGTCCCCCTAGGTCAGAATCAAACAACGGGGTAACGTCTTGAAGAGCGACGAGATCTCCGTCAAGATATAGCACCCGATTCACCTCGTCCGGAACTACCATCGGTAACCCCAAGCGATAGACCGTCTCGAGAGGAAAGCCTTCCTCAAAACGCAAATCTTGATAAGCCGAGTACAGCTCACTCATATCAAGCAGATTAATATTTAAGTTGCGCCTATCGGAAGGGCCAAAGTACTTAGCTAAGTCCCGCTCGCAAATATCAGAGGTCAGAAGCAGGAAACAAATATTACGTCCAGAATTATTGTGCTCAAGAATGGAAGACGCCATAACTCCAAAATAAGGCAAATAAGACCTGTTGGCAGCACTAGCAATATAAACAGTCGACTCCACGGTCATCCCTTTCGCTAAAGTAGAATCACTACGATTAACTAATACTAACGAGACACGACTGACAAGAGGGATAGGATGGAGAAAGAAGCATCTCAGAAGGACTATATCCTGTATTACGATTTACTGAACATATCCGCATGCCTCGCTGTCATTTATCTTCATTGCAACGGAATCGTCCACAGCTTCTCCGCGACTTCAGCATGGGGGCAAGCCTTAGCCGTAGAGGTAATGGCGTACTGGGCGGTTCCCGTATTCTTCATGTTAACTGGGGCAAAAACTCTGAATTACAGGCTAAGATATACGACAAAGCAATTCCTTGAATCACGACTAAAGCGCCTTTTTGTCCCCTTCATCTTTTGGAGTTTATTTCTCTTTTATTTTAGAAATGCATCACTACTAACAAATCAAGAAACTCACACTGGACTTGGGCTCTTTATTAAAGCTCTCATGGGAAATACGATAGAGCCAACATATTGGTTTTTCTGGTCTATGTTTTCGATTAGTTTTGCAATTCCGGCAATTAGCCTTCTCATTAATAATCAGAGGTTGATTAATTATCTAATTGGAACATTTTTCATCTTCCATTCCATTTTTCCAACTCTTTTTAGACTCCTGGGGATTCCTTGGAACGATGGTCTTGTTAACCCCATTGTTAGTAGCTACTTGGGCTATGTGCTAATCGGTTTCCGGCTCTCAACTAGAGATGACTTATTTGAAACAAGAAAAAGCCGCATTAGCCTTTACGTAGTCGCACTACTATGCCTCGCGTTTAGATATGTGTATACCTACATAACTTCCATGTGTTCCGGAGAAGTTAATCGAGTATTATTTGACTATAATTCTATGGTAGCCGTAATTCCATCAGTTGCTGTTTTCATTGTATTCAGGCAGCTCTTTTCTGGAACTCGTCTATCAGCGCATCTAACAAAGCCATTGCCGCTCAAAGTTATCAAGTCATTATCAAAATGCTGCTTTGGAGTATATCTAATTCATAAACTAATTCTCGATAACCTAATGGTTGGTGTTCTTGGTATCCCAATGGAATCCTGTTTTATGAGGCAGGTTTGTCCCCTCCTAATATTCATCATATGCGTCATATTAGTAACTCTAATTAAGCATATCCCATTGATTAAATCTACAATGCCTTGATTATTGGCGGATCGATGACAAGGCTATGCTTTCAGGATGGACTTCTAAAAAACAAACACTCAGACAGCGTTAAATCATTGCAGCGATGGTATTGAAATCATCGCTTGCTGCAACGAGCATTATTTGAGGGCAATGGACGCTCAGTCATCATCCTGTCAAGCTTCTTCCCAAGCTAACTTTTCGATAGCAATCGCAAAGCTCAAAAGGAGCCGTCTATGAGGAAAACAGCCAGTATAAGAACATCAGTTAAAGAGAGCGAAAAAAGAGAAGCAGTCGACTCAGTGATTGCCTTTTTGCTCATCTTATCTATGGCGTTTATAACATATCTGTGCTTATTGCTTAGACTACACTACTCGGTCGACTCATACGCAATCATTAGAAATCAAAACATCCCTTGGTATCTGATGATTGGCCGCTATACCTTATGGGCAATTACCGCAATTATCGATGCCTTAGGCATAAACTTAGTAGTCACACAAAGAGCTTTTCTATTACTAGCGATAGTATCAATATCTATTAGCCTATTAACGATTTATAGGCTTATATATCCCGAGTCCCCAAAGAGTGCAGTTGACATCATTTTCAAAGCTGCCCCGCTCTGCCTTATCTGGATAAATGTGTCCGTTCTGGATTTGCTTTTGTTCCCGGAAGCGGCAGTTCAAATTGCAGTCGGAAGCCTCTTGGTTACTGAAGCTGCACGGATAACGATTAAGCCAATTAGCAGCAGTGGGGCAATAAACAACACAGTCTCCACTTTATTACTCTTGCTAGCACTTGGGTGTTACCAAAGCTATGTGGGAGTCTACATAAGCCTTGTACTAGTCATTGGAATTCAGCAGCAACCAAGTTCAACCACTTACATTAGATATGTTTTTCGATGCCTTCTGATCGCACTAGTTTCTAGCATTATTTGCGTTGCCTCGATGAAGCTTCTGGTCATTTTTGGCTTGGTTGCCGACTCGGGACGAGGAGCGATTTCTGAAATATCGGAATTGTTAAGTAATATTAAAAATGTTCTAGATTATCAGGTCTCTTTTTGGAAAGATGCCGATGGTCTTCTGGCCTTCCCCATCATGCCACTTACTATTTTGACGTTGCTTATTTCGTTAATCAGAACCAGACGAGTAACTAGAGTTTGGAAATCAAACGCATTATTCTTTGCGTTTATCATTTCCTATTGCTCTTCCTATGCACCTCATTTTGTTGAGACTATTTGCTGGTTGTCTCCGAGAAGCAACCTTGCCGTATGGGCCTCAATTGGATGCACAGTTGCAGTAGCTAATTCTATGGCAACCCATGACATAGAAACGGATTCGACTGGTTGCGCAATTTACGCTTCGGACTTTAAGCGCTTGAGCTCCCAAATCAACACCAAATGCATTTCTTTTCTTGCTTTGCCAATAGTGTTGATGTTTATCCCTATCGCTTACGATATTTCTTACGATGCTTATGTAAGCAATTCTTTTGACAAGTATTATGCCTCCCAAATAGCAAGCAAGATTACTGAATACGAGGAGAAGTCCGGGAAAACGATCACTTCCATCGCAATCACAAATGACGCCAGCCCTTCGACTCGCAATCCCGGCGTTAGATATAGATCGTATGAATTAAATCAACGAATTATGCTTACAAAGTATTCGCGAGTGGGTCTAATTAACTATATTGGGGGACTGTCTTTGCGAGAAGTGCCTTTTAATGATGCGGAACTATCCGAAATCGCTACATCTAATAACTGGGACCAAGTTGACCTCGGACAGCAATTGTTCTTCAGGGACGAAACTGTGTATTTAATCGTCTATTAGTCCTATGCATTGCCGTACACGGCACAACGAAGGCGAACGCAAACAACATGTGGCCATCCCTCAACGGGGCCGAGCTCTTTGCCAGCTTGTGTTTCGCAACTTTATTATTTAGGTTTTCACAACTTATTATTTTCGGGTTTCACAACTTCCGGCGAAGGCGCCGTACCGACCCCCTTAACTTTCCGACCTGCCCATCATGAGGGCCTCCTCGAACCGCCTGCTCTGCCCGCCGAACTCGACGAGGCGTCCGTGGTGCATGATGCGGTCGATGGTGGCCGTCGCCAGGTGCGCGTCGCCGAGCACCGTCCCCCACTTGCCGAACTCGATGTTGGTGGTGACGATCATGCTCCTGCTCTCGTACGTGGCGGACATGACCTGGTACAGCAGCCTGGCCCCGTC
>OQWI01001133.1_pt1 | contig 11745 bp, 7 predicted proteins | sample 1691551 | NCBI WGS metagenome assembly OQWI01 (sample SAMN03418259, study PRJEB22391) | human gut metagenome | biome: human-gut; feature: organic feature; material: feces | host: Homo sapiens | place: Tanzania | collected 2013-01
GTGTAATCAAGATCCGCTACCTGCGTAGCCTTACTTTGTGCGAAAGCAAATATGCCGACGCACATCAAAACGACTGAAATGGCAATCTTTTTCATATCTGTTATTGTTTTAATGACAAATATACAAAAAAAGATGATGACCGGAAACAACCAGCCATCATCTCATTAAGATATTCGAAGGAATTACTTTGTGATAACCTTAGCCATCTCAAGAACCTTGTTGGAGTAACCCCACTCGTTGTCGTACCAAGCGCAAACCTTGACGAAGGTAGGATCGAGCTGGATACCAGCCTTCACGTCGAAGATGGAAGTGCGTGAGTCGTTGCGGAAATCGGTGGATACCAATGGCTCGTCAGTGTAACCGAGAACGCCCTTGAGCTCGCCCTCGGAAGCCTCCTTCATGGCGGCGCAGATCTCATCGTAGGTGGCTGGAGTGTTGAGCTCGCAGGTAAGGTCTACGAAGGAAACGTCGGATGTAGGAACACGGAGAGACATACCGGTAAGTTTGCCGTTAAGCTCAGGAAGAACCTTACCTACAGCCTTGGCGGCGCCTGTTGATGAAGGGATGATGTTCTCGAGGATTCCACGACCACCTCTCCAATCCTTCTTTGAAGGTCCGTCAACGGTCTTCTGGGTAGCGGTGGCTGCGTGAACGGTTGTCATGAGGCCTCTCTTCACACCGAACTTGTCGTTGAGAACCTTGGTGATAGGAGCAAGGCAGTTGGTGGTGCAGGAAGCGTTGGAGATGATGTCCTGTCCAGCGTAGGTCTTGTGGTTCACACCATAGACGAACATAGGGGTGCTGTCCTTTGAAGGAGCTGACATGATGACTTTCTTAGCACCAGCCTCGATGTGCTTGCGAGCTTTCTCATCTGTAAGGAAGAGACCTGTTGACTCTACAACTACATCAGCGCCAACCTCATTCCATTTAAGGTTCGCAGGATCCATCTCAGCGGTGAGACGAATTTTCTTGCCGTTTACAACAAGTGTGTTGCCCTCTACAGAAACCTCACCTTTGAATGCTCCGTGAACTGAGTCAAATTTGAGCATGTAAGCAAGATACTCTGGATCGAGAAGGTCATTGATACCTACAACCTCGATGTCATTTGAGAAATTCTCAACTGCTGCACGGAAAACCATACGGCCGATACGGCCAAATCCGTTAATACCAAGTTTTACCATTTTTAATAGATATTAAATAAGTTGTTAATACACTTTCAACAAATCAACTTAACCGCAGCCTTTCACTGCAAAAGCAATGCAAAATTATTAAAAAATTGCGGAATTTAATATATTTGTGGGCTAAAATATTAATAGCATGTCGAATGAACTGAATATACTGCTGACAAATGACGATGGCTATCAGGCAGGTGGCATCCATGCGCTGTCTGACATGATGCGTCAATTTGGCAGAATAACGGCTGTCGCACCGAAATTTCACCAGTCCGGAATGTCAATGGCAGTCTCGATGGGTGGCAGAGCGATCGCTTACAAGGAACTTCCCGCCAATGATGGGGTGCGGTGGTCCTACCTCGACGCTACTCCGGCAAGCTGCGTAAAATATGGACTGGACGAGATATTCTGGCCGGAAAAGCCGGATGTCGTGGTCTGCGGCGTCAACCACGGCTCCAACGCTGCCACGGCGGCGAACTATTCCGGAACCCTTGGCGCGGCGGAGGAGGCGGCCTTGAACGGAATATTAGGCATCGGCGTCTCGCTCGACACGATGAGCATGGACGCGGACTTTTCCGTTGTCAATGAATATTTTCCCGACATATTCAGAAAACTTTGGAAGCACCACAATCCGAAGTCAGGAATATATTATAATGTCAATTTCCCGAATATTCCGGCATCGGCTGTCAAGGGCATCCGTGTGGGGCATCAGGGGCTGGGACATTGGGAGAAGGAGTTCAAGCCTTGGGACGCGGAGCTTTTCGCCAAAAGAGGCGTTCGTCCGGAGGATCTGGGGCACACATCCTTCCCGAAGGCCGAGGACGGGGAGACCCTTTACATGATGGTCGGTGAATTCAAGGACGATTCCCCGGCGGAAGACATTCTGGCTGATCACCACATCCTGGCCGATGGCTACATCTCCATTGTCGCCCACAACGTCGACAATTCCGACAGGGAGGAGATCGCCCGCCTGGACGGACTTGGGTTCAACAAGGATTTTTAAGGATTGCATAGGCGCCGGGAGCGTCTGATGAATATGTCTGCGGACGGAGCGGTCCGCGTTACGGGATAGATTATGCGTTATTATATCATAGCAGGCGAGGCGTCAGGGGATCTGCACGGATCCAATCTCATGAGGGGTCTCTATGCCGAGGATCCTCGGGCGGACATCCGTTTCTGGGGTGGAGGGCTGATGGACGAGGTGTACCACGGGCATCAGGACGGAACGGGTCTTGTCAAGGACTATAAGGACGGCGCCGTCATCGGGTTCACCCAGATACTGGTTCATGCGAGGGCCTTCGCTAAAAGATTCACGGACTGCACGTCCGACATCCTTGCCTGGAAGCCCGACGTGGTGATCCTGATCGACTATCCGGGCTTCAATTTCAGGGTTGCCGAGTTTGCCCACAAGGCCGGATTCAAGGTCTTCTACTACATCGCCCCGAAGGTCTGGGCCTCAAGGGAGAGCCGTGTGAAGAAGCTCAAGGCCTTTGTGGACAAGCTTTTCATCGTGTTCCCGTTCGAGATTCCGTACTTCACGAAGAAAGGCGTTGACTTCATATACAAAGGTAATCCTCTGATCGACGCCATTGACAACTCGGAGGCCTTTAAGGAGACACGTGAGGAGTTTCTGGCGAAGACCGGACTCCCGGACAAACCGATGATCGCCCTTCTGGCCGGCTCCAGAAACGGGGAGATCAGCTCGATGATGCCTACCTTCATGGCATTCGCCGACAAACTGCACGCGATCCCTGAATATTCAGAATACCGCTTTGTGGTGGCCGCCGCTCCCGCGCGCTCGGAGGCTGACTACACCAAGTATATCGGTGGGCGTGAACATGTCAGCGTGGTCTTCGGCCAGAGTTATGCCGTGATGCGTCACGCCAAGGCAGCCGTGGTCAACTCCGGGACGGCATCGCTGGAATGTGCTCTGATCGGCACACCGCAGGTTGTGGCCTATAAGGGGGCCGAGATTAATTTCCTGATCGCCAAGATGATAATCAAGATTCAGTACATAAGCCTCGGCAATCTGATCCTTGACCGGATTTGTTTCCGTGAGCTACTGCAGTACTATTTCACGCCGGACAACGTGCTGAACGAGGTTCGCAGGATGATCGAGGACGAGGAGTACCGCTCCGCGATGCTGTCCGGCTATCAGGAGATCCGTGACGCGCTCGGGGGGGAGGGGGCTTCCGCTGCCGTGGCCAGAGCGATGATTGGGGAGTTAAGACAATAGTAGATAGGTCATTTGGGCAGGAGGTCACTTCGGCAGGCTCAGTGGCCGGAAGTCCTGTGACCGCAAGTGATACTGGTCGCTGAGCTTGTCGAAGTGACCAAAGGACAGAACAATAACATTTTAGAATATGAGAAAAATAGCGTTGACCGCATTGGTGATTGTGGCCGGGACCGTGGCCGCATATTCACAGACGGAACAGAATCTTCCGACAGAGATTTACGTTGAAGGCGCGAAGAACCACGTTCAGGGAATCGCCTATGACAAGGCTGTAGGCAGCATGTACTTCTCTTTCACGACCAGTTTCATCAAGACTGACATGGAAGGGAAGGTACTCGGCTCCATCGACAGGATTCAGGGACATCTTGGGGCGATGACGTTCAATCCCTCGGACAGAAAGGTTTATGCCTCTTTGGAATGCAAGGATGATGTCATCGGAGCGGGTCTTTCCTCTTTTGCCAAGGGACGCTCGATGTTCTACATCGCCATCATCGATGTGGACAAGGTGACTGAGGTCGGCATGGATTCCGAGGACAATGACGCTTTCCGCATCGTCTGCGTCAAGGACGCCACGAGGGACTACCACATGACCGGCTTTGCCGACAAGGAATATGAGCATTTTTACGGCTGCTCCGGAATCGACGGCGTGACGATCGCTCCGGAACTCGGCAAGAAAGGCGGAAAGAACTATCTCTATGTGGCTTACGGCATCTACGGCGACCTTGGCCGCAACGACAACAACCATCAGGTGATGCTCCGCTACGACATCAGGAAGCTTGATGAATATGCAGGGAAGGTGAAGTTCGGGGATTTCTATGGGGAAGGTCCGGACAAGCCTTTGGACAAGTATTTCGCCTACACCGGCAACACGAACTGGGGTGTGCAGAACCTGGCTTACGACGCGGAGACGGGGAAGATGTTCATGGCTGTGTACAAGGGGCGCAAGAGCATATTCAAGAATTATGACTTGTTCGTGTTTGACGTGGCTGAAAAACCTGTCAAAAAGTCGTTGGCCGGGGTGCTTTACGACAGGACAAAGCATAAGGTGATCGGGTCGCAGGATGCTCCGGTTCCGGGTTTTTATTTCAAGTATGGTTCCACCGGAATGTGTCCTGTCGGGAATGGGTTGTTCTATTTCGCTGAGCCGGGGAAGAACGCAGAGACCGGAAAGCAGTACTCCAGAACCCGTCTCTACCGTTGGACAGGTGATTCCGCCAAGCCTTTCGAAAGGCTATGAGAGGCTGAAGGACCAGCCTCTTGTTCACCCCCGGTCACTTCGTGACAGCCCCCGGTGAGGCATGGGGAAATGATACCCCAAACCCTTTCGGCCGCTTCGCTCCGAAGCGACTTTCGTCACTTCCTCATAACACTGAGATCAACAAGTCCGGGAACACCTTTCACGACAGCCTTGTCGGTGAACTGCCACCAAGTCCAGCCCTCGAAAGAGGGTTGGGCTTTTTCATAGTGGGCTATCCAGACCGGATAGTTCTCCGTGATGTCCTTGCTGAGGTAGTCTTTCGCAAAAGAGGAACCGGCATAAACGATTGGCTTCTTGCCGTAATGAGTTTCAATGGCTTTGAGCCATTTGAGCGCCTCCTCGTTCAGTTTCTTCCTTGACCCGCCACGATGTATGGTCTCGATGTCAAGGACGGGAGGCAAATCCTTGAACCTCAGATCGCCCACGGTCCTGATGAACAGATCCGCCTGCGCCGCTCCATCCTTCGAGCTTCTGAAAAAGTGATACGCGCCCCTTTTCAGGCCAGATCTGCCGGCCTCCTTCCAATTCCTGCTGAAATCCTTGTCAATCATGGACACCCCTTCCGTCGCCTTGATGAACACGAAACTGACAGGCTTGAGGTCATAGGCCTCGTGAATGTCCCTGATCGTCCTGCCACGCCTGTCTGTCAGCACAAACAACGAGTCCCAGACAATCCCCCAACCGTTGTGGTGAGAGATGTCGATTCCGTAGCGCCAGTCTCCTGGCGGAACCTTGGCCCCTGTCTCGTGTCCGCCTCCGCCACCCTGGCTGATGAACATAACCGCCAGAGCCAGAATGACTGACGCGGCGATGCCGACAGCCGTCCAGACTCCTATATTCACTTTCTTGGGCTTCCTCTTTTTCCTCCGGGGACGTTTTGCCGGTGATGTCCTGGCTTTCTGTGCGCCGGCCTTTTTCCTGGCGGCTGAACCCTGAATATTCTTGTTTTTCGCCTCTGGCATATTCATAAAATCCTTGAAACCGCGGCGACCGTGGCCACCGCCTCACAAAATTAATGAATATTTCTGACTATCTTTGTACGCTGTATATTTAAAGGACTATGAACTGGTTCATCGAGATATTCACGGAACCGTCTTACATTCAGGCGATTCTCGTCCTGTCGCTGATTTGCGTCGTGGGGCTTCTGTGCAACAAGATCAAGATCAAAGGTGTCAGCCTCGGCGTCACTTTCGTGTTTTTCGCCGGAATCATCGTCGGACACTTTGGACTGAGCGTTGATCCGAGGATGCTCGCGCTGGCGCAGAACTTCGGCCTTGTGCTGTTTGTGTTCACACTTGGTCTGCAGGTCGGCCCGAGTTTCTTTCCTTCATTGAAGAGGGGTGGAATCAAACTGAATATCCTTGCGTTCGCCGTGCTTTTGGTGGGAACTCTGATGACGCTGGGAATAAGTAAATTATGTGGTGTCTCGCTGCCTGTTGCGACTGGCCTTCTCACCGGAGCCGCGACCAACACGCCGATGCTTGGAGCCGCGCAGCAGACCCTGCTCCAGACAGATCCGGGAGCGGTGGATGTCTCCAATCAGATGGCCACGGCCTGCGCTGTGGGTTATCCTTTCGGCGTGATCGGCGTGATTCTTTGCGTGGTGGTCCTTTCGGTCATATTCCGTAAGAACCGCGGCCCAAAGGACACGCATAACAACCAGACATTCATCAACGAGTTCAGTGTGAGCAATCCGGCTGTCTTCGGCAAGACGATCCGGGACATCATGAAGGACGCGCACATCAGAATTGTAGTGTCAAGGGTTTGGAAATATGGCGTTGCAGGCCGCGGTCAGGTGATCATCCCGGACGGGGACACCGTGCTGGAAAAGGGGGAGCATGTGCTTGTTCTCACCCGAGAGACGGATGCCGGGGCTGCCGAGCAGCTGTTCGGGGAGAAGGTCGTGAAGGACTGGAACAAGAAGGACATCGACTGGAACCATCTGGACGGGATGCTTGTCTCGCGGCACATTTTCGTGACCAAGACGAGCGTCAACGGTGCGAAACTCGGGGAACTGCATCTGCGCAACGCCTACAGGGTCAACATCACGCGTGTGAACCGGGCAGGAATCGACCTGCTCCCGTCCCGTGACCTGAGGCTTCAGATTGGGGATAAACTGACGATAGTGGGTGAGCAGAAGGCGGTTGATCGCGTGGCGGAAGTGCTTGGCAACCAGGAAAAGGAACTTCGCAATCCGAATCTGCTGTTCATTTTCATCGGGCTTATGCTCGGATTGATTCTTGGCAGCATTCCGATCTCGATTCCCGGAATGAGCGTCCCGATCAGGCTCGGAATCGCGGGCGGTCCGATTCTGATCGGTATCCTGATGGGGGCGTTCGGCCCGAGGATCCACTTGACCACCTACACGACACACAGTGCGAATCTGATGCTCAGGCAGTTCGGTTTGACGATCTATCTGGCCGGATTGGGACTCAGCGCAGGGCCGGACTTCTTCGAGACTGTCTTGAGACCGGAAGGCTTGCTGTGGATCGGGATCAGTGTGATCTTGGCCATTGTGCCGGTGCTGCTTGTCGGCTTTGTCGCCGCGAAATTCTGCAAGACGGACTATGCGGAGAACGTCGGGATGCTGTGCGCCTCTATGGCCAATCCTATCGCTCTCAACTATGCGCTTACAACTGTCGATGACGACGAGCCGTCCGTTGCCTATGCCACTGTCTATCCGATGGAGATGTTTCTGCGTGTCATTTCCGGGCAGGTGATGATGCTGCTCTGACGTGATTCCTATTCCTCTGGTCAGGTCACTTCGATGCTTTGACAAGCTCAGCAACCACAGGCTCGGTGACCGGTGATATCGGTCGTTATTTTGGTCATTGCGCTTTGTGTCATCAGCATGTGGTTGCCGAGTTCCGGTTGCTGATCTTGTCGAAGCATACCTACTGGTAAATTTACTGGTAAGTTTCGTTACAAGGTAGTAAATTTCGTGTCTGAACGAAAATCTACTACCCTCATTCTTTTGCATTTATCTTCTCCATAATTATTTTTGTTCATTGAATCCCATCGAATATGATCGGAAACTGATAACCTGCTGATGGAAACCTCTGATGGCATTCTGCATGAATTTTATTGAATATTAAATACATGATACATTATGACGAAATTTATTGAGAAAGCATGCATCTGGATTCTGCTGTCCTTGTGCCTGTCAGTGTCTTTCGGCTGCACGGATTATTCTCCAGACTTGGATGAAGTGGAGAAGAGGCTTGACGGCATCGAGGACAACCGGATCGCATCGATCGACAAGCAGATAGAGTCGATCAACGCTTCTCTCCCGAGACTGGAGAAGGCTGACGCTGATCTGAAGAGGATGATTGAGAACCTTCAGACAACGGCGAGTGGACTTGAAAAGTCAATCGCCGAGAACGGGAAAAACATCTCGGATCTGAAGACTGACCTTGAGAAGGCGGTAGAAGACCTCAGGAACAGCGACAATGTTGACAAGGAATATCTCCTTGACTCCCTCGGCAAGGCCAAGGCAGTGCTTCTCGTCCTGCTTGAGTCAGAGAATACCGAGATGGACGGCAAACTCACTTCGATATGCAACACTATTTCGGATCTTCAGAAGAAAGACGATGACCTTGAGAAGAAAATTTCTGAGCTTAAGGACTATATCGACAAGGAGTTGAAAAGCACCAAAGATTGGCTCACAGCTACTTTCATGACATTGGGGCAGTATGACTCCATTGTGGAGCAGCTTGGTGGGATTGATGGTGAGATAACCGGCCTCAAGACCGCAATGACGAATCTTGAGACCAGTCTGACGGAGAAATATTCAGAGGATCTGAAAGTTGCGGTGGATGGCGTCAAGTCTGGACTCGGAAAGGAGATGGGAGATCTGAATGAAAGGATCGACAAGGAGGTGTCCGACATCACCGCGGCCTACACCGCCGCCATAGCCACAGCCCGTGAGGAGATTGATAAATGGTGGAGCGAAAGCCTTAAGAAGTCCATTGGTGACTGCGAGGCTTCGATGAAGAAATGGGTCAATGAAAGGCTTTCCGGCTATTGGACAATAGAGGAGATCAAGGCTGCATTGGAGTCTCAAATGACCGACATTCAAGGTCAGATTGAGGCAAAGACGGCTTTCCTGAACGGATTGGTCAACGCGAACGTCGGCGACATCAAGGCTTTGAATGACAAGCTTTCGGAACTCGACGAGGCCGTGAAGCAGAACGCCGCTGATCTCCAAGCCTTCAAGGATGACTTGGCACAGGCGAAGACTGACTTGACCAAGGAATATACGGATGCGATTTCCAAGTCGATCACTGGCTATAAGGGTGCCTTTAATGATGAGATCAACAAGCGGATCACATCGGTGAACAAAAAACTTGATAATAAGAAAACAGACATCGAGTTGAGGATCAAGAATATTGAGGATGGAGTGAAAACGATGGAGGGCAGATTGTCAGAACTCTTGAAAGCCAGTCAGGCCGCGAAAATCCAATCCGTGTCTTGGTTTCCTTTGTCATCGGACGGTAAGGAGATCCTTTACTACGACAAAGGCGATCCGGATTTTCCTGACAGCGAAAATTACAGGTACATCAAATTCAGATTCGACGTGCGCCCGGAAAGTGAAGCGTCTAAGATCACGGTGTCTATGCTGTCTGCCCGTCTGCTTTACACCAAGACCAGAGCGGCGGCCGGAGAGGATGTGGAGCTGGACATAACTGATTTTAGTAATGCGTCCGGAGTCATTACCGTGACCATTGACGCGTCCAAAGTCTCTAAGGATTTCATTGACGGTAAGGTTTCAGCGAGTGTCGCTGTGGCAGTCGGAAATGTCAGTACGAAGTATGTTCCTCTTAAGGCGCAGGCTCTTGAAGACCCGGTGATCCGCTATGAGACAACTGACGGAAAGATGCTGCCGGAAAGTGAGCTTGCAGGAGTGAGATGTTATAGTAAAGAGGGCGGCATACTGAACAAGAAACACACCTATGGCAGGATTGACTTTACAGGGGCTGAGATTGGGGAACTGTTGCTCAATCTCAGTAGAAAGAGTTATGAAGAAGATCCAAACGCAACATTGATGAAAATAAAGGTGTGTAGGAATGTTGCGGTGGCTGAATCCGGTATTTACATAGAATTGAAATTTAGAAACCAATTCAAACTTGAATTTGCGGATTTGGAAAAGTTGGATGTTTCGAAAGTCGATAATTTTATGGAGATGTTTGCTTGGTGTACAAGACTGAAGGATTTGAGGATATCGTCTTGGAAGCCTAAACCCAAGGATATGTATCAAGCCTTTTATCGCTGCAGTAATTTAGAGACATTGAACCTTTCGGGATGGGATATGAGCCAGATTGAAAGAGTTACTGAACTGCTCTATAACTGTGCGTCACTTAAAGAATTGTATTTGGATAACTGGAATCTGAATAATTACACCGGAGGATCATATCCATATCCACAGGTATATGAAGGGAATGTTTTCAGCGGTATCAACTGCCGAAGGCGCGATTTTAATATATACGTCAGAAACTGCAATAAGAAGACCGTGGAAGCAGTGAAAAGATGGGTCAATAACTCGGTGATTGCCCAAGGCGAACCGCTCAAAGATGGTCGTTGCAACATAGTAACAAAATAAAATCACTTAATGAATATAAACACAATGAATATGAAAAAATACATTGCCGCCCTCTTCGGCGCGATCGCCCTTGTGGCCTCCGGCTGCGCGGATTATGACAAGGACATCGAGAACCTCAATAAGAGGATTGACGAGATTGAGAACAACCGGATAAAGTCTATCGATCAGCAGATTGAAAACATCAATGCCTCGCTTCCTAAGTTGGAGCAGGCCGACAAGAACCTCAAGGACATGATCACGGACCTGGAAGGCACCGCGGTGGATCTCCGTAAGTCCATTTCTGACAACGAGAAAAGCATCGCCGCTGTGAAATCGGATCTTGAGAGTGCCGTGAAGGAACTTCAGGCGAGCGACAAAAAGAACAAGGAAGAACTCATCGATGCGATTAGCGCCGCGAAGGGCGAGGTCCTTGCCAACCTTGAGGCCGCCAAGACTGAGGTTGGGGGCAAACTGAACGCCATAAACGGCACTATCTCAGACCTTAAGGCAAAAGACGCCGAGTTGGAGAAGAAGATTTCCGACCTCAAGGAATATGTCGATAAGGAACTCAAAGGCACAAAGGACTGGGCGAACGCCTCGTTCGCGACGCTTACACAGTACAACGGCATCGTGGAGCAGATCGCCGGGATCAATTCCGGGATCAGCGGCCTGAACACATCCCTGAAAAACCTTGAGGAACGCCTCACGAAGAAGTTCACCGAGGATCTGGGTAAGATTCTCACCGAACTCAATGGTAAGATCGCGGATGAGGTCGCCGGCCTGAACGAGAGGATTGGCAAAGAGGTCGCTGACATCACCGCAACTTACACCGCCGCGATCGCCAAAGCTTCCGAGGAGTTGGAAAAGGCTTGGGCCGAAAAGCTTAAGACTTCTATTGATGACCTTGAGAAGTCCATTAAGGCTTGGGTGAACGAGAAGCTCACCGCCTACTGGACAATTGAGGAGACCAGGGCTGCTCTTGAGGCCCAGAGGAAAGACCTCGAAACCCAGCTGGAAGCCCAGAAGGCCCTCATCAAAGGCTTGATTGACGCCAACACGGGCGACATCACCAAACTGAAGGAAGCTTTGGCCGAGACTGAGAATGCTATTGAGGCCAACTCTAAAGAGATCGCTGATCTGTCATCAGCGTTGGGCGTGGCCAAGGAAGAGATAACTAACGCTTATAAAAAGGCTATTGAGGACGCGATAGCTGGTCTGAACGCCGACCTGGATAAAGCGATACACGAGGCTAATGACAAGATCGATAAAACCGCCGCTGAATTAAGGGCGCGTATTGATAAATGTGATAAGGATGTTCGTGACGCTATCGACAAGATAAACAAAGCCTTGAGTGAGATCCAGAACAAGATCCAGTCTGTGACCTATCGTCCGGAGTATTCAGATGGTGTACATAACGTGTATAGAGACACCAAAACCTTCCGAATGATGTTTGAGATCCGCCCGGCCAGTGTGGTGTCTAAATTGAACACAAGCAACGTCAAGA
>OQWI01001136.1_pt1 | contig 11737 bp, 8 predicted proteins | sample 1691551 | NCBI WGS metagenome assembly OQWI01 (sample SAMN03418259, study PRJEB22391) | human gut metagenome | biome: human-gut; feature: organic feature; material: feces | host: Homo sapiens | place: Tanzania | collected 2013-01
CTGCGCGCATAATTTGTGCGCCGGCGGCGCACAAATTCCACACTTGCAGCCTGAGAAGTATTTTCTTCGCCGCACATGTCGCCGAAGAAAATGATCGGACTTTCTTTGCGCCTGCGGGCGCAAACTCTACGAGGTTCCTTGACAAGCTGTACTGCGCACCGCATCCCCGGTGCGCAGTTTTTATAAAATCCCTAAAAAACGTCCGTTGTACCAATGATTTTTTTCCACGCTGCGGGCTGGACAAGCGCACGCGTTCGCGGTACAATAGCACAAATATTCGGAGCGGGTCGCCGCTCCGTTTTTCCACAGGCGCAAAAGATTGTGAATATGAGAATTATAAGGAGGTCTTTCCCATGGCTTACTTCTTCTCCGGTCAGTCGCACACGTTCAACGAGTACCTGCTCGTGCCCGGCTACTCCTCGAGCGAGTGCATCCCGGACAATGTCTCCCTGCGCACCCCGCTGACGCGTCTGCAACTGGGTACGGCGTTACTGCGCCGTCGTAGCGGTGAAAGCAAGGAACTGGAGCGTATTGAAACCGAAGCGCAACGTCTGGACAGCATGATCAACGATCTGTTGGTGATGTCACGTAATCAGCAAAAAAACGCGCTGGTAAGCGAGACCATCAAAGCCAACCAGTTGTGGGGCGAAGTGCTGGATAACGCGGCGTTCGAAGCCGAGCAAATGGGCAAGTCGTTGACGGTTAACTTCCCGCCTGGGCCGTGGCCGCTGTACGGCAATCCGAACGCCCTGGAAAGTGCGCTGGAAAACATTGTTCGTAATGCTCTGCGTTATTCCCATACGAAGATTGAAGTGGGCTTTGCGGTAGATAAAGACGGTATCACCATTACGGTGGACGACGATGGTCCTGGCGTTAGCCCGGAAGATCGCGAACAGATTTTCCGTCCGTTCTATCGGACCGATGAAGCACGCGATCGTGAATCTGGCGGTACAGGATTGGGGCTGGCGATTGTTGAAACCGCCATTCAGCAGCATCGTGGCTGGGTTAAAGCAGAAGACAGCCCGCTGGGCGGTTTACGGCTGGTGATTTGGTTGCCGCTGTATAAGCGGAGTTAAACTCCGCATTTGTAGGCAGGATAAGGCGTTTACGCCGCATCCGGCATTTGAGCAGGATGCCTGATGCGACGCTGATAGCGTCTTATCAGGCCTACACTCCGGGGGTTATTTTCCCCACAACCGGCGGGAAAAATCTTCGATCTTGCCGCTCAGTCGGCGCTTTTGCATCGTCCGCGTCCAGCTTTTCGATAACCCGGCGGCGGAGAGTAAACGGTGATATTGATCGTCATCAAACGGCATATGCCATGCGATGGCGGCAGCCTCCTGCACGGTCACATCGCTGACACGGGAAACCAACTCCAGCGGCGCGTCCGCAGACACTTTCCCTGGCGCTATCACGCTATACAACCACCCCACTTTACCCGTGTTTTGCATCAACTGCGCTATATCGCTGATATCAAAATGGTAATTGAGTTTATAGCAAGGCGAGCGCGGCTGGCTGACCTGAATTAATGCCTCTCCCCAGCGGAAAATATCGCCAATATAAACATTACTTTCCGTGAGACCGTCGGTTGAGAGATTTTCGCCAAACGCAGGCGCAACAAACAACTCCGCCTGTTCCGGAAATTCCCGCGCCCAGTAGAGATAATGCTCACGAGGATAATGACACAGCGCTCTGTCTGGCCCGCCGTGAACCTTTTTCTCCGCCTGCTCGTCACCTTCCAGCCCCAGCTCCGTCAGCATCAACTCACCATCAACCTGGATTTTAGCAATTGCGCTGGGTTTGCCTTCGGGATAAGCCTGAATCTTGCCTGTGTATACATCAACCGGATATCGCATCTGTTCCCTCTCCACGAGAAATTTCCCCATTAGACCATATTTATTTTATGTCAGGCGTGCTGTTTTCGCGGTAAGTATCCAGGCAGGACCTCAATAGCAAACCGGACGAACGTTAGTTCATCCGGCTGTGGGGATTAAGGAAGCAGGTTTATTTCACCGTACCTAAAATTTCGATTTTCGCCGCTCTGGCTTTGACTTTACGTGACCAGATAGAGGTAAGAATTGGCACCAGAATCGAAGTCACAATGACTGCCGTCGCTACCAGCGAAGTTGCTGCCGGAGCCATCGGTTTAAACGCAGGCACCATTTCTGCAATCAGCACAGGTGTCGCTACCGCGGCCCCTGCGGAACTGGAAGCGGCAATTCCGGCAGTGCCATCGCCACCGCCAATCAATTTATCGGCGATAATCAACGGAATACCGGTCACGATAATTACTGCCACACCCAACAGGATCCCCAGCAAACCTGTCTGGGCAATTACAGTCAAATCAATGGTATTGCCCAGTGCGAAGGCAAAGAATGGAATCAGCGTCTGCACCGCTTTGCTGAAAAATTCTCGTAATTCAGGGTCAAGGTTCCCCAGGGCAAAGCCCACCAGGAACGGTAATACTGCGCCGACGAAAACATGCGGTTCAAACGAGGCAATCCCGGCAGTGCCCAGAATAATCATCGTCATGAGCGGCCCGGACTCCAACGACATCAACACAAATGCCCCAGCTTCTTCTTTTGTGCCGTACTGCTGCATGATGGAAGCGTAAAGTCCGCCGTTGGTCATATCCATCGCCGCCACCAGCGCCAGCGTTGAAAGTCCGGCAAAGAATCCAACTTCAACACCATGTTCCGGAATAATGCGCGAGGCAATTGCCGCAACCACCCACGCGACGGCAATTTTAGTTACCACCAGCGTACCGGATTTACGCAGTACCGTTCCCGTCGCGCTTAATTTTATTGACGCCCCCATGCAAAAAAACCACACCGCCAGAATGGGCACCGTACCGGTAATCATCCCGTTGGTGAATGATCCAAAATATTTCCCCGCCCCCGGCGAGAAGGTGTGGCACAGTGCGCCAAGGAATAGCGGGACGAGCATCATCCCCCCCGGGATTTTCTCAATCGAGCGTTTTATCTGCATTTCCATCACCTGTCGGCATATTTTTAAGGGCTGATGCGTAATTCCTCAATGGAGCATCAGTGTTGATGGAAACGAAGATAGACATTCATTTAATCAATAAAAGTGATCAAAACCACATCAATTGAAACGCTGTTTTATTTTTATCGGATCATTGTTTTTATTTTGAAATTGATCACAAAAAAACCACCGCCATTGGCGATGGTTCATTTTTTAAGCTGATATGCGGCGTAAACGCCTCATTGCAGCAGACGGCAAATGATTATTTTTTCGCCGCGAAACGTGCCGCTGCTTCGTCCCAGTTCACCACGTTCCAGAACTCTTTGATGTAGTCCGGACGGCGGTTCTGGAATTTCAGGTAGTAAGCATGTTCCCACACATCCAGGCCCAGAATCGGGAAGCCGGAAGCGCCAGAAATAGCTTCACCCATCAGCGGGGAGTCCTGGTTAGCAGTAGAAACCACCGCCAGTTTATCGCCTTTCAGCACCAGCCATGCCCAGCCGGAACCAAAGCGGGAAGCTGCCGCTTTCTCAAATTCTGCTTTGAAGTTATCTACGGAACCGAAATCACGTTCGATAGCCGCTTTCAGGTCACCCTGCAGGGTGGTGCCTTTTTTCAGACCTTTCCAGAACAGGCTGTGGTTAGCGTGACCGCCAGCGTTGTTGCGCAGTACGGTTTTCTTGTCTGCTGGCAGCTGGTCCAGTTTGGTGATCAGCTCTTCAACCGGCAGGTTGGCAAATTCTGGCAGGCTTTCCAACGCCGCGTTGGCGTTGTTGACGTAGGTCTGATGGTGTTTGGTGTGGTGGATTTCCATGGTCTGCTTATCGAAGTGCGGTTCCAGGGCATCGTAAGCATACGGCAGGGATGGCAGGGTATAGCTCATATTCATCTCCAGTATTGTCGGGCGGCCGATTGTTAATGCCGCGTAAGCAGTTGGTTCATTATAGTTAATTAAATGATATTGAAAATGATTATCAATGCCGCACTTTTCGTAAGGGTATGGTTTTGCAGGAAAATGCCCGAGATGTGAAGCAAATCACCCACTTAATGCCGTGATTGCCAGTAAATCGACAACGGCGGCAACAGGCGAAAGGTTAATCGACAGCACGATTTTTACACTCATCTCGTCGGAGATGTGACGCGACGAAAAATGATGAGGATAAGAAGATGAGTAACGCGATTACGATGGGGATATTTTGGCATTTGATCGGCGCGGCCAGTGCAGCCTGTTTTTACGCTCCGTTCAAAAAAGTAAAAAAATGGTCATGGGAAACCATGTGGTCAGTCGGTGGGATTGTTTCGTGGATTATTCTGCCGTGGGCCATCAGCGCCCTGTTACTACCGAATTTCTGGGCGTATTACAGCTCGTTTAGTCTCTCTACGCTGCTGCCTGTTTTTCTGTTCGGCGCTATGTGGGGGATCGGTAATATCAACTACGGCCTGACCATGCGTTATCTCGGCATGTCGATGGGAATTGGCATCGCCATTGGCATTACGTTGATTGTCGGTACGCTGATGACGCCAATTATCAACGGCAATTTCGATGTGTTGATTAGCACCGAAGGCGGACGCATGACGTTGCTCGGCGTTCTGGTGGCGCTGATTGGCGTAGGGATTGTAACTCGAGCCGGGCAGTTGAAAGAGCGCAAGATGGGCATTAAAGCCGAAGAGTTCAATCTGAAAAAAGGACTGGTGCTGGCGGTGATGTGCGGCATTTTCTCTGCCGGGATGTCCTTTGCGATGAACGCCGCAAAACCGATGCATGAAGCCGCTGCCGCACTAGGCGTCGATCCACTGTATGTCGCTCTGCCAAGCTATGTTGTCATCATGGGCGGCGGCGCGATCATTAACCTCGGTTTCTGTTTTATTCGTCTGGCAAAAGTGAAGGATTTGTCGCTAAAAGCCGACTTCTCGCTGGCAAAACCGCTGATCATTCACAATGTGTTACTCTCGGCACTGGGCGGGTTGATGTGGTATCTGCAATTCTTTTTCTATGCCTGGGGCCACGCCCGCATTCCGGCGCAGTATGACTACATCAGTTGGATGCTGCATATGAGTTTCTATGTATTGTGCGGCGGTATCGTCGGGCTGGTGCTGAAAGAGTGGAACAATGCAGGACGCCGTCCGGTAACGGTGTTGAGCCTCGGTTGTGTGGTGATTATTGTCGCCGCTAACATCGTCGGCATCGGCATGGCGAATTAATCTTTCTGCGAATTGAGATGGCGCCACTGGCTGGGCGTCATCCCGGTTTCCCGGGTAAACACCACCGAAAAATAGTTACTATCTTCAAAGCCACATTCGGTCGAAATATCACTGATTAACAGGCGGCTATGCTGGAGAAGATATTGCGCATGACACACTCTGACCTGCCGCAGATATTGATTGATGGTCATTCCAGTCTGCTGGCGAAATTGCTGACGCAAAACGCGCTCACTGCACGATGCCTCATCACAAAATTTATCCAGCGCAAAGGGACTTTTCAGGCTAGCCGCCAACCGGGTAATCAGCTTATCCAGCAACGTTTCGCTGGATGTTGGCGGCAACGAATCACTGGTGTAACGATGGCGATTCAGCAACATCACCAACTGCCCGAACAGCAACTCTGCCATTTCGTTAGCAAACGGCACATGCTGACTACTTTCATGCTCAAGCTGACCGATAACCTGCCGCGCCTGTGCCATCCCCATGCTACCTAAGCGCCAGTGTGGTTGCCCTGCGCTGACGCTAAATCCCGGAATCGCCCCCTGCCAGTCAAGATTCAGCTTCAGCCGCTCCGGGCAATAAATAATATTCTGCAAAATCAGATCGTTACCGGAAGCGTAGGAGTGTTTATCGTCAGCATGAATGTAAAAGAGATCGCCACGGGTAATGCGATAAGGGCGATCGTTGAGTACATGCAGACCATTACCGCGCCAGACAATCACCAGCTCACAAAAATCATGTGTATGTTCAGCAAAGACATCTTGCGGATAACGGTCAGCCACAGCGACTGCCTGCTGGTCGCTGGCAAAAAAATCATCTTTGAGAAGTTTTAACTGATGCGCCACCGTGGCTACCTCGGCCAGAGAACGAAGTTGATTATTCGCAATATGGCGTACAAATACGTTGAGAAGATTCGCGTTATTGCAGAAAACCATCCCGTCCCTGACGAATATCACGCGGTGACCAGTTAAACTCTCGGCGAAAAAGCGTCGAAAAGTGGTTACTGTCGCTGAATCCACAGCGATAGGCGATGTCAGTAACGCTGGCCTCGCTGTGGCGTAGCAGATGTCGGGCTTTCATCAGTCGCAGGCGATTCAGGTATCGCTGAGGCGTCAGTCCCGTTTGCTGCTTAAGCTGCCGATGTAGCGTACGCAGTGAAAGAGAAAATTGATCCGCCACGGCATCCCAATTCACCTCATCGGCAAAATGGTCCTCCAGCCAGGCCAGAAGCAAGTTGAGACGTGATGCGCTGTTTTCCAGGTTCTCCTGCAAACTGCTTTTACGCAGCAAGAGCAGTAATTGCATAAACAAGATCTCGCGACTGGCGGTCGAGGGTAAATCATTTACCCCTTCCTGCTGTTCCATCTGTGCAACCAGCTGTCGCACCTGCTGCAATACGCTGTGGTTAACGCGCCAGTGGGAAGGATACTGTCCGTCCTGCTCTTGTGGCAGCAACTGATTCAGCCCGGCGAGAAACTGAAATCGATCCGGCGAGCGATACAGCACATTAGTCAGACACAGATTATCGGTATGTTCATACAGATGCCGATCATGGTCGCGCACAAAACAGACCGTGCCACCGGTGATGGTATAGGGCTGCCCATTAAACACATGAATACCCGTGCCATGTTCGACAATCACAATTTCATGAAAATCATGATGATGTTCAGGAAAATCCGCCTGCGGGAGCCGGGGTTCTATCGCCACGGACGCGTTACCAGACGGAAAAAAATCCACACTATGTAATACGGTCATACTGGCCTCCTGATGTCGTCAACACGGCGAAATAGTAATCACGAGGTCAGGTTCTTACCTTAAATTTTCGACGGAAAACCACGTAAAAAACGTCGATTTTTCAAGATACAGCGTGAATTTTCAGGAAATGCGGTGAGCATCACATCACCACAATTCAGCAAATTGTGAACATCATCACGTTCATCTTTCCCTGGTTGCCAATGGCCCATTTTCCTGTCAGTAACGAGAAGGTCGCGAATTCAGGCGCTTTTTAGACTGGTCGTAATGAAATTCAGCAGGATCACATTATGACCTTTCGCAATTGTGTCGCCGTCGATCTCGGCGCATCCAGTGGGCGCGTGATGCTGGCGCGTTACGAGCGTGAATGCCGCAGCCTGACGCTGCGCGAAATCCATCGTTTTAACAATGGGCTGCATAGTCAGAACGGCTATGTCACCTGGGATGTGGATAGCCTTGAAAGTGCCATTCGCCTTGGATTAAACAAGGTGTGCGAGGAAGGGATTCGTATCGATAGCATTGGGATTGATACCTGGGGCGTGGACTTTGTGCTGCTCGACCAACAGGGTCAGCGTGTGGGCCTGCCCGTTGCTTATCGCGATAGCCGCACCAATGGCCTGATGGCGCAGGCGCAACAACAACTCGGCAAACGCGATATTTATCAACGTAGCGGCATCCAGTTTCTGCCCTTCAATACGCTTTATCAGTTGCGGGCGCTGACGGAGCAACAACCTGAACTTATTCCACACATTGCTCACGCTCTGCTGATGCCGGATTACTTCAGTTATCGCCTTACCGGCAAGATGAACTGGGAGTACACCAACGCCACGACCACGCAACTGGTCAATATCAATAGCGACGACTGGGACGAGTCGCTACTGGCGTGGAGCGGTGCCAACAAAGCCTGGTTTGGTCGCCCGACGCATCCGGGTAATGTCATAGGTCACTGGATTTGCCCGCAGGGTAATGAGATTCCGGTGGTCGCCGTTGCCAGCCATGATACCGCCAGCGCGGTTATCGCCTCGCCGTTAAACGGTTCACGTGCTGCTTATCTCTCTTCTGGCACCTGGTCATTGATGGGCTTCGAAAGCCAGACGCCATTTACCAATGACACGGCACTGGCAGCCAACATCACCAATGAAGGCGGGGCGGAAGGTCGCTATCGGGTGCTGAAAAATATTATGGGCTTATGGCTGCTTCAGCGAGTGCTTCAGGAGCGGCAAATCAACGATCTTCCGGCGCTTATCGCCGCGACACAGGCACTTCCGGCTTGCCGCTTCATTATCAATCCCAATGACGATCGCTTTATTAATCCTGAGACGATGTGCAGCGAAATTCAGGCTGCGTGTCGGGAAATGGCGCAACCGATCCCGGAAAGTGATGCTGAACTGGCGCGCTGCATTTTCGACAGTCTGGCGCTGCTGTATGCCGATGTGTTGCATGAGCTGGCGCAGCTGCGTGGTGAAGATTTCTCGCAACTGCATATTGTCGGCGGAGGCTGCCAGAACACGCTGCTCAACCAGCTATGTGCCGATGCCTGCGGTATTCGGGTGATCGCCGGGCCTGTTGAAGCCTCGACGCTCGGCAATATCGGCATCCAGTTAATGACGCTGGATGAACTCAACAATGTGGATGATTTCCGTCAGGTCGTCAGCACCACCGCGAATCTGACCACCTTTACCCCTAATCCTGACAGTGAAATTGCCCACTATGTGGCGCAGCTTCACTCTACACGACAGACAAAGGAGCTTTGCGCATGACCACTCAACTGGAACAGGCCTGGGAGCTGGCGAAACAGCGTTTCGCGGCAGTAGGGATTGATGTCGAGGAGGCGCTGCGCCAACTTGATCGTTTACCCGTTTCAATGCACTGCTGGCAGGGCGATGATGTTTCCGGTTTTGAAAACCCGGAAGGTTCGCTGACCGGAGGGATTCAGGCTACTGGCAATTATCCGGGCAAAGCGCGTAATGCCAGTGAGCTACGTGCCGATCTGGAACAGGCTATGCGGCTGATTCCGGGGCCAAAACGGCTTAATTTACATGCCATCTATCTGGAATCAGACACGCCAGTCTCGCGTGACCAGATCAAACCTGAGCACTTCAAAAACTGGGTTGAATGGGCGAAAGCCAATCAGCTCGGTCTGGATTTTAACCCCTCCTGCTTTTCGCACCCGCTAAGCGTCGATGGCTTTACGCTCTCGCATCCCGACGACAGCATTCGCCAGTTCTGGATTGATCACTGCAAAGCCAGCCGTCGCGTTTCTGCCTATTTTGGTGAGCAACTCGGCACACCATCGGTGATGAACATCTGGATCCCGGATGGTATGAAAGATATCACCGTTGACCGTCTCGCCCCGCGTCAGCGTCTGCTGGCAGCACTGGATGAGGTGATCAGCGAGAAGCTAAACCCTGCGCACCATATCGACGCCGTTGAGAGCAAATTGTTTGGCATTGGCGCGGAGAGCTACACGGTTGGCTCCAATGAGTTTTACCTGGGGTATGCCACCAGCCGCCAGACGGCGCTGTGCCTGGACGCCGGGCATTTCCACCCGACTGAAGTGATTTCCGACAAGATTTCCGCCGCCATGCTGTATGTGCCGCAGTTGCTGCTGCACGTCAGCCGTCCGGTTCGCTGGGACAGCGATCACGTAGTGCTGCTGGATGATGAAACCCAGGCGATTGCCAGTGAGATTGTGCGTCACGATCTGTTTGACCGGGTGCATATCGGCCTCGACTTCTTTGATGCCTCTATCAACCGCATTGCCGCGTGGGTCATTGGTACACGCAATATGAAAAAAGCCCTGCTACGTGCGTTACTGGAACCTACCGCTGAACTACGCAAGCTGGAAGCGGCGGGCGATTACACTGCGCGTCTGGCGCTACTGGAAGAACAGAAATCGTTGCCGTGGCAGGCGGTCTGGGAAATGTATTGTCAGCGTCACGATACGCCAGCGGGTAGCGAATGGCTGGAGAACGTGCGGGCTTATGAGAAAGAAATTTTGAGTCGCCGCGGGTAAACACTGCCGGATGCGGCACAAGTGCCTTATCCGGCCTACAGGTCGGCAACAGTTTTAGGCCTGATAAGACGCGACATCGCATCAGGCATTGATTGCCGGATGCGGCACAAGTGCCTTATCCGGCCTACAGGTCGGCAATAGTTGTAGGCCTGATAAGACGCGACAGCGTCGCATCAGGCATTGATTGCCGGATGCGGCACGAGCGCCTTATCCGGCCTACGGGTCGTGCATCCGACAACACCGAATTTACAGGAACACAGAACATGCAAAATATTACCCAGTCCTGGTTTGTCCAGGGAATGATTAAAGCCACCTCCGACGCCTGGCTGAAAGGCTGGGACGAGCGCAACGGCGGCAACGTAAGCCTTCTTCTTGACGACGAAGAGGTATACGAGTATCTTGACAAAGACGCGGTTTTAAGAACTATCCCCACGGGCTTTGACGCAACGCCACTTAAAGGCAAGGTGTTTATAGTAACCGGCACGGGCAAATATTTTAAAAATGTAAAAGAAGACCCCGAAACAAACCTCGGCATAATAAGAATTGCCTCCGACGGCACCACCGCCGAGCTTTTGCGGGGATATAAGGACGGCGGCCGCTTTACAAGCGAGCTTCCCGCACACCTTATGAGCCATATGGCAAGGCTTTCTGTGGATCCCGAAAACCGCGTTGTTATGCATTGCCATCCGACAAACACGCTTGCCATGAACTATGTTCACGAGCTTGACGAGAAAAAGTTTACCCATACGCTTTGGGAGATGTGCACCGAGTGCATCGTTGTTTTCCCCGACGGCATCGGCGTTCTTCCGTGGATGCTTTGCGGAACAAACGAAATCGGCAGAGCCACGGCGAAAAAGATGGAAGAATTCCGTCTTGTTGTCTGGGGTATGCACGGAATTTATGGCGCAGGTAAAACACTTGACGAAACTTTCGGGCTTATTGAAACGGTTGAAAAAGCGGCACAGATTTATATGCTGACAGCTCATCTGCCGAGAGTTAATACCATAAAAGACGAGCAGATGCAAGAACTCGCAGAGTTTTTCGGTGTGAATTACAGGGAAGATTTTTTAAATGTGCAACATGAGCAGAAATAAACAATACGGCAAGGTGTTTCATACTCAAATCGCCGAAGACACTTTTCAGCTTTCCACCACTCTTGACGGATACGGCAGCAAACCCGGAAAGGCTTGCCGTAATTCTTACCTTATTATAGGTTCTGAAAAAGCTGTTTTGTTTGATTTGGCACTGGAGGAACCTGAGCTTGTCCTTTATGCCGAGCATCTTGCGGGAAAAAGGACTGAAATAGTATTGAGTCATGCTCATGTTGACCATATATTCAACGCTGAAAAAGTTTCGGACTTATGGCTTCATAAAGAAGATGAAAAGCTTTTGCGACACGGTGCAATCTTTCAAAAAGCATTAAAGCCATGTCCTGCACTTCATTTTTTGAAAGACAAAGAAAAAATTGATCTCGGTGACAGAACTTTGAGTGTAATTCATATTCCGGGTCATGCGGACGGCAGCATTTTACTCTATGACGAAAAACACAGTCTGCTTTTTTCGGGCGATACGGTAACGAGAAGGCTTTTGTACGGCATGCACAGGGTTGTACCTCTTGCGGAGTTTTGTGAAAACCTCGAAAAGCTGAACGAATTTAAAATCAACGGAATATATTCGGCGCACGACAGAGTTTGTCTGCCGAGTGAGTATATTGACTATATGACGGATATGCTTTGTAATTATTTACCGAAGAACGGCAAAATCAAGAGAATGTTGTTTGTT
>OQWI01001140.1_pt1 | contig 11704 bp, 10 predicted proteins | sample 1691551 | NCBI WGS metagenome assembly OQWI01 (sample SAMN03418259, study PRJEB22391) | human gut metagenome | biome: human-gut; feature: organic feature; material: feces | host: Homo sapiens | place: Tanzania | collected 2013-01
AACCTTGATTGCGCTCACAGAATATGGAGGCAACGAGAGTGTAGAACCTTGAAGCTTAGGAGCATTTGCTGCATCGAAATGCTTCACAGCCTTATCGCCAGGCTTACCATAGAAGCCATCAACAGAAAGCTGCGAACCAAAGTCAATACCTGCAACATCAAGTTCTATGGTTGAAGGCAGAGCGTTTACAACCTTGAGATAAGCCTGTCCGGTTTTGCTATCCTTAACCACACTTGCTGCCATGCGGTTCTTCAACGTTGCGTCTACTGCAATCTGCGTCTCCACATAGCTGTCGCCATCGTTTACAGAGAACAGGCGCTGAGTGTGATAGCTTGGAGTGAGCGTGATATTAGCATTATCGAAGTATATCATGTTAGGATTCCAGTTGTGGTGTCCTTCCTTGCACAATAGCGGAGCGTAACTTGTCATAGTCACCACATCGGCATTACGCTCAATATGGCAAAGGTGCATAGCTTCTACAAGTGCCGACTCCATGGTACGTGTGCGCGAAGCCCACTCTCCGAGATATACTTTAGGAGCCTTGCGGTCGTAATTGTCGTAATAATCCTGATGTGCCATAAACCATCCTGTAGACTCATAATAATGCTCATCTACCATATCGATAACATCAGAATGCTGCTTAGCAAACTTCCATCCCTCAATATAATCTGACGAAGGATCATGGAATGGGCCTACAGTTCCGCAAACGATGATGTTAGGATATTTAGCTTTTATAGCCTTGCATATCATGAGATAGCGGTCTTCGAAGTCGGTAGAGATAAGGTCTTCGTTGCCCACTCCAACATACTTCAGATTGAAAGGAGCAGGATGACCGGCATCGGCACGCATTTTCGCCCATTTGCTTGTTGCAGGGTCGCCATTAGCCCACTCAATCATATCAAGGATTTCTTGGCAATAAGCAGGCATCTCCGACATAGGAATGCCACCCTGCTGACCACCATAGCCTTCGGCATTAGCTCTTGAATTCTGACAAGGCACACCTGCTGCCAATACAGGCAGAGGCTCTGCGCCCATATCTTCGCACATCTGGAAATACTCATAGAATCCAAGTCCGCGAGTCTGATGATAGTTCCAAATATTCTTATCAGGCTTACGGTCTTGCCAAGGACCAATGGTATGGTTCCAATGATAAATATTGTCAATACCCTGACCATGGCTCATGCAGCCACCAGGAAATCTCACAAACTTAGGCTTTAGCTCGGCAATAGCTTCAGCAAGATCCTTGCGCAGTCCGTGTCCCTTGTAGGTATCGTGAGGGAATAGCGATATCATGTCGAGTGCCACAGTAGCATCCTTCTTGCCAGCCACCACCAATCGGCAGTTTACAGCCTTATCGCCATACATCTTTGTGCGCTTCTTGTTTGCGGTATTTAGCGCAAGAGTATATCGTTGCCACTCCTTGCCTACAATCTTCAGCTTGCCCTCAGCCATCACGTTGCCATCTTCGGCAACCAATGCCACGCTGAGTTCCTTTTTCTCGCCCGAGATGTTGCGAGCATAGATAGAGAAATCGTATGCAGCACCACGGTCTACGATGCCATCCCATCCCTCGTTATACAAGGTATCGGCAGCAATCACGGCATAATGAGGATTGTTCTTGCTCAAAGGATTTTCGGTAGCTATTCTGATAGGAGCATTGCTCTTCCATGCTGTTATGGCACTCCATCCCTTATGGTCAGCGCTTGTATATTCGAAGTCGCGATTCTGCACAAGTTCGGCATAGAGTCCGCCATCGGCAGCATAGCTGATATCCTCGAAGAATACACCTATGAGCTTATCCGAAATAGCCTTGCTCTTAGCGGCATCCACATTGAGCTTTGCCTTCACCACCTTAGGCAATGAAGCAAAACGCTTGTTGTCGTCGCGCATAGTTTCGCTACTCTTGGCTGCATCATTAGCAAGAGCATCGAAATGAGCCAACACATAGTCGAGATGCAACTTTGGCACCTCAAACAGATTACCCTCAAAATGTTTGCCATCAACGGTAGCAGTATCGCGCATCCATGCAATATCCTCTATGGTGCTTGCATCCTCAGCTTCCTTGAAACGTCGGAAGTCGGCAGAAGCCTGCACATAGCGGTTGCCTTTGGCTGATTTCATATAAATGTCGAAAGTTCCATCGTCCATCTGGAATGCTATTGGCTTAGCCACTCCCTTTACCGACATCTTTGGATAGTCTTGCGGACGCCATGTCACCAAGTCGTCACTATAAGCAGCTGCAAAACATGGAGCATAATTATTCACAGCCCATACCGCACGCCATGTACCATCGTTGGCATGCACCACATAAGGGTCGTACATTCTCTTCTCCTTTCCCCATTGCGAATAGTCAGAAGAGCAAAGTTGCCCAATATGTTGCCAAGTCTGTTTTTCGTCGAGGTAAGCCACGTGTAGTCCGTCTTTATCGCCTGGTGAATAAACGAATATTTGGCACACGGTATCGTTGCCTGCCACCTCCATCGATGGTGCCATGCGTTGTGCCATTGCCGTTGAAGCCATTGAAAGCATGGCTATAGAAAAGAGAATGTTTTTTTTCATCTGTTAGATAGTTTTTGTGTAACTGCTTTAATATCTCTTCTGCAAAGATAAAGGAAATAATGTAATTGACAAAGCATTAAGTGTAGAATTTACAAAGATTATAAAATAAGAAACGAGGTGAGCGCATCGCTGCGACCACCTCGTTATAATCGGAGACTAAGCGCATCGCTGCGATCAGCCTCGTGTAAACTTGGGGGTTGAGAGAGAGTATTTTAGAAAAAAATACGTCTGTCCCCCACACATAAGAGTTACAAAAATCAAGTATATATTACATGTATCACTGAATTGTCTTTACGAGTTTCATACCCTCGCTCACAGCCTCCATATTCAATGGAATAAGACCGTGGTGGCGCTCAGGCAAACTCTTATAGAGAGCCTTGTTAAGGCCGTCGGTACTAACCACAGGGCATACGCCAAGCAAAGCACCAAGCACAATCATGTTGAAGACCTTAGAGTTTTTCATCTCTGCAGCCTTGTCCATGGCGTCTACACGATACACCTTGATGTCGGTGCGTGTAGGAGGATTGATAACACCAAAGCCATCGTAGATGAGTATGCCACCAGGCTTAACCTTGCTTTCAAACTTGTCGAGCGAAGGCTGGTTTAAGACTATAGCCACATCATACTTGCTAAGGATAGGCGAACTGATGCGCTCATCGCTAACGATAACGGTAACATTAGCTGTACCGCCACGCTGCTCAGGACCGTATGCAGGCATCCATGTCACCTCTTTATCTTCCATAAGTCCGGAATAGGCAAGAATCTTACCCATAGAGAGAACGCCCTGTCCTCCGAAGCCGGAAATTATAATTTCTGTTTTCATACGTCCAATGTGTTTTTAAGATCACCCTTTACATATTTCTCAAACATGTGCTCCTTCATCCACTCGTTAGCCTTTACAGGCGAGAGTTTCCAACCACTATTACATGTGGCAACAATCTCTACGAGCGAAGAGCCCTTGCCCTGCATAGAAGCTTCGAAGGCTTTGCGGATGGCAGCCTTGGCTTTGCGGATAGAAGCCACCGACTCTACGCTCTGACGGGTTACGTAGCATGTACCCTCAAGATGCGAAGCCAGTTCGGTGATGTTGAGTGGATAGCCATGAAGTTCAGGGTCGCGACCATAAGGACAAGTAGCAGTCTTCTGACCGATAAGCGTTGTTGGCGCCATCTGACCTCCTGTCATACCATAGATAGCGTTATTGATGAAGATTATGGTGATGTTTTCACCACGGTTCAGCGCATGAATAGTTTCGCATGTACCGATACAAGCCAAGTCGCCATCGCCCTGGTATGTGAATACCAAGCGGTCTGGCCATAGGCGCTTTACTGCTGTAGCCAATGCTGGTGCACGACCATGAGCAGCTTCCTGCCAGTCGATATCGAGATAGCGGTAAGCAAACACGGCACATCCCACAGGACATACGCCTACTGTCTTCTCCTGCATTGCCATCTCTTCAATAACCTCGGCAACAAGTTTGTGAACAACTCCATGAGAACATCCCGGGCAATAGTGCATCGGAGTGTCGTTCATCAATTCCGGCTTTTTGTATACCAGATTCTCTGGTGATATAATATCGTTTGCCATTTTACAGTTTCTCCTTTAATGCGTTAACGATTTCCTCGGGCTCAGGGACAATACCTCCAAGACGTCCGAAATGTTCTACTTTCTCTTCGCCATTGATAGCCAGGCGCACGTCCTCAACCATCTGTCCGGCGTTGATTTCTACTACGAGCACACCCTTCTTGCCACGAGCTGCCTCAGCAATCTGCTGTGATGGGAAAGGCCAAAGAGTGATAGGACGGAACAATCCAACCTTCAGTCCCTCTTTGCGTGCCAATTCGATAGCCTTTTCAGAGATTCGTGCTGCACTTCCGAAGCTCACGATAAGATAGTCGGCATCCTCGCAACCTGTTGCTTCATAGCGCACCTCATTATCTTTGATTTGCTGATATTTAGCCTGCAAGTGCAAGTTGCGTTGCTCCATTACCTCTGGCTTCAGTTCGAGCGAAGTTATCACATTAGGCTCACGGTCTTTGGTGCGACCGATAGTAGCCCAAGGATACAACTGTCGTATCTCCTCCTCAGTCTTGCGAGGCTTGTATGGTGGCAACACCACCTTCTCCATCATCTGTCCGATGACGCCATCGCTAAGAATCATAGCAGGGTTACGATATTTGAAAGCCAATTCGAAAGCGAGGTCTACGAAGTCTGCCATCTCTTGTACAGAGTTTGGTGCAAGCACGATGACATAGTAGTCGCCATTGCCACCACCACGGGTAGACTGGAAATAGTCGCTCTGCGAAGGCTGAATAGTACCAAGACCAGGACCGCCACGCTGTACGTTTACAAACACTCCAGGAACCTCAGCACCAGCCATATAGGCAATGCCCTCCTGCATAAGTGCCACACCAGGCGACGATGAAGATGTCAACACACGTTTGCCCGCAGCAGCACCACCATAAACCATATTTATTGATGCCACCTCGCTCTCAGCCTGCAATACCACCATACCGGTAGTTTCCCAAGGTTTGAGCTCAGCCAAGGTTTCGATAACCTCGCTCTGCGGTGTGATAGGATAACCGAAATAGCCATCGGCTCCACATCTGATGGCAGCGTGGGCTATGGCCTCGTTGCCTTTCATTAGCATTACTTCTTTTTCTGCCATAGTGCTATTCCTCCATCTTTTTCTTGTATACGGTAATACATCCGTCTGGGCACACGATAGCGCAACTTGCACATCCTATGCAGTCGTCGCCAGTTTGCTCCACGTATGGATATCCATGTACGTTGACTTTTTTTGGTGCCAACGCAATAACGTTTTTAGGGCAAGCCACCACGCACAATTGGCAGCCCTTACATCTGTCGCTATTAACGACTATGGCACCCTTGATCTTTACCATAATGATTATTGTTTAAGTTTAGTTAATAGGGAGTTGCGGTTAAAAGGCTACAACTTCCCATTATGGGTTATAAGCGTCTTTATGATAGAAATTGAGAATATCCTCGAGCATCGCCTTTGCATGAAGCGCAGGCGACTCGGGATCAATTTCTATAGCCTCCAAGTAGCAGTCGATGGCATGTTTCCAATCGCCTTTCTTGCGATATTCGTTGCCACGCTCATACCACTCAGCGGCAGTCAGAGTTTCGTTGTTTTCCATAAATTACTGTTATGACCAATCTCTTCTTTGGCCGTTCGGCATTAGCCTTTTTATTTCAAAGAAAAGAGTCTTATGCCTTTTTGCCCTTAGCTGCAAGAAGGGTATTCTTCATGAGCGAGCATATTGTCATAGGGCCAACACCTCCTGGCACAGGAGTGATGAACGAGCATTTCTCTGCCACCTCATCAAACTTCACGTCGCCATTTAGTCTGTATCCGCTCTTGCGAGTAGCATCAGGCACACGAGTTGTACCTACGTCGATGATTACGGCTCCTGGCTTCACCATGTCGGCAGTAACGAAGTCTGGCTTGCCTATAGCAGCGATGATGATATCAGCCTCTTGGCATTCCTTCTTCAAATCGCGCGAATGCGAATGGCATACAGTAACCGTAGCGTCGCCATATTGCTTCTGCATCATGAGCTGTGCCATAGGCTTGCCCACGATATTTGAACGACCCAATACCACGCACTTCTTGCCACTTGTCTCTATATTATAATATTGTAGAAGGGTTATTATACCCAACGGAGTGGCAGAAATGAAACATGGCAAACCAATAGCCATGCGACCTACATTGACAGGATGGAAACCGTCTACATCTTTATTATAGTCGATAGCCATAATAATCTTCTGCTCGTCGATGTGCTTAGGCAAAGGAAGCTGCACGATGAAGCCATCTACATCAGCATCCTTGTTTAGCTTGTCTACACAAGCAAGGAGCTCCTCCTCTGTAACATCAGCCTCGTAGCGGATGAGTGTCGACTTAAAGCCACATTGCTCGCAAGCGATGACCTTGTTTTTCACGTATGTCTCGCTGCCACCATCGTGACCCACGAGTACTGCTGCCAAGTGTGGGCGCTTGCCACCACCAGCAACGATATTCTCTACTTCCTGTGCTATCTGAGCCTTTATGGCTGTAGCAGTAGCTTTTCCGTCAATGAGTTGCATAGTATAGTTTTGTTTCCTTTATAGTTTTGGCATTCCCGGGATATTCATACCCTTCATTCTCGACATCATGCTTGCCATCTGGTTGCCAGTTACCATCTTCATCATCTTGCGAGTTTGGTCAAACTGCTTGATAAGGCGGTTAACCTCCTGAATGTTGGTACCCGAACCCTTGGCAATACGCATTCTGCGACTTGTATTCAATATCTCAGGGTTTGTACGCTCCTTTGGAGTCATACTCTTTATGATAGCCTCAATGCCCTTGAAGGCGTTGTCGTCTATTTCTACATCCTTGATAGCCTTGCCCACACCAGGAATCATAGCAGCCAAATCCTTCAGATTACCCATCTTCTTGATTTGCTCTATCTGGTTCAAGAAGTCGTTGAAGTCGAATTGGTTCTTCTGAATCTTCTTCTGAAGTCTGCGAGCCTCTTCTTCATCAAACTGCTCCTGCGCACGCTCAACCAACGATACGATATCACCCATACCGAGAATACGGTCTGCCATACGCTCAGGATGGAATACGTCTATAGCTTCCATCTTTTCGCCTGTACCGACAAACTTGATAGGCTTGGTAACAACGGTGCGGATACTCAACGCAGCACCGCCACGGGTGTCGCCATCGAGCTTGGTGAGCACAACGCCATCGAAATCCAAACGGTCGTTGAATTCCTTAGCTGTGTTTACAGCATCCTGACCAGTCATCGAGTCTACCACGAACAATGTTTCATCAGGATTGAGAGCCTGCTTGAGCGATGAAATCTCGTTCATCATCTCCTCGTCAACAGCCAATCGGCCGGCGGTATCCACGATTACAACATCGTTGCCCTTAGCTTTAGCCTCCTTGATGGCATTGTTGGCGATGGTGATGACATCCTTGCTATCAGGCTCTGAATATACAGGCACACCTACCTGCTGACCAACCACCTTCAACTGCTCAATAGCCGCAGGACGATATACGTCGCACGCACAGAGCAAAGGATTCTTATGCTGCTTTGTCTTGAGCATATTGGCAAGCTTACCACTAAACGTGGTCTTACCCGAACCCTGCAAACCGCTCATCAATATTATAGCAGGCTTGCCGGTAAGCTTGATATCTACAGCCTCGCCACCCATCAGGGCTGCCAACTCGTCGTGAACAATCTTCACCATCAATTGGCCTGGCTTCACCGCTGTCAGCACGTTCATACCCAATGCCTTCTTCTTGACATCGTCGGTAAACGACTTTGCTACCTTATAGTTTACATCGGCATCGAGCAAAGCTCTACGTACATCCTTCAGCGTTTCAGCTACATTTATCTCGGTAATCTTACCTTCACCCTTCAAAATCTTGAACGAGCGTTCAAGGCGGTCACTTAAATTTTCAAACATTTTTTCTTGCTATTATTTTAGATGGTGGTAATATCTCAGTACTCACCTTATAGTATTTTTGCGCAAAATTAATAATTTACTTTCAAAAAAAGAAGTCTTTCAATAGGTATTTATAATAATTTAATGATATGATTACACCAAAGGCTTTGCCAATTACCTATAAATTAGTATTTTTGCACGCGTAAACTAAAAACATTGTATAACTACTAAAACCACTATTCATCATGAATATCAAAACTATTGCATTAGCCAGCTTGCTCATGCCAGCCATGGCTTTTGCCCAAGACAACACTACTATCAACGATTCCAACACCCCACTCCACCTCCTCAAGCCTGACTACAAATATGGCTACGGAGTGTCAACAAAACAGGAGGTGAAGGCAGCCATCGACAAGGTGATGAACTACATATTGGCAAACCCACAGCAGTTTCGCACCACGAGCTATGAATGGGGAGTAACCTACAGCGCATGCCTCGATGCAGCCAAGGCTTCGGGCGACAAGAAATATGCTGCCTACGTAGAGCAAAACTTCAAGGCTATTGCCGATGCCTTTCCTGGAGCCATGAAAGACCTCAAGAAAGGCAAGACTCTCGACACCGCCATTCGCAAGGTTGTTGATCCTCATGCCCTTGACGATGCCGGCGCCATCTGTGCAGCCATGATAAAGGCAGAGCTCGACGCAAGAAAGAACCCTAAGACTCGCGCCACTCAGGTCATCAATACCGCTCCCGTAATAGAAAACTATTCGCAGTATATCATGACCAAGGAGTTTCGTTTGGCTGATGGCACCTTTGCCCGCAAGCGTCCTCACAAGAATACTGTTTGGCTCGACGACATGTTTATGGCAATTCCTGCAATAGCCTACATGGGCGCTTATACCAACGACAGCAAATATTTCGACGAAGCAGCTAAGCAGATAATGCTATTCAAAGACAAAATGTGGGTGAAAGAAAAGAAACTCTTCCGCCACGGATGGGTAGAAGCCATGAACCCTCACCCTGCTTTCCATTGGGGAAGAGCCAACGGCTGGGCTATCCTCACCATGTGCGAAGTGCTCGACGTTTTGCCTGAGAATCATCCACAACGTGGCGCCATCCTCGACCTTCTGCGCCAGCATATCGAGGGTCTCGTGGCTTTGCAGGGCAAAGATGGATTTTGGCATCAGCTCCTCGACCGCAACGACTCTTACGAAGAGAGCAGCTGCACAGCAATCTATACTTACTGTATAGCTCATGCCATCAACCAAGGTTGGATTTCCGCCCTTGCCTATGGTCCTGCCGTTCAGCTTGCATGGCATGCCGTAGAAGCATCTATCGATGCCCAAGGCCGCTTCATGAACACTTGCGTAGGCACAGGTATGGGCTTCGACCCTGCCTTCTATATGTATCGTCCTGTGAGCACAGCTGCTGCCCACGGCTATGGTCCTGCCATTTGGGCTGGTGCCGAGATGCTCCGCCTCCTCGACCGTCAGCATCCAAAAATGAACGATAGTGCCGTACAATTCTATCCTGAGGAAGTGAACACCAACGAGCCTATCTTCAACTACGATGGAGAAATAAGGTTTTAGGATATTTATTACCTAAGAAAATATTAGGGCTGAATTCCTTGCTGTTTTGCAGGAGTTCAGCCCTTTATTCTGACACTAATTAGTATCACCAATGCGATATGCATGAGCTTGCTGTGATGGCGCACAAGATTGACGAAATGAAGGTCAATATCGCCTGGATTACTGAATGTTTCTGTTCGGGAGTCATAGTTGTAAACGAATTTAAAAGTTGATAACAAGTTAATTTTTGTAACCACGAATTGCTTGTGGTTTTACGAACACGAACTGCTTGAGGTTTTACGAACACGAATAAGCCGAATAACACGAATTTTGAGCCTACGGCTCTTTTGCTTGAGCGATTTATCTATATTCGGTTGATTCGCTTGATTCGTGTTCGTTTCAACCCCTATCTCGTGTTCTTTCAAATCACGAGTTATTCGTGGTCACCCTCGGCTACCCCTGTGGGTTGTCAACGTTGACCTTCTTCTTCGCAGCGTCAAGGTCAACGGTGCCCTCGCCAGCCTTCTCCGCCTTGAGAGTTGCAGCCTGAGCAGCACGGCTCGCTACGAGGTCGAATGCAGCATCGTCGATGAGGTTTTCGAGCTCAGCGTCGGGAGTGTAGACGATGTTGATCTTCTTGATATTGTCGGCGGTGAACGCCTTCAACGACTCGGCACCCTGGCTATTGAGGGTGATACCGAAAGTACCCAAGCCCTCAAGCTGAACCTTGTTGCCGTTCAAGAGTTGCTCGCGGAGGCAGCTTGCGATGTCGGCCAAAACGCCCTTGATGGTGCCCTTCGAGAATACGGTGTTGTGGCTCGCCACGTGCGAGATGAATTTCGAGGTTGAAAGCTTTTCGCGAACCTGTGGAGTTGCGTAAGCGAGACTGCCCTTCTCTGGGTGGATAGGGTTTTGCATCATGTAGACTGAATAATGAATCATAGTTGTAAATAAATTTTATTGGTTGGACATTAATTTCTCCGCAGAGCCTTGTTTTCGTTGTGTTTTCGTGCGACTATTCGTTTTCAGCATTTCGACTATATTCTTGGCGCCTTTCGATTAGTCTCGTGAGCTCAAGCGCCTTATCGGCATCATGGAGCTCTTGTGTGCTGTCGTCGCTGAGCTATCCGCTCTGGGGATTAACGATTGCTTACGGCTCGTTGGATTACGTTTGCAAAGTTACTACATCCGCATAACTCGTTGTCCGCTTATGTCCGCTTGTGTCCGCTTATGTCCGAGTTTTAACTTTTAGGCGTGTTATTTTAACATTTCGTTTGCTGCATTTGGCTGCTCATATACATTATATATAGTTTATTCTGCTGAATATTTCGTATCTTTGTAGAGAAGAAAAACGTTATCAGAATGGAAACATAAACCATGATAAACCGCTGCTAGAGAATGTCGCACACGGATAGCGCGGATAACACGGAATTTTAGGACCTCTGGTCCTTGCTGCTTGAGAAAGACCACGAACTTTTCGGCTTTTTAAACGAACACGAATTAAGCGAATCGAACGAATATAGATTAAGCTCAAGCTGCAGAGCCCAGAGGGCTCAAATCCGTAAAATCAGTGGTATCCGTGTGCGACATAATGAAAGACCAAGGTAAAGCCCTCCAGGCTGGTTGTTGCGACTATTCCCTACGAAATATCCACTGAGCCCACACTAAACATTAAACACTAAACATTAAACACTATGAAATCCATGACCCGCAAAGAGCTGGCGCAGCTGGCAGGAGTCAGCGAGCGCACGTTGCGCCGATGGCTACATTCTAACCACAACCAACTAATCGCTGCAGGCTATCAAGCTTCGCAGAGAAAGCTTCCTCCAAGGGTGGTGAAATACCTGATGGAGTTTTATGGTATAGAGGTAGAATTGAGCTGTGATAGTCAACTTCTGTAGTAAAACCATCAACTTTCCCAGGAAAAGAGTCAACGAAAGCAGGAATGATAGTCAACCTTATTCAGGAAAAGACAGGAAAAGACACAATCCGTAATTTTTGTAATTTTGTAATTTTGTAATTTCGTAATTTCGTAATAATAAGCAAAGTTCTGTCCAATGCCACATTCTGCTTTATATTATATATTATATATAATATATATATTATATATAATATATAATATA
>OQWI01001145.1_pt1 | contig 11668 bp, 9 predicted proteins | sample 1691551 | NCBI WGS metagenome assembly OQWI01 (sample SAMN03418259, study PRJEB22391) | human gut metagenome | biome: human-gut; feature: organic feature; material: feces | host: Homo sapiens | place: Tanzania | collected 2013-01
AACCCTTGGTTAGGACTGGAATCATACCAAGAAAACCAAATAATATATGGTCGTAATGAAGAGATTGAAGATCTTTCTCAGCGTGTCCTTAATGATATTGATACAATAGTATACGGTAAGTCTGGTATAGGTAAGACTTCCATCATTAATGCTGGAGTTTTACCTATAGTTAGAAAGAATGGATTTGTTCCTATTGTCTTGCGACTTGACCATAGCAACAAAAAAAAATATATAAGCCAGATAAAAGAAGCCATTGGCAAGGACGTTGAAATTATAGAGACCGCATCGGCAAAGAATGTTGATAAAGAACTGCTTTGGGAATTCTTTCATAGACATGAGTTTTTTGTTGATGGAGAAAGGGTAAAACTGATGCTTGTATTCGATCAGTTCGAAGAAATGTTCACGCTACAGCAAACTGCCATAATAAGAAATGAATTCTTTAAAGAATTTGCTGATGTCCTCAATAATGCAATGCCTAAGGATCTCGCATTCAACTCTGAAGATTCGAATACAGAAGACGTTCAGTCTGACATTCAAGTAGAAGGTTTTGCTAGTATGGTCAATATCTTCGATAATGTCAACAATGGAATTATTTGTCCAGAAACACAATACGTAAATGACAACAATATCCATTTCATCTTCATCTTAAGAGAAGACTTCCTTTCGGAGTTTGAATTCTATACAACAAAAATTCCCTCTTTGAAATTTCATCGTTTCGCTTTGCGTCCACTAAATAATAAACAAGCTGTAGAAATAATTACAAAACCACGTCCTGGACTTGTTTCTATAGATGTCGCATACTTAATAATAGAAACAGTAACAGGTAGGAGCGATTTCTCTTTGGTCGATGAACCGGAAATAGAAGTTGATGCTGCAGTGTTATCTTTGTTTCTAAGTAGAATATATCAAAAGTTGGGCGATAATGATGATATTATATCATCACGAATCATTAAGCAGTTTGGAGCAGATATCATCAAAGACTTTTATATAGAATCAATAGAAAGTTTGACTGATGCGGAAATTTACTTGTTAGAAGATAAATTGCTGACCTCAAATAATCACCGAAATAATATTTCCTATTCTGATTTTTGTAAATGTATAGACAAGAATAAGATTGATAGCCTTATTCATAACAAAAAACTACTGCGTACATTTAATTATGGAAATGACATTCGTATAGAATTTATACACGATATTCTATGTCCAATTATAAAAGAAATCAAGGACGATAGATTAGCAAAAAAGATATCAATCCAAGAAAAGAACAAAAAGAAACTATATAAAAGTATAATATATACATTGTTATTTTTCCTATTTCTAACATTACGGATATATCCATACTTTTCCAGTTCAAATATCAATATACAACTTATAGAAGCAAATACAATAAGTAATGAGGAATATTGGAAAGCATGTGTCACTTTGATTGACGGAAATGACACAATTGCTATTGACACAATAGACAAAGGGAGACCTTCTGCTACATTTTCTGTATATAATTATAGAAAAAAACATGTGTTTATTTGTAATATAGATCCTCTAATTGGTAATATTAAAATGACACAAGAACAAGTAAGTATACAAAAAACACTGAATTATATTCAAATAGACAAGATAAATTCAGAAGCATTCATAAAAGGTAATGTGAGAGTTGCTACTGGCTCTATCCAACCTGTAATTGGTGCTATAGTTATTTGGGGTAATCAAGTTACAAAAACTGATAGTAAAGGTAATTTTTCTTTCAACAAACCTAATGATTATAGTATAACAAGCACTAAAGATTCTACGATAAAAATAATAAAAAATGGATATGAAATATATGAAGATAAACTTCATACAAAAAGTGAAAAGTATAAATTACGATTAAAAAGCCCAAATGAGTTTTACGATAAGTGTAATTTTTTTGAGTCTAAATATTCATCTGCAACAATCAAGGAAAATATTATAGGACAATATATTTTCAACAATAAGGTCGTAAAGGATAAAATTGAATTGTTTGTATACAAAGATGTAGACAAAAGCAACGATGCTATCAAAGGCTTCTACTATTATAAAAACAGGGTAGAAGAATCAAAAGACAAACATTCACTTTACATATTATTCGAGGGCTATTTGAGTAAAACAGGTGACTTTGTTGTGAATTCTACAGATGATGCATGGAATACAAGAACTTTGTCAGGGAAAATCATAAACAATAAATTAATTAAGGGACAAGTTCATGCCAATAATTCTAACTACACATTTGAATATATTGCTGATAAACCATTTGTATTTATAAAATAAAGACACAAGCAAAAGCTACAATCGTACTATTTGATAGTAATAAAATACAACCAAAAATTCATGTCAACCAAACCCTACGACATCTTTATCAGCTACCGCCGCGATGGCGGTTATGAGACAGCTAACCATATTTATGACCTATTGAAGCGTGACGGATATTCCGACAGCTTTGACCAGGACAATTTGATGAATGGCAACTTTGACAAGACTCTGCTAACGCACATTGCAGAATGTAAGGACTTCATCTTGATATGTGATGCCGACGTATTCCGCAGAAAATGAAAAGGAAGCTTTTGCCTGGTATATGCGAGGGGCAGAGAAGGGAAACTGTAAGTCACAATATATGGTAGGCGAATGTTATGCCAATGGTTGGGGAGTTGAAACAAAACTGACAAAAGCCCAAGAATGGTATGAAAAAGCTGCTAGTCAGGGATATGAACCTGCAATAGAAAAATTGAAGTCTTGCACAAAATGTGATAAAAAATAGTAATCCATGACCAACCGAAATTATAAAATATTCATCTCCTATCGTCATGACGATACAGCCGACAAGGCAGAGCATCTGCTTTCTTTGTTGGAAGCTTCTGGCTATAAAGGTCTTGTGAGTTTCGACAGGGAGAATCTGGACGGCAGGTTCGATTTGGAGATTATGAGGCGACTGGATGCCTGTACCGACTTTATTGCCATCATTGGAACCAGTACCTTGGCGAATATCAAAGAGGAAGAAGCGCAATGGTATCAGAGATTGGCAACTTGCTCCGTAGAGGACTTTCCTGCCCTTGAAGCTGCCTTTATAACAGAGAAATGCGAACGTCGCAAGACCAATGGTGAGAAAGTAAGGGAAGAAGACAAACGCATAGACTTTGTACGTTTGGAGATTGCACGTGCCATCGCCAAGGGGAAAAACATTATCCCTGTGGTTCCTGTTAATTCTGACATCTTCAACTTTGACAAGTTGGAATTGCCAGATGACATCAAGCTGTTCAACAAATACCAAGCAGAGAAATACCAAGATAGCAAGAACTTCCTATTCAAGGATATTCTGCCAAAAATAAAGAAACGTTTGAAAACACGCTTGTATAAACATCACTTGCTTCAGATTGGTGCTATAGTGTTGATAATAGCCTTTGTGCTTGTTGGTGTATTTATGGGCTTGAAATGGAGGACGGAAAAGAGGACGTTTGAAAATCTGAGAAGCATGTCTGATTATGAGAACTTCCAAAGTGAAACGTGGTTCTATGGCAACCAATGTGCTGACAGCATCAAAGAATTCGTATCACTAAAAGGAACTGGCAATGTGCCTATCAATGATGCGATAGCAAGAAAGAGCAATGATTCCATACGTGTTGACTGGAACCAAGAATGTTCCTTAGAACAATTACGAGTATTGCGGAAAATCATCAATAACATGATGCTCGTACCAAAGGGCACTTTCATGATGGGAACAACGAGAGAAGAGGGGTTGGAGAATCCTCTTCATCAGGAGACCATAAAGAACGATTTCTATATGGCTAAGTTTGAGTTGACCCAGCGTGAATGGTATGTCGTGATGAATGATTCTGTAACAGGTAGCGACAAGTTGCCTATGGTAGATATCTCATGGAATGATTGCATGAACTTCATCAATCAACTGAATCATCTTACAGGGCTGGTCTTCAGTCTTCCAACGGAAGCTCAATGGGAATATGCAGCGGGTTATCCAAATAAGAATTGTCGAAATCAAGGATATCCTGATAAGTCGAAGATGCACTATGCAGGTAGTGACAATCCTAATGACGTGGCAGTATATGCCACGAACAAACCGATGGAGGTAGGAAGCAAGAACCCATGTGAAAGAGAAATATACGATTTGTCGGGCAACGTGGCGGAATGGTGCTCTTGTGAAGATGCCGACAAAAGAAAAAAGCATATTCGTGGTGGCTATTTTCAATCTACTGCCGATGAGGTGACCATCACATACGTGGATTCGGCAACAGGAAATGATGGAAACCCTGCCGTAGGAATGAGACTTGTATTAATACGATAAAAAGATACGTATGATGAAAAGAACGATTATAACTTTGCTGTTATGTGCATGCATTCATACAACAGCATTTTGCCAGAGTGAGGATTTTATGAAGGTATATAGAGCCTGCCTAAAAGCACAATCCTCAATGAAAGACATAGATGGAAGCAAACCCGAGATAAGAGAGGCTCTGAAACTTATCACCGATGCCAAGTGGTCGATGCTTATCATGCAGAATGAAGATGTGAAGGGGGAAGCTAACATAAAAAAGCATATGATATTCACCACAAGTTTCTTCAATGAGATGAGCAAAGGGAATAATGTATTTAAAAAGGCTAAAGAATATGCCAAGGAACAAACTGCCGATGCAAGAGGGGGCAATGTGTATCTTGGAACAAAATGTGTCGGAGCAGGCAAGAAGGTGACATACAAGATGAACCACATGGCAAAGACCTTGCGTGTTGGAGCTGTTGCAGAGGTGAATGGTCTTATCAATCTTTCCGTAATCGTCAAGGATGCCAGGGGGCATGTCTCCAAGCCCTACAAGGTTACATCTGATGAATATCACGGAGCGCCAAGCAGACTGCTTGACGAAATCAAAATGCCAAGTGGGAAATGTGTGGTGTATATTACCATCGAAAATAAATATAGAGAGCCCAAAAGTGTGGCTATCATCGTTGAATAAGCAAATTTGTAAATCATGAAAAGAAGTACTATATTCATAGGTATGTTGCTGTCTGCTGCTTCCGTCATGGCGCAGACTGAGACTGCAAAGACTTTGTATAAGGAGGCAACAGCCGACCGTTCCAAAATGGAACAGTTTCTGAAGCGTGACTTCACCACAGTGGATTCCACGTCCATGCACGACCTTGCCGTTATGCTATATCGTGACAAGGATTACCGTTCAGCCGGAAGATGTTGGGAGATAGCCTTGCAAAAAGTCAAGAAACATGGTAAAGCGTATGAGCAAATTCTCACTGCCATGTCATCCGCATATACAGAATTGGACGACAAAAACAAAATCCAGATGGTGATGGAGTTGATGGAAGAACACAATCAGCATGAACTCACTTTACCTTGCAACGATTACAAGTGCAAACTTGAACGTGCGCAATACTATATCATGCATGGCGATGAGTCAAAAGGGCGCGAGTACATACAGGAGAGCTTGAAATTTTGCCAGACAGAAGAACAACGCATTGAGGTAGAGGAAGCTTACGCAAAGATATTGTTTGATGTGCGTGATTTTCTTAGTTGCGCACAATATTATCTCTCAGCCTCTAATCGCTGGAAAAAACTGGGTACGAACCCTGTACACATGGGCACTGATATGTATTGGGCTGCACAGAATTATATGCTTGCTAGCCAATATGACAAGGCAGAAACTTGTTCAAGAGATGCGATAGCCTGTTTCAAGAGACAAAAGGATGAAACCGAAAAGAAATTCTATCTGATGGGCATTCTTAGTCTTGGTGATGCTTTGTTTTGTCAACAGAAATACCAAGAAGCTCTGGATACTTATCAAATAGAGCTGGATGGGTATTCGGCTTGGAAACCTAAAAGCGAAAAACATGCCGACGCTCTGGAGAATATGGCAAAAGTGGAAGTGAGGTTGAAGAAGTTTGAGAATGCCAAAAAGCATTATCAGGCGGCACTGGACATATACAAGACTTTGAATCTTGATACAAAATACTCGAACACTTATTCCTCTTTGATGGTGTGTTTGCGTAAAGCTGGTGACAATGATGCTGCAGACAAAATGGAACAGGATGCAGAGAACAAACGCAAGGCTGTGTATCAGCGTCTGTTAAACGATGAATTGCCTTCTTTGGAAACTACAAGGAAGTATTTGGGTTCTATAACATATACCAACTCGCTCAATACGGTTGCTGGTTGCTATTTCGGAGTCAACAATTATGTAAAAGCTGCGGAATATTATTCTTTGTACGCTGATAATCTGAGAAACATGCTCCGTGAACGTTTTGCCTTGATGACAGAAAAAGATCGTGGCAGAGTGTGGAAAGAACAGCAACAACACATTGACGATTTCTACTACGACATCGCAACATTACCAGACACGGCAACTGCCAAGATGCAAAGTTTCATACCTACGTTTTATAATCTCGAATTATTATCGAAGGGCATCATGCTCAATTCCAGTATTGAATTTGAGAAAGTTTTAGGCAGTATGGCGGACAAGAGCCTAAAGGAGACTTGGCAACAGATTAAAGTAAATCAGCAAGAGATTGATAGACTCCAAGCAGAGGCTTCTGACGAGAACTTACAGAAAGTGCTTGTCTTGAAAGAACAGAACATTCCATTAGAGCAGAAACTGATGAAAGGTTGCAAGGAAGTGAAAGACTATACTGAATATCTCTCATATACATGGCAAGATGTTCAGCAGCATCTCAATGATGATGATATTGCCATCGAGTTTTCTATGGTACAATTGTCACCTCTCGACAAGGACACATATCTTCTGGCTCTTATCCTCAATAAGACTGGTCAACCTATGATGGAAGTTGTGAGCACACGAGCTATCATCAAAAATCTGGCTAACAAAGAAGACCTTTATGACAATGCCGCATACAACAACTTTTTCTGGGGTGGATCTTTGAGAAAGCATCTTGACGGAAAGAAGCGTATATTTTTTGCACCCAATAATATGCTGAGCAATGTCGCAGTAGAATACCTGAAGGATGGCGACAAGCCTTTCTCTGAGAAATATGAAGTTTATCGTGTCTCTTCTACCAAAGAACTTTGCAAGGAATACCATGTCTCTACAAGCAGAATTCTAAGTGTTTTTGGAGACATTGATTATGAGACAGCAAAAGTAGCTAAGGATCGTGTCGGCTTCGGACAATTGAAATATTCCCGCCCAGAGATTGAAGCGGTAGAAAAGGCGATGAAAAAACAGTATAAGGTGAAAGTATATGACGGAGCCAAAGCTACCGAATATGCTTTCCACAGACTATCAGATAACTGCCCTGCAATATTGCACATATCTTCGCATGGCGAGTATAAGGGAGACAGCAAGACCGGTGAGGATGAGGCCATGCAAATGAGTGTGCTGGCATTGGCTGGAAGCAACCAAACGGAGAAGTCTGAAGATGAGGACGGATATGTTTCGGCTGCCGACGTGGCAAGCATGAATCTTCGCCAATGTGATATGGCTGTATTGTCGGCATGTTATACTGGAGTTGGTGGACAAGGTACTGATGGAATCTTCGGATTGCAGCGTGGTTTCAAGAATGCAGGTGTGCATACTTTGCTAATGTCTTTGAAATCTGTATCAGACGAGGCTACTTGTGAGTTGATGAAATGTTTCTATAAGGGATTAGTAAATGGCCTTTCAAAACGTGAGGCACTTGTAAAGGCTCAACGCTATCTTCGTGAACATGACTTCGGAAAAGGAAAAGATTTTTCAAAGGGTGAAAAGTGGGCACCTTTTATTCTGTTGGACGCCTTTGATACAAAATAAGATATCAATTGATAGATTGTTATCTTTTCTTTCCTCTCTACATACAGAAAACTAATAAAACAACGCGAACTATGAACAAGAACATTTACACTCCACATCCTATCGACACGAAGGACGTGGCTCTGCCACAGGAACTCGAAGCATTGGCAGAAGATATAGCAAAGAATGTGCATGAGGTATGGTCGGCAGGACGTATGAAGGACGGTTGGACGTATGGAGAAGAGCGTAGCGATACAGAAAAGAAACATCCTTGTCTTGTACCTTATGAAGAGCTGTCTGAAGAAGAAAAGGAATACGACCGTAATACGTCTGTTGAAACAATTAAACTCATATTGAAATTGGGTTTCAAGATTACAAAGGACTGACGGTAAAAAGCATTACGACAAAAGCGAGATTTGGGAATAACAAAAGCCAAGTCTCGTTTTTTTATTTTTGTTTGATAGGTTTTGATGACTTGCAACATCACTATTATAAAACGATTAGAAGTTGTGCCCGACACGAATTAGGGTATTGAGATATGAAATTCAAGTTTTTTGCTATTTATGCTATGTTGTTTGCAACATGCGCAACCTTCGTTTCTTGTGACGATGATTCTCGAACTGGAGTGCAGGGCTATTCAGACTGTATCATATGCCAAGGAAAAGGATATTGCGAGAAAAGTGAGATGTTTGGGCTAAAAACTTCATATTGGGATTGTTTTGCCTGTAAAGCTCGCACCTCCAAACATGTGTATGGAGGCTATAATCCATCTTTTCAAGGTCGCGCAAAAGGAAGTTGTAATAATCCATCTCATAAATGTCCTGGTTTCATAAATGATGGCAATAATTACTGCGTAAATTGTGCAGAAGAAGGATTTAATTGTCATATTATTAATCATTAGATGATCATATTTAAAGAAACATATATATAGGTGAGAATATGACTGTATATAGTAGAACATTATGACTTGAAGATTTTTTCCTTTTTGTGATAGATATAGGTTACTTTCCACCCTCTTTATACATAAAACTATAAAAGTAAAACGAAATAAATAGAGAACAAACAAAACAAGTAACAAATAAAGATCATGAAACAAGCTATTATCTTATTTTGGAAAGGACTTACTGGTATCATTGCTGCTACGGCAGAATGGTTTACCGTGATATTGGGAATGAAGGATGAATCGAAGTATGGCAAGTTTATCCGACGTGTTGTTGGGGGCTGCTTTGCATTTATTATGTTTGTGATTGCTTGTGCAGGTGGTAATGCTCTGTACGAATTTGTTTGCAAGAAGGTGAATGCAGCAACATACTTGAGCGATTCTTACTACGATCCACAATACTTGTCACGCAATGCCACGTATTATAGTCGTAGTTACGAAACGGATGGATATGTGAAAACACGCGACGGTAAGAAGACGGTAAAGGGTATCCACTGGATAGCGAAACCATTGGGCGACGACTCGTTGGTGTGCTACAGCAATGGCGACAAGCGTGGCTACTTCAATTTGCTTACTGGCGAGGTGGCTATCAAACCGAAATATAAACATGCTTGGATATTCTCCGACGGTCTGGCCTCGGTAGAAGACGACGGATGGATAAAGTTTATAGACTCGAAGGGAAACGTGGCTCTCGACCTAAAGATTCCTTATATCATTGGTGCTGAGGGGTATGTGTTCCATAATGGCTATTGTGTGCTGCATAACAATAGCCGAAATAAGTTTGGACTGATAGATAAGAAAGGCAACTGGGTGATGAAGGCGGAGTATGACAGAATCGTGCCTATTGATACGTTCTTGATTGTTAGCAAGAATGGTAAACAAAGCGTTATTACCAATAAGATGAAGGTGGTGGTGCCATTCATAGATGCTAACATATGGGTTGCGAAGAATTGTATTTCTGCAGAATTGTCAGACCACTCTCTTTGCAAATTTGACTTGCAGGGCAATCTGGTTGAAGACTTCTTGATTCGTGGTATAGAAATACTGGACTATGAAGACAACGAACTGCGCAATAGCCAAACTGATAATAGCGACGAGGATGACAACGAGATTGACGACACTAAATATGAGCACATACAAAAAACGGCTCGATGCAAACGCTACGAGGCTGCAAGCGGATGGTATGGATTGATGTCGCCTGAAGGCAAAAGGCTTACTGGTCCTGACTACTGCGAAATAACAGCCATCGGCTACGACTTGTATCTCTGCAAAAAGGACGACGTAAGTGGTGAGCTGGTGAACGGAAAGGGTATGAAGGTTGAATAGAAATACTATAATAGAGGTTGTGCCCGACACAAATTAGGGTAATACAATATGAAAATTAAAAAATATACTGACCCAATACATGTTCTTGGTGTCACATTTAAAAATATAAACGAGGTTATAGAATATGCCCTTGAGGGCGTAGCTAAAGATGGTGTATATGTCGGAAAAGATGCCGAGTTATATCCTTGTTTTGACTCGGAAGACTATGCGTCAGAAGACCGGTTCTTTTGGAATATAGTGTTCGCTAAATCTTTAGAAGAACTAGAAGCTAAAAAAGCTGAGCTGGAAGATGCTTTTTATAATTGCAATTATGAAAAGTTTACTGAAGAATTGGCTCCAATGGCATATTGGGGTGGCGACACATACAATGATGTAAAAATTACGGACGACATGGAATAAAACAATGAGAAATAGCGAAGACATATTACTCACTAATGAATGATATTCCTCAACTCAAACTATAAGTTTAACAATAACTTTTATACTCATTTAAAAGCCTTTGATGCGTGAGCACCAAAGGCTTTTCTTATTTATTGCAACAAAGGAACAATATATACCTGAGATTCGTGGCATTATCGTATTATTATAATCAGGTTCGAGAAATCGCCTAATTAATATCGATAAATCAGCTTGTTAATGTCGACAAATCAGTTAACTCTTACCGCTAAAGCAGCCTGCAGGGCGGACGCATCAAAATGCGTTCGCCCTGATAATTGCAGCTTGCCTGAAAGATTTATTAAACATAAACGATTAATACATATATTTGCGAGAAGTAGAAGTTCAGAATTATCACTATATATATGTTGTTAATCATCGAATTTATTGCAACATATTCTCCGTTTTCTTGTTGATGCGACAAAAAAGCACTATCTTTGTCGCAAATATTGCGTCGTTATTTAAAAGAAAGCGTCGCATAATGCCTAATATATTAATATGTATATACACGAAAGAGACAATTGGACCGCATTCTGTTGGGATGCTTCAGAACTTACGGCAATACTTGAAAAGGTGAGTCGCAAGCAGGGATTGTTGTATGGCAGACTTGCGTCGCTGGGATTTGATAGTAAACTTAAAGCTATGGCAGAGAACCTGACATACGACGTGGTATATTCATCTGAGATAGAAGGCGTACGACTTAATGTTGACGAAGTGCGTTCGTCTATTGCAAGAAAACTGGGCATTGAGAATGTCAAACAAACAGCACCATCGCATTATGTGGACTCTGTTGTAGCCGTGATGCTTGATGCTGTAAACCATTACGATCAGTCATTGACAAAAGAGAAATTATGTGCATGGCAAGCAGCATTCTTTCCTACAGGATTTAGCGAAGGTTCACAGATTGAGATAGGCAAATATCGCACCAACGAAGAGCATATTGTATCTGGCATGTTTGGCAGAGAACGAGTTCACTACATTGCGCCTGCTCCTGAACGTATAGACAAAGAAATGACAAAGTTTCTTGATTGGTTCAATAAGGAAGAGAGCGTTAGTTCTGTTATCCGTTCTGCTATTGTCCACCTATGGTTTGTTAGCATCCACCCTTTCGAAGATGGAAATGGCAGACTGGCCCGTATACTCTCTGATATGCAATTGGCTCGTGCCGACAAGAGTGAGTTCCGCTTTTATAATATATCCACGCAAATTAATAAGGACA
>OQWI01001147.1_pt1 | contig 11664 bp, 7 predicted proteins | sample 1691551 | NCBI WGS metagenome assembly OQWI01 (sample SAMN03418259, study PRJEB22391) | human gut metagenome | biome: human-gut; feature: organic feature; material: feces | host: Homo sapiens | place: Tanzania | collected 2013-01
TGTGCCAATGAGAGAGGCGACAAGGACTTTATTACGGCGCGGCGCTGCTGGCGACTGAAAACGCCCCACCGCGCAAACGTGCACTGTATGGCTCCTTCCCACAGCTGGGCGCACCGATTGGCTTCTTCTTTGCCAACGGCACTTTCTTGCTGCTTTCCTGGCTACTGACCGACGAGCAGTTTATGAGCTGGGGCTGGCGTGTGCCATTTATCTTCTCGGCGGTGTTGGTCATTATCGGCCTGTATGTTCGCGTGTCGCTGCATGAGTCGCCGGTGTTTGAGAAAGTCGCTAAAGCGAAAAAACAGGTGAAGATCCCGCTGGGTACGCTGCTAACCAAACATGTTCGCGTAACCGTACTGGGTACGTTCATTATGCTGGCAACCTATACGCTGTTTTACATCATGACGGTCTACTCTATGACCTTCAGTACCGCCGCCGCGCCAGTTGGGCTTGGCCTGCCGCGTAACGAAGTGTTGTGGATGCTGATGATGGCAGTTATTGGTTTTGGCGTGATGGTGCCAGTCGCCGGATTACTGGCTGATGCCTTTGGTCGCCGTAAAAGCATGGTAATTATCACCACGCTGATCATCCTGTTCGCGCTGTTCGCCTTTAACCCGCTGCTCGGTTCTGGCAACCCGATTCTGGTTTTTGCCTTCCTGCTGCTGGGGTTAAGTCTGATGGGGCTGACCTTCGGGCCGATGGGCGCGCTGTTACCAGAGCTGTTCCCAACAGAAGTGCGTTACACCGGAGCATCATTCTCTTACAACGTAGCGTCGATTCTCGGGGCTTCCGTTGCGCCGTATATCGCAGCCTGGTTGCAGACTAACTACGGGTTAGGTGCGGTGGGGTTATATCTGGCGGCGATGGCTGGCTTGACGTTAATCGCCCTGCTGCTGACCCATGAGACGCGACATCAGTCGTTGTAATAAGTGTGAAAAGCCTGATGCGCTACGCTTATCAGGCCTGAATTTCCATACAATATATTGAATTCACAAGGATTTGTAGGCCGGATAAGGCGTTAACGCCGCATCCGGCATGAACAAAGCACACTTTGCCAACAATCTAAATCTGTTTAATTGCCGGATGTCAGACATCCGGCAATTATCATCACTTCTTCATCTGCGACAAAATCGTCCGACACTGATTAGCCTCCCCTTCGGAAGGTGAGATCAGTGCCAGCAACGCCGCCGCAGGTGTTACCAGCGTTGCCAGTGCCGCAGCAACAGCACCACGGGCAATCAACGGTCCGGCTTTCACCCCAGCCTGCGGATTTTTAAACGTCCCCCGCACATACAGCGGCGAACGCAGTGTGATAATCCGAATACCTTTACTCTCCGGATCAATAGTCAAATCCAGCTGTTCCGAAGCAAAACTTGCCGTGCCGGTAACGTTAATCAACGCGTTCTCAGTATCGAAAGCAAAAATCTGCGGGCGCGCCACGCCGTTGGCAATATTCAGATTCGCCGCCGCGCAGTTCACCCGCACCTCATCGTCACCAAATATCGCACCGACAATGTAGTTGCCGACATTCAGCCCAACAATCTCCATCAGGTTGCGGCTCACCAGCCCGTCATTCATCAACAGTTTCAGGTTGCCGTTACTGTTGCCTAAAAGTGCCGCCACCGAGTTACCGCTACCGCGTAGTTCCGCGTCACCGTTCATTTCCCCCAGCGTCTTCTGCATCAGTTCCACATCGGGCATCAGTTCTTTCAGTTTCAGTCGACGAGCCTGAATATCTGCCCGCCCCTGCATCGGCTTTTTATCGCCTTCCAGATGAATATTCGCCGCAATGCTGCCGCCCGCCATGCCAAATTTCAGCGGTTGCAGGCGCAGGTCAGCATTTTTGAGGATGATATGAGTAGAAAGATCGCTAATCGGCAGGCTACTGCCATGCTCGATACGTCGGCCTTTGAAACGAACATCGGCATCCATGACGTCCCATTTATCGGTTTCGAAGCGGTCATAAGGCAGCACTTTACCCGCAGGCTGAACGCTTTTTTCGCCCTTCTTCTGTTCAGACCGTTTCGACTTTTCTGCCCCTTTCCCGGAATCAACGCCAATCAACGGTCCCAGGTCCGCCAGCCGCAATTGCCGCGACTCGACATCACCTTCCAGTTTTGGTCGTGGCTTGCCGGTGGTGTAGACCAGAGAACCGTGGATATCGCTATCGCCAATTCGCCCATTAAAGCCGCGATAATCAAAGACCGACGATTTTTCAGTGTCGATTTTCGCTACCAGCCGACCATCCGTTTCAAACGGCGGGGTATCGGGCAGCAGAACGCCCGTCAGTTCATAGAGATCACCCAGTGAATCGCCAGAAAATTTAAGCCGTAAATCGACACCGCCCATCTTCATTGGGTCATTCACGACGCCATCAAAAGCAACACGGGTATTACCTGAACGGAAATCAGCCTGTACCGGAAACGGCGTCCCTTCACCACGCAGCGCCAGCATACCGCCAATTTTACCCTTACCCGTGAGCGGTTCACCGTTATAACGTCCCTGCGCCTTCAGGCCAAAAACGTAATCGCCGACCTTTTCTTTATCCGCTTTACCTTTCGATCCAGTAACTTCGCTGAACGGCAGCGGCTTGCCTAAGGGATCAACAAAAATCTCCAGATCCGCTTTGCTTACTTTGTCATCAATAGCGATCCGCCCTTGATCGAACAGAATATTATCCAGCCGAAACGACCATGCCGACGGCTTTGCATTCGCGTCTTTGTTGTCATCGTTGGCAAGATTAAACGTCCAGTTATTGTTCTTTTCAGAGAGGCGAATCAGGCGCGCGTCGGGCTTTTCGAGCTTGATCCACGGCAGCCAGACCGTTTTGGTCAGCAGCGCCAGCGGTGCCAGCGTTGCCTCTACGCGTGGCAAATGCACCATCGTGACTTCGGGAATATCCGGTGGATTGCCAAGAATGATGTCTTCCGCGTGTACATGGGGCCATGGCACCCAGCTGCGCCAGCCAGTTTCTTGTTTTTGCCGCTCCCACACCACGCCCAGATCGCCACGGATAGCGAACGGACGATTCAACTCCGCAGAGACTTTCTGGTTGATGGTCGGTTTGAGTCGATTCCAGTCAAAAGTTGCAATCAAAATGATCGCCACGACAATCAACAACAAGAAAGCCCCTGAAATCGCAGCGGTTATTTTGCCTGCCTTGCTCATCGTTCGCTTCCTCATATTCTTCCTGTGCCAGTCCTAAAGATAGTCCAGCCAGGCGGAAAATGAGGCAGCTTATAGCGCCAGAACCGCCTTATTCAGCGTTTCTATCGGTGCCGGGCGTGAAAGAAACCAGCCTTGTGCGGCGAATGCGGGCGAGTTCTGTACATCACGCCACTCTTCCGGCGTTTCTACGCCCTCGACAATCACCCCGCGACAATAGCGATTCATTAGATGTAAAAGCTGAGAAAAGAGTGTGCGGCCTTCCGGCGACTGACGCAGCATCACGAACAGCTCTCGCGCGATTTTGATGTAGTCATAACGCACTTCACTTAGCGCAGAGAAATTTGCCATCCCGGTGCCAAAATCATCCAGCCACAGCGGGCCAAATTCACACATCGAGGCAAAGGTTGAATCTTTCGGCAGGCGGATGTGTTCCACCAGTTCGAAACGCAGCCAGGGAAGACGCTCAATCTGGCGCAGGATTTTTGGTTGCTGACGCAGGGCGATGAGCGTAGGGCCATCAATATTGACCGATGCCAGCAGGCCGTGCTCTATAAAGAAGTCGGCTTTTTGCGCCAGCAAATCAATCTGCTCTTTCACAACCTCCATCCGATGGCTGACGGTGATTTCAGTAAAATAGCGATCCGGCGGCAGGCGTTGCGAAGGGTTCAAGGGATGCGTGACCACCGTTAATAGCTCCACGGCCATTAACCGCCCGCATGTTTGATAGATCGGCTGCCAGGTGTAAGCACGCTCACACTGCAACCAAAAACGCCGTTCCTGCAAGCTCTCGATGCTTGCTTCAGGGTTGCTTATTCGCTGGATAACCTGCCTTATCATCAAAGATGTCCTGTGTTTAAAAGTGATGCTGCCTGGACTCGACAAAGATTATCGGCGCGTAAGGGCAGAACTTTACCGCCTGGCCGGGGTAAATTTCCTCACTCCACAACGGAATCTTTCAGGAATACGTTCTGGCTCAAAAAAATAATGGAACACTGTTTTAATATGGTTGACCAGCAAACCACCACAGCGCAAACTAACGCTAATTTTTTACAGATCAGGTTCACGACTATGTCCAAAAAGATTGCCGTGATTGGCGAATGCATGATTGAGCTTTCCGAGAAAGGCGCGGACGTTAAGCGCGGTTTCGGCGGCGATACCCTGAACACTTCCGTCTATATCGCCCGTCAGGTCGATCCTGCGGCATTAACCGTTCATTACGTAACGGCGCTGGGAACGGACAGTTTTAGCCAGCAGATGCTGGACGCCTGGCACGGCGAGAACGTTGATACTTCCCTGACCCAACGGATGGAAAACCGTCTGCCGGGCCTTTACTACATTGAAACCGACAGCACCGGCGAGCGTACGTTCTACTACTGGCGTAACGAAGCCGCTGCCAAATTCTGGCTGGAGAGCGAGCAGTCTGCGGCGATTTGTGCAGAGCTGGCGAATTTCGATTATCTCTACCTGAGCGGGATTAGCCTGGCGATCTTAAGCCCGACCAGCCGCGAAAAGCTGCTTTCCCTGCTGCGCGAATGCCGCGCCAACGGCGGAAAAGTGATTTTCGACAATAACTATCGTCCGCGCCTGTGGGCCAGCAAAGCAGAGACACAGCAGGTGTACCAGCAAATGCTGGAATGCACGGATATCGCCTTCCTGACGCTGGACGATGAAGACGCGCTGTGGGGTCAACAGCCGGTGGAAGACGTCATTGCGCGCACCCATAACGCGGGCGTGAAAGAAGTGGTGGTGAAACGCGGGGCGGATTCTTGCCTGGTGTCCATTGCTGGCGAAGGGTTAGTGGATGTTCCGGCGGTGAAACTGCCGAAAGAAAAAGTGATCGATACCACCGCAGCTGGCGACTCTTTCAGTGCCGGTTATCTGGCGGTACGTTTGACAGGCGGTAGTGCGGAAGATGCCGCGAAACGTGGGCATTTGACTGCAAGTACCGTTATTCAGTATCGCGGCGCGATTATCCCGCGTGAGGCGATGCCAGCGTAAACGCAGCATATGCAAAAGGCTGGATAAAGTGTTACCCCTCTATCCAGCTCATCCATAAATACCTGATGGTTGTGCTAACTCATCACCATCAGGCATTACTGTGCAGGTGGAATATCCGTCACTTCAGGATGTACGTCATCCGTGGCGACAGAGGTGGTCGCAGCGGCGGTAGATGGGGCCATGATTTGATCCCAGGCCGCCTGCAACGCTTTCATGTTAAATTCTGGCTCGCCTTTCGGCTGCAGCAGTATTAACGCCATATCATTCGACAACTGCTGACGCAGATCCTGATTTAACATCTCCACAGTCAGGCTGTTAAGGAAATCCTGCCGCAGTTTCTGATACTGCTCCGGCGCGATATCGACAACCTGATTTTGCAACGAACGCATCCGCTGACCCATCAGAATATCGGTATCAGCTCGTGCATAGGCGGCAAACAGTTTCTGCAGCTCCAGTTTCTTTTGCGCCACTAACGCATTGAACTCTTCTTCCGGCAGACCTTTATCGCGAACCTTCGCCAGTTCACGCGCCACCAGATTAAGGTTGCTGTTCAGCTTGTCGTTTGGTGATTCGATGTTGATGGCACACTGCGCACGCAGATACAGCACACGGCAGTCAAATCCAAGACCGATGTCTTTGCTGTTACTGGCGCTTAACGCTTGCTGAACATGCCAGAACAGCGCCTCACGGGCCAGGTCCGCACGCCAGTAGCGCAGCAGTGCGGCTGATTCACGAATCGGCTGCCACGGCGTATCCCACATGATAGATAACCGGTCCTGACGCACCGCGTCAGTCATAATACTCACCGCTTCCGCACGCAGCGGAGAAAGCGTCGGCACCGGAGCCGGTGTTTCACGTTTGCCTTTCAGTTCGCCAAACGTTTTGTTTATTTGGTCGACAACCGAGCGCGCATCCACGTTTCCCACCACCAGTAGCGTCATTGCATCCGGGGTGTACCATTTCTGATAGAAATCTTTAATCTTTTCCGCTTCAACGGGTTGTTTCAGCGGATCGGCAGGATCGTGACCTAACAAGGTTGACCCTTTCAGACGATAGCGCCACCAGCCCTCTTTAGTATCGGCAGGCCAGGTTGCCACCATGTCCTGACTTTGCAGCGCGTGGTTGATGGTTTCTGGCGTGATAGTCAGTTTGCCAGTGGCATTTGCCAGATAAGAGAGCGCCTCTTTCAGCAAATCGTTACGGTTATTGGGCAAACTCAGATTAAACAGCGTGGTGTCATAAGAGACAATTACCGGCGGCATCGGGCGTTTAGGGTCGATCCCCTGCAGCCACAATGAACGCGCCTGTGCTGCGTCAAGGCCACCGCTTTGCGTTAGCGCAATACGAGGGATGGCGTGACTGTAACCGCTCTGTTGTGTACTTTCGGCGAGCGAACCGGTATTAACCAGCAGGCGAATTTCAACACGATCGCTGGGACGCTGGGGGGTGGTCAGCACTTGCCACTGTAAACCGTTGGAAAGCGTCCCCTGTTGCCATGCTGGATCAGGCTGGAGCGCATCTGCCTGCACATAGCCAGCAGTGGCCATCATCAGCAAACCGCCCGCTAAAAGTCGAATTTTTGTGCCCTGCATGTGAACCCCTGATCAACTATCCTGGTAATAAAAAAACTGCCCGTTGTCGGTCAGTCTAAATGACGTTAAAAACACTTCGTGTTAGACCGCAAGAACATGAAAATGTCACGGAAGAAGTGAAATAAACCTGAACTCACCCAGGTGGTAAGTTCAGGCACAGGGGTCAATTATGCGCAAACACCCGCACTCGGGGAAGGGAGTGCGGGCATAAGTGATGAGATTAAGAGGATAATTCGTGCGTTTTGCCATCCGGCGCACGATTATTCAGCACATCGTCCAGTTTTTTGTGGTCCAGTTCTTTCACCCACTTAGCAACGACAATGGTCGCTACGCCGTTACCGACCAGGTTAGTCAGCGCACGAGCTTCTGACATAAAGCGGTCGATACCGAGGATCAGCGCCAGACCCGCTACCGGCAAATGGCCCACCGCAGAGAGCGTCGCCGCCAGCACGATAAAGCCACTACCCGTTACCCCTGCCGCCCCTTTAGAAGAAAGCAGCAACACGATTAACAGCGTGATTTGGTGGACGATATCCATCTGACTGTTAGTGGCCTGGGCGATAAACACCGCCGCCATTGTCAGGTATATCGATGTGCCATCAAGGTTAAACGAGTAGCCTGTCGGGATGACCAGCCCCACCACCGATTTACGGCAGCCGAGTTTCTCCATCTTGTCGAGCATACGCGGCAGCGCCGACTCGGAAGATGAAGTCCCCAGTACAATCAGCAGTTCTTCACGGATGTAGCGGATAAATTTGAAGATACTGAAACCAGTCGCTTTAGCGATTGAACCCAATACCAGCACCACAAACAGGATACAGGTAATGTAGAAACAGATAATCAGCTGCCCCAGTTGCACCAGTGTGCCGACGCCGTATTTACCGATGGTAAACGCCATTGCCCCGAACGCACCAATAGGTGCCAGACGCATGATCATATTGATGATGCCGAAGATGACCTGCGAGAAACTTTCGATGACGTTAAAAATCAGTTGGCCTTTGCTGCCCAGACGGTGGAGCGCAAAACCAAACAGTACGGCAAACAGCAGCACCTGCAGAATGTTACCGCTGGCAAATGCGCCAATGACGCTCGCCGGGATGACATCCATAATGAAGGCGACAATGCCCTGGTCTTTCGCCTGATCGGCGTAAACCGCTACCGCTTTCGCATCAAGCGTTGCCGGATCGACGTTCATTCCGGCACCAGGCTGCACGACGTTAACGATGATAAGACCAATAATCAGCGCGATGGTACTGACAATTTCAAAGTAAAGCAGTGCGACTGCGCCGGTACGACCGACCGCCTTCATGCTTTCCATGCCCGCAATGCCCGTTACGACGGTACAAAAGATGACAGGAGCGATGATCATCTTAATAAGCTTAACGAAGCCGTCGCCAAGCGGTTTCATTTGCTCGCCTATTTCAGGATAGAAATGGCCAAGGAGAATACCAATGGCTATCGCTGTCAGGACCTGAAAGTAAAGGCTTTTAAACAGAGAGGTTTTCATAGGGTGTCCTTTAGTAAAACCACAGGTCTTGTAAGGTTATGGGGTACCTGCGGCCTTAAAATAACACCCAGACAACATCACAGAAATGTACCTGGATCATAATTGAAACAAAAAGGTTAAAAAGTTTGAGCTGGCTCGCACAAACCAGCACTTTTTAAAGTTTTGTAATCAGTTTGGGGTAGCTACTTTTCTTCCAGGTAACTCTCTTCGAAGATTTCAATAGGGAGTGGACGAGCAAAAAGGAAGCCCTGGGCAATACCAACGCCCGCTTTTGCCAGCCAGTCGCGTTGTGCTTCAGTCTCCACGCCTTCGGCAATCATTTGTAAGTTCAGGCTCTGCGCCAGCATGATAATTGCAGCAATCATGCTGCTATCTTCCGGCAAGCCTTCAACAAACATTTTGTCGATTTTCAGAACGTCGATTGGCAACGATTTCATATGCTGCAGCTGACGCAGCCCTGCGTAGCCCATGCCGAAATCATCCAGCGCCACCCGAACTCCAGCATTGCGCAGCGGACGGAGGATTGCCACCGCAGCATGAGGGTCGTCAATACGTCGGCTTTCTGTCACTTCCAGAATCAGTGTTCCCGGCTGAATGCGATAGCGGGTTAACAGTTCCAGCATATCCGCCACCATATTCGGGTGCATCAGTTGCAGCGCAGAGAGGTTTACCGACAAGGGCAGCATAATGCCGCGCTCTTGCCAGGCTGCAAGCAATCGACAGGACTCTTCCAGCACCCAGTGACCGACGGTAACCATCAGCCCACAGCACTCAATGCGCTCGATTAAGCCATCCGGCAGGTCCCAACTGCCATCCGGTTGCTGGATACGCAGTAACACTTCCGCACTAACCAGTTTACCGCTGGTCATCTCGACCTGTGGCTGTAACCAAATAGCAAACTGATGATTTTCCAGTGCATTAAGGATATCGCTCTCTTCCGTCAACCGCTTCTGGGCGGCTTCCATCTGCTGCGGATCAAAGAACTGAATCTGATTCTTGCCTTTATGGCGAGCGGTAAATGCCGCAGAAATAGCGCGACTGTAAAGCTGTTCGGCGGTGAGATCGCCGTAGAACATCGCCACGCCAATGCTACAGTGCGGACGGAGTTGAATACGTTCAATCGGCAGGCGCTCGCTCATGATAGTGAGCACTTGCTGACCTAAGGTGATTGCGTGCCACGGTTCCTGTACACCATTGGCAATGACAGCAAAGTCATAACCGCTAATCTGCGCGAGGATCATACGTGGCGACAGTACCGATTTGAGTTTTTCCACCAGCGTCAGCAGCAGAATTTCTCGTTGCGCCTCTTTCAGCACGCCCGCAGTATCACGCAGGGTTTCACAGGTGATGATCATCAGCGCGGTGGTTTGTTTACGCGCGACAACCTGCTCCAGCATCTCCATCAGCAAGGCTTTGTTCGGCAAATCCGACACTGGGAAGCGCATCGCATTTTCGTTCTGTTCTTCATAATGGCGCTGCAGCAATTGCTGGTTGAGGTTGTAACTGCGCACCAACATACCGATTTCATCATCCTGATGCAGACGCGGTAATGCCAGTTGGTGACCAACAAGCTCCTGGGCTGGGATGGCGTTAAGTTCGCGAGCAATATTGCGTAACGGATGCAAAATCAGGCGGTTAATGCACCAGCTAATCGCCACCGTCAATATTAACGACAAAAGTAAGTAAATGGTCACTAACGTTGAGAGGGTGCTCATCACGAACTTATACATACGGAAGGAATCCGCCTGTAGCACCAGATAGGCAATTGGCTGCGGATTTGCCGGACGTTCGAGCGAGTAAACGCCCAGCGAGATTTGAACCGGTAGCTCAAACAGGCGAGTAACCATTACCGGCACCGGGCGCTCTGGAATAAAACTTTTACGCAGCGCCTGGAACTGGTTGGGCAGCACTACATCGGCACGGCTGACCACGCCTGCCGGTTTAATGCTGGCAAGAATAGCTTCCGCTTCGGGAATATCACCTTTCAAAATGGCTGAAGATAAAGGTTCGCGGACAGAGCGAGCAATGCTTTCCAGTTGCGTAGCCGTGTTATAGCGATTCTGCTGGACCAGATGGAACAGCAAAACGGTGCAAAAAATAAAAACGAACACCAGGACAACGGCTGCCACCATTGCCATCTGCTTGATTGTTAACGAGCGACTTACGCGCAAATTGTCTCCCCCCGGAAATCCCAGATTGCCGCCCGAGTATACCCGATCGCAGCGGCATTAAGAGAGGCGCTATCTGAAAACTTACCAGTCGGCGTAAGGTATCAGCGGCTGCGGCGGTAAATCCATGTCACCCTGCCATCCGGCGGCGGAATAACGTACGTAGAGCAGGAAATGGCTGGGGGCGTAATCTTTCGCCTGCTGGATATCAATTGCCGTGCCGACAAACCAGTTGGAAGTAACACGTCGTTCAAGTAATGCCCGCGCCGTATAGCCGAAGCCCTGACTGCTGCCGCCATCGTTGGATTGCCGCGCAGCTTCTTCCTGCCAGTCGGTCGGGATCAGATTCATCAGCGGATAACGCGGCATGGTTTTGGTGCGTGAATGCGACCACGAGCCAGACGCCCCCAGCTCCCACGACCAGTTTTCCGTGCGCTCCCGCCACATCACCGGTATGGCAAACGACAGGTATTCCTGCGGACTGTAGTAACCGCCCTGACCGAGTGAGTAACCACTCAGATCTTTGTCGTAATGCCAGATCATGTTGTTCAGGCCGATTGTGACGCGGCGATTGTTCTGGTTAATGACCTTATAGTAATAGCCCGTCATCCAGCGCACGCGCCAGTTATCTTCGACATTTTTACCGGTTAACTGGTCGCCACTAAGCGATGCCCAGACGCCGTTTGCTTCACCTTTATCGTAGCTCAGACTTAGCCCCACACCGTCGGCACGTACGCCACCCCATTTTTTCCCGGTATTGCTCGGGGAGTCTTTTTGCCCACCAAAGGCCAGCAAAGAACTGGAGATGGGCCGACGGTGGGCGTTAACGGTGTAACCCAGCGGCCCGATATCATCGCTGTAACTGATGCCGCCGACCACATCCACCACGTTGAAGCCCATCGGCGTGGTACCGATATCCCAGCTCCAGACGTCATTTCGCCAGCCGACCGCCACGCTGGCACCGGAATCCGACTGGCTGCGGTTGCCGCTACAGTCCTGTAATGTACAGGTGCCCCAGTTGTCATCCCATTTGCCATCGGCATTAGTGGAGAAACTGCCGACGTTCATATTGACGAAATCACTGCGAAAGAACATCCGCCCGTCAGAATACGGCGCATCCACCTGCAACATGGTAGTGTGCGCTTTCAGATCGGAGTAACCACCGGTGCCGCTCGAACCCCAGTAATCGTGCTCAAGGTTTGCTGGCCTTTGGTGGGCAAAAAGACTCCCC
>OQWI01001148.1_pt1 | contig 11662 bp, 10 predicted proteins | sample 1691551 | NCBI WGS metagenome assembly OQWI01 (sample SAMN03418259, study PRJEB22391) | human gut metagenome | biome: human-gut; feature: organic feature; material: feces | host: Homo sapiens | place: Tanzania | collected 2013-01
TGCCGTTGGCATCCAGATACAATCTGTCATGTGCATCCGTTCCTACCATATGTATAACATCTGACGAAATGTCTTTAACATATAATGCCGGTAAACAAAAATATTCAAAGTTGATCAATATGTACCACCACCTTTATATAAATCTGTATATATATATTTGATTAGTCTAAGAAAGATGAGCAGGCTCATGTTTTCTGCTCTGTCCAGACGATACTGGCTTGCGGATCGTTGTCCCATGTCTAATAATTCGATGAATTAGATTTTGACATTCTCTTTAAAAATCTCAATCCATCACATGTTAAGATAGCCTTTCACAGCTAACGTTTGTAGCAACATGAAAAGGATACGTTGGAAAGCAGGAGTTTCACCTCCTACTGAGAGAATCACGTTACTACATCTTGAAATTAAAAGTTGAAGGTTTCAGGAGTTGCACCTGATATTACTTGTACCTTCATAAACACCTCATGAAGAAAACATAGAATTGAATATATAGAATATGTACCTATGAAAAGAGAAGAGCAATTAACAGTTTTCTTCATGAGTAGAGCCACTTGACTTACAGATAGATTAGTCTTTAAAAGGATATGCCTCCTTCGTATTTTGATGGAAGTCAAGTTAAGCATGCTGATATACAAATGCAAGTGTTATATTCGTAGAAGGAATTTACTCCTTTTCATTGTGTGGCATTCATATATCATAAAATTGTGTTTGAGGATTATGGGAGTTGCACCCACAGAACTTGCATCCTCATGTAATGGCAGGCTCATGTTTTCTGCCACGGTCATTTTCGATATCTGTCTGTCTGTTTATTAAAACTATAGGCGAAAAAGTATTACTTTCTATATTATCTCTGTTTCCAAAGGGAGATTCATAGAACAGGTTCTAACAGATATCTGGATCGACTTCATGTTTAATGCTTATTCAATAGTTCCGGTGAGCAACTAATGAGAGCATTAAACAACCACATGTCTATCTCGTTTGGGTCGTGCATCGCAGGCGGTCGAACTACTCAGCACGGTGTGAAATGCGATGACCATATAGATAACATCACATTTATATTGGACTTACAGGCAAGCGGGAAAGCCACGTCATGCCATGCCAATTTTATTATCAAGTATCAGCTCATCGCCTTTACAATTTCTTCGTATCATGCCTCGAAGATAAGAACAAGGGACAAGCGTTAGCGAGACGCCGTAGGGCAACCCTTGTTTGAATCAAGAGGCATGAAAATCAAATAACAAAAATAAAATCAATAAGAAAAATACAAATTTAGCGAACGAATTCACTTCGTTCACGCTCAGATTTATACTGACTCTGATTATCAACTGTATTGATGCGTTCAGAATATAATCCAATCATTTTTTTCAGTTTCTCTTTTTTCTCAATCAGTGGATTCCTGTTTTCGGAGATAAACGTTTCAATTTCCTCGTCAGAAATATCCATCACATTTTCAATTTTTTGTTCAGTCATCATTTCCACAGTATTGTCTACGTTTTCCAGAAGATGATTTACCTCATCAATTTGTTTCTGTAGTTCATAACGTCTTGATTTTAATTTATCTATGTTCTCTCGATCGTGTTGAAGCAGATTTCTGTAGTTCATACGATCCATGACTTTCTGTACTTCTGTTGCTTTCCATCTAAAGTATGATTCCTGTCGAACAGACTTAAACAAGGTTGTAGTTGGATCAAACTTCACATTTGCACTTTCATAAAGATTTCTTCGTGCCTGCATTACTTTGTCAAAATCTCCCTGCGAATCCAAAGCACTTTGTATATCTCGTGTGTTGATGATACGTCCATTGTTGTTAATCCGCTGCATAACATCTTCCAGTGTATAGCCCAATCCATCTTCATTGGGTTCCAGACGATTTGTACGAACTATATATTTGCTTTCTGGCATGCGGATACGCAGTCCTTTGCGTTTCCCTTTTGTCTTGTCTTCAAATAATCTTTTCAGCTCTTCAGCGTCCTTCAATCCTCTATATGCCATACCGGAATCAAACACGCTAACATCTTTGTCAATTGGAATCGTAATTCGAGCTGTCTTGTCTTCTGTAAGCCATTCAAATTCTTCAGGCTCAACACGTACATATTGCGTATCATATGGAATACGCACCATGTAACTGCCGTCTTCCTCTTCGTGAATCAGTTTCACATTGACAGTGAACTGGAAAACATTGGCATCTGTTGATTTCATATCATCATAAATTTTAAAGCCCATGCATTCCATATAATTTTTGAAGTCGTTGTATGATGCAACCTTTGGAATGACAGTATCCATGATTTTTTTTATAACGTCACGATTGTTGTCAGAATGTTCACCAAGCCATTCAAAATAAGTTTGACTTCTGTTTCGAGTTTCCTCTAAAACCGAGAAACCATGTTTAACACAGATGCGGTCTGAAATTTCACGAAAACGTTTTTGATCTCGTTTCCAATAAATATCCCAAACCTTTCCATCTTTAAGATATTTATCAACAGCTATATGAGCATGAATGTTATTTGTATTTGTGTGAACAGCAATAATGTATTTGGCTTTTCCATTAGAAATTGTTTCAATCCATTCACGAGCTAGTTCCATGCAATCCTCGGCTGAGCCTTCACCAGAAGGCAATGATAATTGAAAATGAAAACCGACAGATTCATTGTTAGAATCCCCTTGACCATTTTTCCATCTGAAAGCTTCAGACATGGGAGCAAAGCCATCAGATGTAGTCACATAAAAACCGTTCTCTGTTTTAGATTCACCATTGCCAATATCTAAAATATAATTCACTAGATTAACAATGTTTCCTTTCATTGCCCAGCCTCTGGTCGTTGCCATAACCTATCACCTCCACTCAACAAAAAAAGCACACTCTGACGAATGTGCTAAGATGGCAGTGCTGCCACCATTAAATATGAAATTCTCGATTGCTTACTGTTTTTAAGAAGTCAGAATCTGTCTCCTTTAATGAAGTTTTAACGCATTCAAGAAGATGCCGCTTCTTGATACATTCGAAATACAAGTTCTTATCTTTCTCTCCAACAAAATTTCTAAAATCTTTCCAGAGAACAAACAAATCATCTGAGACTTTATCAAGTCTATCAAAATGTTCATTCATCTCATTAAGAGTATAGCCTCCACTGCATTCCTTGTTTCTTTTATTGATTCTTATGTTAGCCAATTTTATTTGACGTATATTGTTTTCAATGTTGCGAGCTAAAATCAAGAAATCTTTATTCTCAGAAACACAGCATATCTCAGTATACATTGGATTCATACAACAATTAATAATATATTGAGTTACGCTGATGGATAATGTTTCAGATACATCACATAGCATTTTATAAAATGATTGAGATACTCTAATACACACAAACTTATTTTTTGCTTTGGTATTTGAATCATACTCATCAAAATAATCATTATAAAAAGGAATGACAGTATTTTGTGAACTATAGGAAAACACATCATCTAAATCACTAGGTTCATTAACCCATAAATTGATACAGGACTCGATTCTATTAATTTGTTCTAAAAAAAAATCATCATGAAAAACTAAATCAAGTCGATTTGTATCCAGTGTTTTTTTATACAATGAATTCAATTCACGAGCCACATCATTTACAACATCAGAAATTTGATTAAAAGTATTGATCAATTCTTCTGGGATATCTTTACGATGAATAAAATAAAACAAATCAGACAAACATCTTTCTTTTATAAAATAAGATTTTGAAACCCCAAAAAACTCAGAACATTTATTTAGATAATTATTAAATATTTCAGAAACACGAATTGTAATTCTTGAATCTTTTTTTGACGTTTTCTTTAAATCATATTTTCTCATAGCAAAAAAAATACCTAAGCATAAAAAAAGACACAAGATATTTCCTGTGTCTTTATTTGCATTCCTTTACAGTTTACATTTTAGCACAGGTCAAAAAAGTACACAAGACATAAATTCAACATTTTTGCTCTAACAAGATGACTTCTTTTGAAATAGAAAATTGAACTGCATAAAACCATTTAGATCAAAAACAAATTAAAAGTTACAAAGGGGTTTGGGGATGAAATCCTCAAAAAATAAAATGTGTGTACAACACATTTTCGGATTGTATGTACACGTCCCGTAAGCGATTTGTATGTACAAATCCCTTATGGGATTCCAGTGTATGTACAAATCCCTTGCTTGCTATTTTTAAAACCCCAAAAATGGCTAAAAATCACCGATTTTGAAGAAAATCGGTTTTACGTTGATTTGGTGCCATTTTCAAAATATAAAGTCAATAAAAAAAATACAATAAAAAATTTAAATTGATGTTCTAGAAAAACAAAAAAGTTCCATTATTAAGTGCACAAAATTCAAATTAATGCACATATAAAAATCAAAATGATGTTTTTAATCTGAAAAAAAATCGAATTAAAATGACAAAAAAAATATAAAAAATGCATTTATAAATTACAAAAAAGCTGATTAAATGTGTCACGAATTAATTAAAAAAGTGCACATAAAATTTATATTTGTGATTTATAAATGCATAAATCGTCATAAAAAAAGTTCTAAATAAAATTAATTTTGCAAATTAAAAAGCAACTTTCGTTGCTTTTTAACGACTTAAATAATGAAATGAATTGCGTCTTTTTTTATAATAAGTGAAATAATTATTGCTACATGAATTCCCTTTTACATCTACAAAATCACCAATGTAGTAGATTTCACCATCACTATTTAAGAAACATAATTTAGATTTACATAACAGTTTAAGCATCCTGCAAATGTCTTTGTCTTTATAAAATTCATGATTTAATTCATAGAACTTATCCAAAACATGAATACCAAAACATTGTGTATCATTGATTAATTTACTTTTTGGAGTGTAATCTCTGATGATACCGTTATGACAAAATGCAACGTCTTTGCATTTTAAATATGTACTTCTCATCACTCGAATATCATTACAAATTGGATAAGGATGACAATTCCCTTCATCAATTAAGCCACTTGTTGAGATTCTAAAATGAAATACAACTGCACGCTTTTTTAATCCAATTTGTTCATCAAGTTCCTTTAGTCTTGCATAAAATGATTCAAATGTCATGAATCCTTTTTCAATATAAACCTCATTTTCATAATTATACATAAACCCACATCCATCAGGATTCGCAAGGAAACATTGTTTTAATGTTTCCTTGCTTGGCATTTTTTGGTTCATTTCTTTTGTTACAATTACACACATAATTCATTCTCCATATCTATTTATTCATCATTTAAGATGTCATTTGCTAAATCTAATTCGTTAAATCGGAAGATATTTGAAAGACTTTCTGAGTTTGTTTTTTCTAAGAATAACGGTTTCTTCCAATCACTTTCTTCATCTGTAATCTTTCTTTTTTTGCAGTAATCAATTGCATATTTTTTAAAATCATCATTCAATCCATTAAAAATTAAATCTTCTAAAGTAATTACATGACTAGACTTTCTACTATTTTCAACAATATTTTTAAGAAGATTTAAACTAATAAAGAATGTTTCCCATTTTAATGTTCCTCTTAAAAATCTAAATTCAATTGTTTTTTCATTGCAAAGATTCAAACTATAATAGCGGTCTGTAATATCATTTGAAGCTTCACCGATTCTTTCTTTATCAATAAATTTATGTCCATTTAAATCAATTAAATCTGTTCGTGAATTGCACCACTGTCTATAAGAATCTAAAGTTCTTCTTGAAAATTTATACAATTCATTTTGATATCTTTCCATGATATAGTTTATATTTGTAATTACAGAATCCTGATTCAAAGAGCGATTATTATTATCAAAGCCACATAAAGCTTCTCTTCCAATATGTACATGTAATCCACAAAGGTCACCAGTATGAGAATCAAACCCTGATTCAACACATAGATTTAACAACTCTTTAAATGTATCTAAATGATTCATAAACCACTTCCAAGTCATTGGTTGTGAAATAATTTCTACACCATTTCCAATAGAGCCATCACGTTCACAAACAAATAATTTCCCAAATTTAGATTTGATTTTGTTTGATAGCATTGTTGGTGTTACGCTGTTTGAATCGTCATTTAATGTAACTTCAAGTTCAAAACCAAATGTAAAACTACGTTTTAAATCCTCATTTTCATCCTTACGAACTGCCCAATCTCTGAATCCATGATAATTAAGAATAGTCATTTTTTTATCTCCTTTAGGACTTATTTACCGCCTTTACAATTTCTTCGTATCGTACTTTTAGAGGAATACAACTGGCAAACAAAGTGAGACGCCGTAGGGCAACAGTTGTATGGATCTAAAAAGTACGATATCCAAATAAATAAAATAAAAAAAAATAAAGGCAATAGAATCCGCTGCCATCAGAAAAAAAAGATGGCAGTACTGCCATCTTGGATTAAGAATTCAATTATAAAATAATCTGTATCACACTATATTTTAATTGTTTAAAGTATTCATCACCTGTATTTATATTACCAATAATACGAATAACTCGGCTTTTACTAATCCATTTTGAATCATTCAATAATGCAATTGAATCATTTTTTAAACAGGAAGTTGACTCCTTTGGAAGTCTAAATTGTGTATATAATAAATCATTGTGTTTTTCACTTATAATAGGTACTACGAATAATTTTTGTTTGACAATTGAAATAACAACGCCTAAATGTTGATATCCAATTTCATATTGATATGCATCTCCAAAATCACAATAGCAGATATCGCCAACACTAATTTTTGTTTTTATTTGTTTTAAAGAACATTTGCGAAACATATAATTATAAAGTGATACTAAATATGAATCACGCTCATCACGGTGCATTGCATCAATAAATGAATCCTGTTTGTCTAAAATCCATTTTTAATTTTATGTTATAAACGATCATTTTTGACATAACCAAATCCCTCTAAGAACAATATACATAAGATTGAAAAGTTAAAATAATCTGGTATAAAGTCTCTAAATCTAGCATGGAATTCAATTCATTATCTCCATTTTTTAAAATAAATCCATGCTTGTCTTCATCAATAATTAAATTGATTTTACCATTAGATTCATCCTTTATACATTCACAAATAGATTCACATTCACCTAATTGCATTTCATTGAATCTGTTTCTCATAATGTAACCTCCTTGGCATATCGCCTTTACAATTTCTTCGTATCGTACTTTTAGAGGAATACAACTGGCAAACAAAGTGAGACGCCGTAGGGCAACAGTTGTTTGAATCTAAAAGTACGATATCCAAATAAAGAAAATAAAATCAATAAAGGCAATAGAATCCGCAGCCATTTGCGTAAAAAAAGGATGGCAGTACTGCCACCTAATAAATAAATTAATTAAATTTAATATCATATCTTTTCAAAAGCCAATCGGGTAAAATCTCATCCTTGTTCATAGAATTATAATGTTCCATCTCTTCATTAGTAAAATAGTTACCTATTGCAATCAGCTTTTCTATGCGTAAGCTAATATCTATCCATGAGAAGGTTTTTGATTCAGAATCATTATTAAATGATTCTGAATCTTTTGAATAAACACATATTCTCAATCCTTTTGAATCATGGTCAATCAATCCTTTGTCATGGTTTTTATTTTTAAAATAATAGGTTCTTCCACCAATGCCATATTCATTTTTAAGATAGGTTGCTTTATCTTTTGTGTTGACATTCATAGCTGTATATAGATGATAGATACGATATTTTCCGTTCGCAAAACCTGAACCAATTCTTAAAATATTGTTGATACTTCTGTCAGACCATGGACTAAAATCATTTGTATATGTTTCTTTTTCATGAAAAACGTCATCGCAAATATCAAATAAATTCACCTCTGTATAATGTTCATAGTACATATATTTGTAACCTCCCTATATTTAGCAAAGCGTATTGGATGGCAGTACTGCCATCTTGAATAGTTAACAGTCTATATAAAATACATTATTGTCTCCTGACTCTGTTATTTTGGATTTGATACATGATTTTACATAATTAATATCCTTTTTACTAAGTCCAAACCAATCGCTATAATTATCAAACTTAATAAACAGAATATCTCCTTTTAAAACATCTTTAATTTGATCGCCATCCATTAAATATAATGTGTTATCAAAATTAAGAGATTTCCCGTTTTTATTGGTAAGGACTAAAATATTTTTTCTCATAAGCTTCCTTATAGTGTAAACAGATTGCACTGTTCCTTCTACAATCTGTTCACATTCATCTAAACTAATATGTGATTTATTCAAATTCACTGTATTATAAATACCATTTGGTTTTAAAATTAATGCATTCATAATCAACCATCCTCTTTACATCATACTGCGAAGTTTCCATTCGCCAACTGCTAAAAGTATAAAGATGATTATGATTGATAAGAAAAACGCTAATACAAAATCCTTTAAATACTCTCTATTCAAACGAGTAACAAATAATTTTTGGATTGCCATTAAAATTAATACCACATTTTGAGCAATCGCATTTGAAATTAAATAATCAATCATCATTAGATTTGCATTCAGCTTATTTTTTGTCGTTTTGGCTTTTTTCCCATTCTTTAATTTCTTGTATCAAAGGGGCTAAATCATAGGCTTTGATTTTTAAATTTCTCCATTTAAAGAAATATATTTTTTATATCCATAATGCTGATTAAAATATAAAAATCGTGTCGTTTCGTCCGTCTATTTGTGCTAGGGTTTCTGGCATTCTGTGCCATTTTTGCAGCAACTGAATCCACACCAAACATAGTTTTGAGTAAATTTAAAGCACCTTGCAAGTTTTCAGTTCTAAAAAAAACACCCAAGCTATGCTTACGAAGTTAAGGGTGAGTAGCCAGCAAAGGACTTTATAAAGGCGTGTTTGAGTGAATTTCAAAAAGCGCATTGTGCAAGGGCTGTCATTTTGAGTAAAAAACTGCATTTTTTTATTGTGAGCAAAGTGCCATTTTTTGTCATTTTGAGCCGTAGGCGAAAAATCCATAAATTCCGTATTCCGTTCTCTGTAATCCGTGTTCTGTATAGATACTTCGCTGCGCTCAGTATGACAAGATAAGTTCGGTATGGCAGAAATTATCGGTATTACAATGAAAAATAAGCACTCTATTACGCTCAGTATGAGAAATTTATAAATATAACAAGGTTCAGCAAGGTAAAAATTTAGGGCTTTGCTTAAATTTCACACAAAAAATGTTAAATTTAAGCAAAATTCACAAAAAATTTATTATAATTAGGCTTTTAAAAACTCATAAAGGCAAAATTTTGTATTATCTTTCTTTTTTCAACGACTATGCGTTTTTCACTTATATCAGCGTGCGTTCGGGCTTTGCGTTTTTTTTCGCGCTGTGTTTGAGCCTGTTTTTAATGCCAAAATTCATCATTTGGGCGCAGGGCAAGGGTGCTAAACAGCCTATTTATGAGTATGCGCCCCAAACTCATCAAAGCAAAAGCGACACGCCAACTATGGGCGGCGTGGTGTTTGTCTTTGCTACTCTTGTGGCGAGCTTGCTCTGTATGCGCTTTGACACGACTCTTACCCTTGTGGCACTGCTGTGCTTGGTGCTTTTCTGTGCTGTTGGGCTTTATGATGACTTAAAAAAGGTGCTTCACAAGGATAACCATAGCGGTTTAAGCCCAAAAATCAAGCTCTTGCTGCTTGTCTTTGCTAGCCTTGCCTGCGTGTTGCCCTTGTATGTGAGCGAAGCGGTGAATTCGCAGCTCTTTGTGCCCTTTTACAAGTATCCGCTCTTTGATATGGGTGCTTTTATCGTGGTGTTTTGGGTGCTGGTGATGATTTCAAGCTCAAATGCCGTGAATTAAACAGCCGGCTTGGCCGGGCTAGCCACTATCCCGTCTATCTTTTCGCTGGCTACGCTTGGCGTTTTTATCTATTTGAGCGGCAACGCACTTTATAGCGAGTATTTGTTGCTACCTAAAATAGCCGATTTGGGCGAAGTCGCCATCATCGTGTCGGCTTTTATCGGAGCTTTGATGGGCTTTTTGTGGTATAACTGCTTTCCCGCTCAAATCTTTATGGGCGACAGCGGAAGCCTTAGCATAGGCGGTTTTTTGGGCTTTTTAGCCATTATCTCCAAAAACGAAATTCTGCTTTTACTCATCGGTTTTGTGTTTGTTTTTGAGACGGTTTCGGTGATTTTACAGGTAGGGGGCTTTAAAATTTTTCACAAAAGGCTCTTTAAAATGGCGCCCATTCATCATCACTTTGAAAAAATGGGCTGGGTAGAAAACAAAATCATCGTCCGCTTTTGGATACTCGCCTTTTTAAGCAACCTGCTTGCTATCGCCACGATAAAATTAAGGTGAATTTATGCGCGGCTCGCTTTTTGGCTACGGCAAAACCACTCAGGCAATCGCCCGCGTTTTGGGCGCGAAATTTGGGGGCTTTGACATTTATGATGATAGTTTTATGCAAAGAAAAAGCGATGAATTTGGCAATACGCTTTTAAATCCTTGCGAATTTAAGGCAGATGAAAGTGCCTTTGAAATCCCAAGCCCCAGCTTTCCGCGCGAACACGAGCTTGTAAAAGCGGCTAAAAATCTCATCAGTGAATATGATTTTTTTTACGATGCTATGCCAAAAAGCGTGTGGATAAGCGGGACAAACGGCAAAACCACTACCACGCAAATGACTCAGCACCTGCTTAAAGAACACGGCTCGCAAATGGGCGCAAATGTCGGCGTGCCTTTGGCTGAACTTGACACAAACGCTAGAATTTGGGTGCTTGAAACTAGCTCATTTACCCTGCACTACACACTCAGCGCAAAGCCTGAAATTTACGCACTTTTGCCCATCACAGCTGACCACATTTCGTGGCACGGCAGCTTTGAAAACTACGAACGCGACAAACTCAGCGTTTTAGAGCGTTTAACAGAAAACGACATAGCTATTTTGCCTAAAATTCAAGCCCAACACAAGCTTGCAAAGGACTGCAAGGGGCAAATCATCGCTTATGAAGATGAGTTTGATTTAGCGGACAAAATGGGGATAAATACAGATAAAATTTCCTTTCAAACGCCCTTTTTAATGGACGCCGTGCTTGCTTTAAGCATAGAAAAAATTTTGCTTGACAAAACAAGCTATGATAAGCTCAACGCTTTTATCATCGAGTCAAACAAGCTTGAAGAGCTTTTGGACGCGCGCGGACGCCTGTGGGTCAATGATACCAAAGCCACAAACATAGACGCAGCCCTTGCCGCGCTTAAGCGCTACCAAAGCAAAAAAATTCATCTCATCATCGGCGGGGACGATAAAGGGGTTTCTTTGCGTCCGCTTTTTGAGACGATGAAAGCCCTTAAAATCGAGCTTTACGCCATAGGCACGAGTGCGGAGAAAATTTTAGCCCTTGCTGATGAGTTTGGCATTAAGGCGCACAAATGCGAGCTTTTGCAAAATGCCGTTGCGCTCATCGACAAAAATTTCAGCGCACCGAATTTAAGCGAGAATTTAAAGAAAAATTCGGCAAATTTAAAGGACGGCGCAAATCTTTTAAATTTAAAGAATTTAAAAGATGATTTAAAAAATGCAAATTCAAAAGAAAAGGCAAATCACTTAAATTTAGCAAATTCAAACCACGATGAAGTAGCTTTACTCAGCCCAGCCTGTGCGAGTTTAGACCAGTTCAGTTCTTATGCTAAACGCGGCGAAGT
>OQWI01001149.1_pt1 | contig 11658 bp, 11 predicted proteins | sample 1691551 | NCBI WGS metagenome assembly OQWI01 (sample SAMN03418259, study PRJEB22391) | human gut metagenome | biome: human-gut; feature: organic feature; material: feces | host: Homo sapiens | place: Tanzania | collected 2013-01
ACTGCTGATATTATAAGTGTTGGAATAATTAACGACTTTAGGTAACTCCGATGTTTTCAAACCAATCACCAATAAACAACAATACCCAATTTCTGACGCAGCCCTCTGTCTGTCAACTTTGCCACAAAATGCGGATAATAGATAGCATAAATAAGTCCAATGCTGTCAGTAACCTTATACCTATTATCAAGAAGTTCATCCAATGTGTCAGCAACCTTTGACAATGAGTCAGGCATGTCTTTATTCAAAAAGGAAGATAACACTTTAATTCTTGCCTCTATGATTTTACTGACCAATGTATCATGCTCACCATCGCCATCATCATTCAGTTTTCCTATCAACATTCTATCGGCAAGACTCTCTTTTTCAAAGACAATAACTCTTCATACTCTCTCTTAATCTCCTCATACTTCAACTGCATATTAAGTTTCTCCCTCTTAGATCTCAGATAAAAAGTTAAACATAAGGATAGTATAAGCAATAAAACAAAGACGACAATCCTTAGGTAAATCTTCTGATTAATAATTGTGACATTATGCTCATAGTCTTTTTGTATCGCTTTAATCTCTTGATTGATTTTTATCAAATCAAGTGAATCGCTTATTTGAGCATATCTAATGATGTTATCATAGGCTGCCATACATTCGCCTTGAGCTCGCTGAACCGATGCCAAAAGATAATAATAGGATTCATCTTTATTACCATCCACATACTTAATATACCGTGTCAAAGCTTGTTCCGCCAATTCATTTTCCCCTATTCGGTTGTAGGCTCGCGCGATTGTTTTCCAATCCAAATCAGATTCTTTAACAGCATAATTGATATAATACTTACAATCCTCCTTCAACGACTCGATAGAGGAAGCGACAGATAATGAACACAGAAGTTTTATATCAAGCATTTTCAGATGGTTACGGTACAACAAATCGGGGCACTGACTAACAATGGAAAGGCAAGAGTCCAATTTCACAAACTCCTTACGAATAAGATAAGTATTGGCTTGTGACAATATTGCCGACATATAGTTATTATTGTTGCCCGAAGCCCTTGAATATGATGCCGCATCCTGCAGTTCAGACAGTTCTCCCGCCAGATCAAATCTGTAGAAGCATATTTGCGCCTTGGTAAAATGCAACCGCGCCAGATCTTCCGGAGGGATTCTATTAGATCTGACATGCTCCGCACGGACAAGACTTTCCATCGCCTTGTCCATCTGGCCGGCGTTCTGGTAAACGCGGGCTTGGTAGTAATAGGACTTGAACTTGTACGGAGCGTTGTGGCGGTGGCGGTAAAAGCTCACGGCGATGTTGATGAGCGAGTCATCCGTCCTGTCGATATAGTTCATGTCAAGGGCGATTGACTTGAGGAGGGCATAGCGTGCGTTCTGACTTCTGGAATCGAAATGAAGCGAGTCTATCGATTCCAGAATCGCAAGCGCGGAATCGGGACTTGCGGACATGCAGGATTCAGCGCGGTCAAGGCTTTCGTTGACGGTCTTGTTTCGTCCGCAGAAGGTCAGAACAAAGGCCAACACGAACATCAAGGTCAGCGGATTTTTCATCGTTTAGCGCAATTAAAACGTTCAAAATTAGCACAAAAAAACGACTTCCGCAAAGACAAACAAAACAAATGTCAACTTTACTTCGCTTTCCTCAAGCCAATCTCATCGGTCGTGCCGTTGTTGGCGACAACCTTGAAGGTGTCCGCATCGGTTTTGAGACGGACAGCAGGGGCATTCGGGAAGGAATGCTTATCTTCGCAACAATTAACTAATCACATTATGATGATACCTGACTGGGCCAAGGAGCTGAACTGCTCCATAACCGTCTGTGACAAGGACGGAGTGATTATCTATCAGAACGGGTACTTCCAGGCTCTTTGCTGAGTTGACTCAATAGCTTGTCCGGTGAAAACCTTGCTGGCCGGACAAAGCGCATGATGTCCGGCCAGGGCGCAATCCGCCGGACGAACGGAGCTCAGTAAGCGTAATCGTGGAGACGCTTACCAAGATATTCACGGGGAAGTACCATCTAAGTGCTTCTGTACGGATATGAGATGAAGGCGTTTCGTATCTACGCACCGGCATCAGCACGGGGTGGTCGTAATAAGGCCCTCTACTTGTGTCCTGACATGAGACCGCAAGGTCTCTGGATTCGGGTTGGCATTCCGGTGACGGAGGGAATGGACAACATTCTTTGACCCAATGTCGTGCACAGCCGACATGAGGAGGGTTTAGACGGCACTTTACGGCGAGAATGTCATTCAATCTCTAAAGTGTCATCCTGTCTGACTGCCGTTGAGCGCATGTCTCCGCTGTGGTGCGGTGTTCCGCCACAGGTAAGAAGGGAATATTGGCGTGATTTATAAATAGTTAATAATAAACACTTTAGCTACACGTCTTTAGTGGATTCGTACCCAAGGTGAAATATTAAATCTATGATAATGAGCGTGTTACGTACCACTCATTGACGTGGAATGAACCGAACCGTCCTCCGGTGAATACGTTGCGTCGTGTATCGTTGCTTGGAGGCCATGGCGGCCATTCACCCGGACAGGGTGCGGCTCAAAGGCACATACATTTTCTTCTACCCGGACACAGGGTTTTGCACGTACCCCGTGGATTCTCATCCTGACAAGTACATGCCGGAACTATTGGAAACAAAGGTATATAAGTTGGGACAGGCGTTGTATGAACATATGGGAGCGGTGAGATTCAGAAAATTCATCTCGACATTGCCTCAAGTCGAGCAAGCTGTTTTGAAAGGTAGTCAAAAGACAAAGAAACAATAGTCAGCTGAACAGTTCCTCCAGCGTGACCTCGTTCTGCACAATATCGCTGTGGGAGTTGTATTTGAGGCCGTTGGCGGTGATGAGGGTGAGGAGGACGGACTTGCGGGTGTTGGTCTCGGAGCGGAAGGTGTCGAGGCGTGCGGAGAGTCTCTGCTCTTCGGCGAGTGAGATCTCGAATTTGTCCTTGCTGTACTTCATCTCACAAAGGTTGATTGTCTCGTCCTTGCGGTCAATCAAAAGGTCGATCTGAACGCCTTTCTTTGATTCGTCTCCCTTGCCTCGCCAGGAACAGGCCAACGTTTGGACGCCTGAGATGCCGAGAGCCTGCTTGATCTGCTTCAGATGGCAAAGGCAGAGCATCTCGAATGAGATGCCGCACCAGATGTTGTGCAGCGGGCTGTTGACGGAGGTTGTCCAGAAGCGCTCATCCTGATAGCTGTTTTTCTCTATGAACCTGAAATAGAATAAGGTGTAGAAATCAATCAATTGATAGAGCGAGGAACTGTCCAGTCTTTTCCTGTTCTGCGACACGTTGCTGCCGAATGGGGAATATTTCCTTATGAAACCGCAGTTCTCAAGTTCTTCAAGGACCGTGCTGAACGCTCCGTTGTCCGTCAGACCTGTGACGGCAATGATTTCCTTCCGTGTCAGCCCTATCCCTTTTGTGGAGAGGGCAGTGATGACTTTTATGTGAGGGCCGGCGTTCTTGAACAATGCCTGATAAAGGTCGCTGAACTCATCCTTCAGTTCGGCATTCGGGGAGAAGAAAAGAGCGTCAATGTTCTGCGCGAGGCTCTTGGACCGATCCATCATGGACATGTAATAAGGTATGCCGCCCATCACCATATAGCATTCCGCGATCTGTTTTCGGGAATATGAGAAACCATATTCCTTGAAATATTCTTCGCACTCCCTGAGACAGAATGGTTCAAGGAGCAGATGGTGAGTTAGGCGGTTGTGAAGCCCTCCACGGCTGTGGATCAAGTTGTTGATCATCCATGAAGTGGCTGACCCGCAGACTATCAGTTTGACATCATCACGCAATGCGGCCCAACTGTTCCAGAAGTTCTCCAATGCCGCGATGAATCCGGATTTGGGAGTGTCCATCCAAGGCAGTTCGTCAATGAATATCACTTTCTTCCCCTCCGGCAGCGTTTCCAGATAGCGGGACAGTTCATAAAATGCCAGAATCCAGTTTTTCTGGATATTCAGTCTCTCAGAACCTGAATATTTCTGCATGGCAATGGCAAAGGCCGTGAGTTGCTCCGCCTTTGTGGCATCGTGCACGCCCGTGACATAGAATGAAAACTTGTCTTCCGCCGCCATACGGACCAAGAATGTTTTTCCCACGCGACGTCTTCCGTAGAGTGCCACAAACTCTGATTCCCCTGAATCCAAATAACTTTTCAGAGCTTTCATTTCCGCGGTTCTTCCGATAACTTTCTGTGCCATATTCAAGTGATTTTCTGCGCAAAGATAACATTTTTAGCCATCTTGCGCAAATTATCGAATGATTTTCTGCGGAACACTATGAATTTCGGTGTCGTTGCGCAGATTATCATACGGGGTGTTCTCAGAAGCATAATAAAGGTTCATGTTTGCCGAGCCATTTTAAAAAGTCAGAGTCTGATTCAACGTGATCTTACGAATCGCTTTCATGGCATAGTGCTTCTGGTGTGGCTGGGGGCTGGATGTCCCTGAAAAAGTAGCCCGGCAAGGAGGGGAATTTTCAGCGAACATGCCGCCTGAGTGTGGTACAGAGGCGGCACGGCTGAAAGTGTTTTGTAAAATCCGGATAGGCTGCTCAGCAGGCGTTATTACGAAATGCCACTAGGATCAAGGTTGGATAACTATACGTAAAAAACGTAATGTTAATTGCGTATTATGGGCTGATATACTATCTTTGTCAAGATTGAATAATATATTATGCTAAAGAATCCATTCATTACTTATGGTTATGAGGGTCCGGAATATTTCTGTGACCGTGTACAAGAGACCGAATCTTTGACGGGGCTGCTTCAGAACGGGAATAATGTGGTGTTGATGTCACCACGCAGGATGGGAAAGACCGGACTCCTGATGCACAGCTTCGGTCAGGCGGAGGTTGCGGAAGAGTACAACACTTTTCTGATTGACATCTATGCGACAAGCAATCTGCAGGATATTGTGTTCTCTATGGGCAAGGCGATACTGTCGCAGTTGATGCCTCGTGGCCAGAAAGCGTTGTCCCGGTTTGTGAAGACGGTGTCGTCTTTGCGTCCTGTGATGTCTGTGGACATTATGGGAAATCCAAATTGGAGCATAGAACCGTCACGCTCTGAGGAACCGTCATATTCATTGGATCAAATATTCAAGTACCTCAGTGAATCTGACAGGCCGAATATTGTCGCCATAGATGAGTTCCAACAGATCGTGTTTTATCCGGAAAAGAATGTCGAGGCGGTGTTGCGTACACTTATTCAGAGGTGTAAAAACACTGTATGGGTGTTTTCGGGATCATCAAGGCACCTTCTTTCGGAAATGTTTATATCTCCTGCAAGGCCATTCTATGCTTCGACGACGGCAATGAGCCTGGAGAGCCTTCCTTGTGATGCATACGCCGATTTCTCACAGTCGTTGTTTGGTCGATATGGCAAGAGTGTCGAGCGTGAAGTTCCAGAATATGTTTACAAAAAGTTTGAAGGCGTGACTTGGTTTATGCAGCGGGTAATGAATAGGTTGTTTTCTGACACGCCGGAAGGCGCGGACTGCACACTGAATATGATTGATGTCGCTGTTAAAAGCATAATCGATGAGAACAGCAGCGTATACAGTGATCTTCTTTATCAGTTGACCGGAAGGCAAAAGGAACTCCTTATGGCAATCAACAGAGAGAAGAAGGCCACTGCGATAACCAGTGGTAAGTTTGTGAAGAAATATGCGCTTCAGAGTCCTTCGACCGTTCAGACTGCCATCAAGTCACTGGTTGACCGGCAGATCGTGACCAAAGACAAGGGCGTGTACGAAGTGTATGACAAGTTTTTCTCAATGTGGTTGGAGACACACATGTGGTAAAATTCGAGAGTGGGGGGCTCTGTGTTTTTTAGTCCGATTATTCCATGGCGAAACTCATCTCTTTGCAAACCACGGCCACAGGACAAGGCCTCAGAGGCGTGTGCAGTGCAGAGTTGTGTGGCCTACCCGGCATTTGAAGAGAGGGTCAGCCACGGCAGTATAGGCTACGGTGGCGTGCAAGGCTGAATGGCGTGGCCGTGGCTTGCAAAAAGAGGTACTGGGCATGAAAATAAAAAAGCCCACATCGCTGCGGACTTTTTTAGGTTAGTTAGTAGTGTATTACCTTATTTTGAAAGAAGGTCATTGTCGTTAGAGTGTGATGTATCTCACATTTCCGACGACAAAAATAGTCAAAAAAAACGTTTAAACAAGTCTTTTTCCGGAAAAGTTTTAAACGTTTTACCTCAGCAATTGCCTTTTGCTCTGATTATCAATATCTTCCGATTATTCTTGTCGGGAGTTTTTTTAGAAGCTGTTTTGAATTGTTTGTTTGAAGGTTAAGAGCAAGCTCTTCCCCTGCTGCTCACCTCGGCAATCCGAACAAGTTCGATTGCCCTCGGTTCGGGCGCTGGGTTGAGAGTGAAAAACTTCAGTTTCGACCGCTTCTTCCAAGGAAGATAGCGGTGCTATCTGACTGAAGAAGCGGGAAGAAAATGAAGATTTTTCACCTCAAAGAACATTTCAAACAATTCAAAACAGCTTCTGAGATCTGGTCTGGAAGAGAACAACTTTTTATTTTAGCCCTCCGGCGCTCGAAGGCTATATGGCATAAAGAAAGAGGGTGACTTTTAAGTCCGAATGGACTTTCTAGTCACCCTCTCGCTTATGGTATCAGGATCTAATTCTTCTTTCTGACGATCCAGGTCCCCGGATTTTCAGTACTTTCGACTGATTCGTATCCTTCGGCTACCCAGTTGGCAGGTTCGCCATTGATAGTGTCGCCGGTACTTGCTGCCGGATTGAATCCCACGAAGGTTCCTCCCTTTATGGTGATCTTGCAAGCTGCTATGCTGCCGTCGTGACAGTTGATAAGATACTGAGCACTAGCGCCATCTGCCGCCTTAAAGATTCCTCCGTTTATTTCGAGTTCGGCGTGGTCATATTGATCCATCGGCATAAGGTAAATCGCAGGCGAGTCATTTCGGCTCTTGTCGGTTCCTGAAACGAATGTGCCATCGTTTATTACCAGCTTTCCGTCCCAGACTGTAATAGCTGCAGCAAACTCACTTGAGTTTCCGCCTTCGATGCGGATGTCCTTACTGTCGATGGTGAGCGTCTGCCCCTTTCCATTCACGAGAATGGTTTCATCGCTGTTTTGTCCACCACGAATTGTGCCGTTACCGTTTATGACGTTAGTTCCGTTATCCTGGCAGAAGTGAAGGATAGGGTCTGAAAGGTCGCCTTCCATAAGAACGTCATTCGCCATAGCAAGCGTGAAATCCTTCTGAATCTTTAGCTGGTTCCTCGGTGCGACAGGGTAATCGATTGTAATGGTCCCATTATTCTCAACAGAAGAAACGGCATCGATGAGCTTAGTCTCGTTAGTTATGACCTTATATGCGAGAGGAGATTCGTTGGTTTCTGCATAAGAGTATGTTGACGGTACATAGATCTTTCCGGCATCGTCTGAATACTTACCTCCGTAGATGGTTATGGCTGCATTTTCCAGGGCAGGGTAGTTGCAGGCCTTGTCGATATAGACAGTCTTGCAAGGCACGTCCGTTTTGCTGTCTGCTACTTTGCCGACGCGATCGCCTCCCGTGGTGATGATCTCAGCATCGTTAATGACGATGTTTCCTCCGCGGCTAAGGATGCCGACTCCGTTCTCAATGTTGATTTTTGCAGCATTGATGGTTATGTTATCCTTCCACGGAGCATATATACCGCAAGCTACGTCACCTGCTTCGGAAGTAGAGCCGTTAATTACAGGAGCTTTACCGTTTAATGCACTGATGGATATCTTATTGCCTTTATCACGAGCCTCGGTCGTATTCGCATAGTTAAGACTTCCGTTACCGGCTATAACTGCGTTATTCGTAGCTGTGAAAGAACCACCATAAATCGTAATGAGGCAGCCGCTAGCCGTACCGGTGCATACTGCGCCCTGAACAGAATTTACAGTACAGTCGCGGAGGTAAACTTTAGCGCCTTTAGCGTGAGAGTCTAATTTGACTCCTACAAATTTCTTCGATTCGATGGTTCCGTTCTTGAGCCATACCTCGCCTTGCTTTACTATGACGGCACATTCGCCTTCGTTTTCAGATGTGATGTTGTGACCGTTAAGATCTAGAGTGAGAGCTGCACGACTGCCGGTTAGTGTGTTTGTTATCGTAAGAGGACCTATAATATCATTTTCTAAAGTGATCTCAGGATTCATTACAGGACCATTTGCAGCCGCGAGTGCATCTTCGATGGAACCGAACTGCCTGTCACCTAGAGACGCTACACTTTTAAAAGTCTTGGCGCTTTCTGTCTTGATGACTCCGGGCTTGTTCTTCTGGATGTTGCAGTCACTTAAAGTCTTCTGGAGTAATATTACGGATGTACCGTCGGACTTGTGAGCTGTTATAGTAAGTTCCTTCCCCGACAGGTCTACCGGAGCTGTGGTGAAGAAAGCCCTAAAGTACTCGCCTTTATTGAAATCTATTCCAGCTCCGTTAGCTGTTCCGAGGTCCAGAGTTAGAGAGGTGCTGTAAATATTCCACTTGATGGTCGAAGATGTAGCGTCAAGATTACAGCTACTTGTGAAGAGCTTATCTGTCGTAGATAGGGTGAGTGATGTTACGCCCTTAGTCTCTTCGGTGAAGAGATGCTCCACTACTATCCAGCTAACCTGGTTCTCCAGTTTGAATTCCAGACTGTTGGCTCCGCTTGTCTTTGTGGCTTGCGCACAGGCATAGTCGTAAGACTTTAGATGATATGTATTGTTATTTGCCGTCTGTCTCTGTCCTTCAAATGTCAGGGGAATTTTTTTAACACTTGAGGTAATGTCGAATTTAGCTGCTGGAATATAGGCATAGTAGTTTATGCCATCCATAAGTTGGAATCCCTTGCTTTCAAGCTTGGATGAGGCTTCTCCGGATGTAAGGGTGCGAAGGAGTGCGGCATCTGCCTCTCCTTTAGTGCCTTCCCTTCCGAATACAACCACGTTTTCGCTAGACCCCCAAGTGAATTTCAGGGCATTATTATCCCAGCTAAGGGACTTGGTCTGGAGTGGTAGGGCCGGTTGTTCGATGGTAGCGAATATCCCTTCGCCCTGAGGTGCCGGTACAGGATCGAGATTAGATGTACATCCGGCTAGCGTCGCCAGTGCTGTGGCGATGATTAATACTTGCTTTTTCATTTTTACTGTTGTTAATCGACTTCAATAGGAGCATCTGGATCTTGGCCGGATATTTCTCCGCTCATCGCACAGATGACACCGGATATGTTGATGTCGACCAGTTCGACTTCCGGCTTTACATAATAGATCTGAACCTGTTTTTCTCTGTTCGCCTTCATAATAATGATAGACTTGTGCCGACTGTCCCGCACCGGCTGTTAATAGTTGATTCAATAGGCAAATAATACGATGTGGAACACCGTCAGCCGCTTGTGCAAATATCGATGGTAGCGTGTCTTCCGCAGCCGTGGCGACATTGTAAATGGTTGACACAAAGTGTTATATGCCCACCTATTGCTTGTACTTTACGCAAAGGCAGGCACTAATATATATATAGATAATTCTCCAAATTTTTTTTCGGATTTTATCCGGAAAAACAAGAAAAACAAACGGCCAAATATTTACCAACTTATTTTTCAACGCTTACTAATAATTCTGTATCTTTGTGCTTTGGTTATCCGCTGGAGATAAGGTTTGTTTTTCAGCGGTCGCTTAGTCCGCGAAAGGAATATGTTTTCAAAGGAACTTAAAGAAGAATGCGGGGTGTTCGGTGTCTGGGGCGTGCCCCACGCCGCCGAGGTGACCTACTACGGTCTCCATTCCCTTCAGCATCGCGGCCAGGAGGGCTGCGGAATCGTCTCGGTCAACGATAAGGGAGAACTTCAACGGGTCAAGGGACTCGGGCTCGTGACCGAAGTCTTCAACAGCGAGAATCTCGGATCTCTCCACGGAAATATGGCGGTCGGCCACGTGCGCTACTCCACCCATGGCGGTGGCGGCATCGAGAATGTCCAGCCGTTTCTCTTCAGGCACAACAGTGGTGACTTCGCCCTTGTCCACAACGGCAACGTGGTCAATTCCGCCCAGTTGAGAAAGTACCTGGAGGATCGCGGCAGCCTTTTCCAGTCCACATCCGACAGCGAGATCCTGGCCCACCTCATCAAGAAGGAGCCGGTCGAAAGGAACAGCCCGAGAATCATCCCTATCATGGAGGCCCTGAATATGATTGAAGGGGCTTTTGCGTTTATGGTGATGACCAACCACAGGATCTATGCGATGAGGGACAAGTACGGCCTCAGGCCTCTGTCCATCGGGCGCATCGGCGACGGCTATGTCCTCAGCAGCGAGACCTGCGCGTTCAGCGTCGTGGGAGCGGAGTTTGTCCGCGACGTGGAGCCGGGCGAGGTGGTCACGATCGACCACCACGGCATCAGGAGTCGGAAATATTCAGACTACCAGCGTCATGCGATGTGCGCCATGGAATATATTTACTTCTCCCGCCCGGACAGCGACATCGAAGGCCGTAACGTCCATTCTTTCAGGAAAGAGAGCGGAAAGATCCTCTACCGGGAGTCGCACGTGGAACGCCAACGAGTCGGCCTCGATGGCCTGACGGGCCTGCTCAAGGTTTCTGGAATAGCAAAGCAGCTCCTTGTGGGTGGACATATCCACACCATAGAAGCACGGATTCTTGATCATCGGACTGGCGATCCTCATGTGAACCTCCTTCGCCCCGGCCTCCCGCAGCACCGCCTGGGCCGTATTGGAGGCACCGCCGCTGCCGCAGACCAGAGCTTTTTTGCCCGCTATGGAAATGCCGGAGTCGGAAAGCATGGTTTCGAAGCCGAAATAGTCCGTATTGTGGCCGATAAGCCTGCCGTCCCGGCGGACGATGGTGTTTACGGCCCCCAGCATCCTCGCCCGGGGGGACAGCTCGTCCAGATAGGGAATGACCTCCTTTTTATAGGGAATGGTCACGTTCAGACCTGAAAAATCCCCGCTTTTCAGAAAATCTTCCAGCTCCTCCGGCTCCTTTTCAAAGAGCGAATAGCTGTAAGCACCCAGCTTGGCGTGTATCTGGGGAGAATAGCTGTGGCCCAGTTTTCGGCCCAATAAACCGCAGCGCATCAGACCACCTCCGTGTAGCTGCCAAGATACTTGAATTCCTCGCAGAAATCGTCCAGCTCGCAGATCAGCTGCACGAACGCATCCGAGTAGATGGAGGTCTCCAGATCGAAATAGAACATGAATTCGAAGTCCCGGTCGGGAATGGGCCGGGATTCCAGCTTGGTGACGTTGATGCCAAGGGCGTAAATTCTCGCCAGCACCTTGTACAGGGCGCCGGGCTTGTGGTTCAGGACCATCATAAGGCTGGTCTTGTCCGAGCCGGGGTAAATTTCCATATTCCTGCTGATGCAGATGAACCGGGTGCGATTATTGCCCTTGTCCTGAATGGAGGCGGCCTTCAGACGGCTGAACAGCGTTGCGATCAGCACCGGATGCGGGTTCATCATGACCTTGACATTGAATTCCGGATGCCACCAGTCCTCACGCTTTTCCAGTTCCTTGCCGCTCATTTTGCGCACGCGCGCGCAGACCTCGCGATCCTTGAACGGGACAAATTCGGAGGGGTTGAAGCTGAACTTGGTTGC